>ERZ1034798.6-NODE-6-length-60535-cov-7.886607_pt1 | contig 60535 bp, 51 predicted proteins | sample MGYA00520690_ERZ1034798 | MGnify/ENA primary metagenome ERZ1034798 (study PRJEB33766, sample SAMN09781682) | gut metagenome | biome: gut microbiome | host: Homo sapiens | place: Madagascar | study: EMG produced TPA metagenomics assembly of the PRJNA485056 data set...
CTCTCAAGCAGCACTGCGCCGCCACAGCTTGAGAGTGAGGTGCTGAAAGGGTGTCGGAGCCTATGCGTTTTCTCTGATATTCAATTATTTATATTCTCCTCTCGGGATGTAAAAAACAAGAGGGCTTTAGGCTGCGATGTGAAAATCTAACGAAGAAACATCAAAAAGGCATTAATTATCAGAGATTTACGGGAGATAAAAATAAATTCAAAAATAGGCTATAATCTTATTCGGAAATTATAGCCTATCATTTTATTAAAAATATTTATCAAGAAAAACTGAAACATTATTTCTGTAAGTATAAGGTACCTCTACTAAAGATATTCCCTTACTCTCTGAATAAGCTCGCAGATGATCGTCTCGCTTTTTTTGCTTCTGCCACCCACGGCTATTATGAGTTATCTTAGACACAGCTATATTGTAATGCTGCTCGCCCTGAAACTCTATAAACATATTCTTCTCGGGCACATAAAAGTCAATACGGGCAAAAGTATCAAAATATCGCTTGTCGCGGATAGTATATTCCTGTATATATTCAATACCTTTTTGCTGCAAATATCTTCTGACAGCTCGTTCTCCAAAGCTCTCTTTTTTGGAAGTACAATCCGGACAATCTATACCTTCGTGAATATTGGTCAAGTTGGTAAAAAACTCTCCGTGAATAGGGCAAATACACTTAAATCTTTTATATGATTCTACGTGCTGCATAGGAATATAAACCTTATTTGCCAATTCCCGACGAACGCAATCAGCATAATAATATATCTTCTGCTTATCTGTAGTACCTTCGTAATACTTAGAGTCCGTATCTCTGTAGGCAGAATGACGCAGATGTTCGGTAGGTCTAACAGAAAATTCTTTCCCTGTGCTTACCTGTATCAGCGTAACAGGCGTTTTACTATTCACGTAATGGCATTTAGAATAATCAAACGTTCCCTTTCCGAATATATACTCAGATTCCTTGATAAATCTATCTGTGTCCCAACGGAGGTTGCGTCTTTCCGGCAAATAAGCAACCTCTACGGTGTTCTGATAGGTTCGCCCCAGTTCTTTATTGCAGCATGGGCAGCCGTAGCCTTTAAGCAAATTAGAAGGGGTCCTTTGGAAAGAAAGACTATGTTTCTTGCAAAATAGAGTAACCTTTGTTTTTCTATTTTTATATATTACAGAAGAATAATCATACAAATCTCCATAAATATCTTGCAGTTCGCTGACGAACATATCTTTCGTTCTATTTTGGTTTTCTGTACTATAGCTATATCTTCTAACATGATTATTATAAGGCTTGGGGGAATCGAAATAAGCTTTCGCCTCCTTCCCCTGCTGTTCAATCAAACCCAATACCAATTCTTTATAACGTTCCTTATATACATTCTCAGAAATTGCCATGGATTGGATAACCGTCTTTTTCTTTAAATCGCCGATTACATTTTTGACTTTAGAAATACGGAACTTAACTAAATTGAGTTTTTCGCCACTATTAATTAAATCTTTAATTAACTCATAGTAAGCTTTTATTCGATGCAAATCTCTTACTTTATGCTTATTATCCATCATAATAACGAAAAGATTATTCAATTCAGAATCAAGATTAAACTCTGAAGAATATTTAAGGAAAATATTGGCTGCAAGTATTATTTGCTTTTGCTTTAAATCCGAAAGGCAACAATGCTCCATAGAAATAGTTCCATTTAATACGTTTCTTATCGTATTAAATTCCTTTGTACTAAAAGAAGACTTATAATCACACATAAAAATGATTTTTTAAAGGTGAGACATTGATATTTGCTAAAAAGTGGAGCGCAAACACGCAAAAAGGATGCTTAAGCCCATATTATAGGATATGGACTGTTCTTGACTCATACTCCCAGTGTCGGGTGGTGCAGTGGCAAGCTGCTCGATTACTGCCGTGGCTGCCTCCTGAAGGTCAGCTTTACCCATCGGTAGGGTAATGGTTGTTTCATTCATTTTTATATATATTTATTAGACATGCGCACATTATTAATTTAAAAGAAGCAGTGCGCCTCGCCCCTTGTCTAATGGCATACATACCAGGAAAATGAATAACCCTTCAAAATAGCCACGCCAGCGACATTACATCGCAAGCAGGGGAGTGCGCACTGCAATATTGCGTATGCGACATCTCTGTATCAGAGACACGGCATGTGCTTCGATACAATATTCATTTCCGATATGTTTTATTTTTTAGACGGTGCAAAGATAAGGAGATTTATCGAAACAACCAAACTTTTTTAAGAAAAAACACATAGAAACGTTATTTTTTAACACAAAAACTTGTGTATATTAGATTTTTATCGTAAATTTGCACCGAAAATAAACAATAAAATGTTATTTATATGAAGAAATTAGATATTAAACGTGCTCTGGCCGATCATAATATGAGCCAAATAGATTTGTGCCAAAAAATAGGTGTAGCTCAACAGAATATGAGTGCCATCGTTAGAAGCGGCAACCCTACCGTTGCCAAGCTGATGCAGATAGCCGAAGGCATCGGCTGCGACATCACCGACCTCTTCTATCCCGACCCTGCGGAAGAGGCAGAAGAGAAGGAAAGACGTGACAGAGAAATGGAGCAGGAGAGAGAAAAGGCACTCGTAAACGCAAAGGATAGCAAGATGCCGCTGGAGCCTGTTCTGCGAGACCTGGCAAGAAGAGCCTATCCTAGCATCACGGAAGAGGAAGTGGAGGAATGGGTGGAAGTCATCAAAAAGAAGAAAGGGATTCAAAAGTTTGATATGAGACCGGGCAAATTGGGGCTACAGAATGCGATGGATAGGCTGAGACAATTCGAAGAGGCTAGAAAGAAGCATGATGGTGAAACTCTGAACGCTACGCTACGGGGCGATTTGCCGGAAGGTGTCATCGAAAGAGACGTGAATTTTGTGCAGCAGGCAGAAGAAAATCAGCAGCAAATGATTCAGACTTCCACCTTCTGCCCTCACTGCGGCAAGAAAGTAAGGGTGGGAGTGGTGCTGCTGCCGGATGAATGATGGATTTCATATAATTAATAATGTATAACACTTTAAACGGAATGAAGAAATGAAAAAGAATTTTCTAACTATGATGAAGCGTTCCCTGCTGGCTATCTGTGCAGTGGTGGCCATGGGAATGATTACGGCATCGCTGGCGGCTTGCAGCAGCGAGGATGAGCTATCTCAAGACGAAACGGAAACTCCGGAGCACAAGCCCGTGGAGAGCCTTCTGGTAAAAACGATGAAGGAGCATCCTGTGAGTGGATGGGAATACATCAAGAATAAATATGGTGGTACGCTGGAGATTCATAGTGTGGCTCCTTCTGCAGGGCAACGCTTCGACAGATGGACTATCAGCATGTTCCTAGAGGCTGATCCGGGGCTGGATAAATGGCAGGGCACATACGTCATCTGGCAAGCCTGGGGCAGTGTCCGTGGTTTTGTAGACGGTGAACACTGGGAGGTTTTAAAGACTTCACTCGACACGGGTGATAATAGTGCACCAGTAAAAGGTGCCTGGATCAAGATGGAAGACACGGGACGCAAGGACCAAATGGGACGCAAGGAATATCATATCCAGCTTCATATCGACGAGCTGAAAGAAGAAAACGGCGACTATGCAAGGGATATAAATATAGATATTACAAGTTTCAGAGAAAGAAACATGTATGAATTTTAAAAGGAAAAAGAAGCCTTCTGCTCCTCGGATTGATTGAGGGGCGGGAGGTGCTATTATCTGTATGATTTTTATCAGAAAAATACAGATAATTCTTACGGATATGCCCGAAAATTTACAGATAATTTCTTGTTTTTCTCTGATTTTCTCTGAATTTCTCTGAATTTCTCCGATTTTCTCTACATATCTCGGTTTTTCTTCGTATCTTTGCAGTCGCTATATCCCCGTACTCTACGTATGAGGGGTTATAATCTTTAAAAAGTATCAAAAAACGACAAAGCCCTGCCGTCCGTGATGGATATAGCAGGGCTTTTTTGTGGGGTAACAGAAACAAGGCGGTCACTATGTTGTAAACCGCCTTATCTTTTAGAATATATACGAAAGCCAATGGTAACGCTTCCTGCCATCAAGGTACGTGAGGTTCTCCTGATTGGCATAAGCCTCCTGCTCAAAGGAAATGGCACGGTAAGCTTTATGGCTGTCTCTGAGGATGATAAGTCTGATGAGCCATTCGACTAGATACAAAATATAGAAGAATACATAAAGCATTTCCTTCATCTGCTCGGTATGTATCTGCTCATGGTTGAGCGATACATCACTGATTGACTTGTCTCTTCGTGTGAAGAGAACCCCGAAGAGGTTCACGTAACTGAAACCTCTAGGGGGAATGAATCTGTTCTTTACTATCTTCATATCTTCATCTTTTAAATAATTGACATTAATAAATACGTGAGGAACACGTCTGCGAACCCTGCTATCTCCAGCCAATACCAAGGGTGGAACTTGACATCCTTTCTGATATACCAGAAGCTATTTGCCACCTTGAAGAAATCAATGGCAACTAGATAGATGGTATATATCAGGGCTATCACGAACGTTATCCACCAGCATACCGACAAGCACCAGCCCACACAACCTGCCGCAGCCACGATGGCTGCTGTCTTATGCACAGAATAGGCATCACGGTCGCAGTAGTTCGGGGCAAAGCCTACGAAGCACAAGCCCGCACAGCCAAGGAAGGCAAGGAACTGGATGCCCCTGCCCATATCGAGCAGGCAGATGAGCATGAGGAAAGCCACCGCAACCATGATAAGCGAGAAGAGCCAGCCCATGTTGCGAGGCTTCTTGAAGGGAGCGATTTCACTGCCCGTAGTAGGCTGCAACTGATAGTAGGTATCGCTCACCATATTAGGGATTCCGAAGCGCAATGCCATCAACAGTAGATACCCTCCAAGCAAGAGGAACGAGATAAATGCAAGATACCACATAAGCCTACACCTCCATCTTTAGTTTCTCAGGATAGCCTGATTTATAATCATAGGTCAGGACACCCTCAATGTTATCCAACTCGCTCACTGCCTTCTTATGCGCTGCCGTCACGTTGAAGCACTCCAGGGCATACATTTCCAATGCTGAGAGCAGCTGTATAGCCTTGTCGCAGTCCACCTCAAGCTGATAGCTGCCAAGCCACAATGTCGTCTTCTGCTGCCCCATGCTCTTAGCGATGGTGGTAGAGTTCATCAGTCCTACTCGTGTAGCCTTGTCGAGCCATACCTCCATGCCGTTCAGCAGGAAGGAATTGACGGACGAAGAGGAGTCGTAGGCTGTAATCTCAGCAAGCATCGACATCTTGGCTGCGGAGAGCACGGCTGCGGCATCATGAGGGGCGGTAGATGGGAGAGAGAGCCAGTACACATCGTAGGCATACTGCGTCTTCTCACGGGTTTCATACTCCATCGTTCCGTCATCGTTCATGGCTACGGGCACCTGCTCCGTGGTCTTCACATGCTCCTCATTGAGGGCAATCATTACTCTACCACTACCACACACAAGCACCTGTGCCTGCTGTGTTTCAAAAATCTGTCTTGTCTTTTCCATCATTCTATTTTTTAAAGAAATTAATAATTACGTATTTTAAATGCCCAGCTGCTTGCAGATCAGACTGCAGGCTTCCTGATTGCTGGTATGGAACTGCTCGAAGTAGAAGGAATTTCCTTCAGAGCATATACGGGTATTAACGGGAAGCGATACGGCTCCGCTATCCACCAGCTTGAAGAACTCCTTGATTTCAAAACTGCCGTTGTTGGTCACATAGAGGCGTTTGCTGCCATCATCATTGACTACGATGAACTGGAACCGCACGAAATATTCGCTGTCCTTGTTGTTGTTGCGCAACACATAGTCAGTGATATAGACCTCCTTTCCCTCTACCTTGTTGAGTTTGATGAGTTCGCCCGCCATCGGCTTAATCATCATGCCTTTTTGATTTTTCATTCGCAATGAATTTAATCTGTTCTTAATTAAATATATTAACTTCCTGCTGTCTGTCTTCACGAGCATGCCGTGATAGCCGGCATAATGCTGCTGTCCACGTATGGCTCCACGTATAGCCCTGCGCCTGATTTCTGCCCTCACGTTAACGAACGAACCTTTTAAATGCTGCTTGCAGAACATAAAACCGTCAGATACTCTCACTACCTGGTAGTCGTTCTTCATGTGCATGCCATATCTGCCTTCCAGATAACTCATCTCCCAATGTACAGCCTTGATTACCTTCTCTCGATCATCATCCATGATGATGCGATTATCGCCAAAGGCTCCATAGAACTGGGGACGGAACATGCGGTTTATCTCATAGTCCATCTCCGTGAGTGTGAGCATGGCGAACAGCTGGGATAGCGTACCACCGATGACGAGTGTTTCCGTCTGAAGAAGGATGTCGCAGAGCAGACTGCGGGTATAAGGACACACTATCGTATCGAACAATATGCCCAGTACCACCTTGGAGCGCAATGACTCATAGAAATGACGGATGTCTGTAAGTCCGGCACTTGCCTGGGGGTGATACTGCACGTAGGTACGTATGCGGTTCACCATGCAGTAGGTTTTGTTGTTGCTCCACAGGCTTCTACCCTTGATGCCGGAATAGCACCATGGCGAGAGCTTGTTGGTAAGTTTCTGCTGCAATACGAGAAGCAGAATGTTCTGCACACACCGGTCATATACGGTATAGATGTCTGCATTGCGGTCCTTGTCGCCCTTGCCCCGCTTGGTAATGATCCTGCGGGTGGTAGGCTGGCAATGATACGTCTCCTCGGTCAGCTCACGTATAATGCGGGCGATGATATTCTCCTTGTTGCGGATAGCATCACGCACTTCAGGCGAGTCGCTTGCCCTAGACAGGCATCTTTCTACTCCCATTCTTACTATAATTGGGTTGGTAATGAAACGTTTCAGATTCTGAAGTTTTCTTTTTCTGCTGGCTGTATCCAATTCCTGAAGGACAGCCTCCTTTTCGGCTTCTGTTCCCTCAGAGGTAGCTTTCAGCGGATAGCTGCCCATCACGTGGGCGCACGGGTAGGCAATATCGTCCGTCCAGAACGGCAGACTGCTGGCTTCATCCGCTCCATGCCCACCGGTGGCGGCATGGGCTTGCGCTATGTTTAGTCTTGTTGACCGCGCTGCAGGGTGTTTCATGTTTTCGGTTTCTACCTGTTTGACAGCAAAAGCCCCGGCGTAATTGTCATTGCTATTGCTAACAGCGTTGTTGCAATTAGCGGTACGAGCGGACGCATTAGCGTTATTCGCGTTGCACCCGACAACAAGGGCCTTCTCCCTGCCTGCGCTCTTGTCTTCGCCCAAAGTGCATGGTTCGGATACCGAGTTGGCATCCTCCACATGAGAAGGCGTGCCATGCACTTCCTGGCTAGACTCACCCACCGAACAGCCGTACATCATCCCATTTACTGATGATGGCTGCTTCGCTGAATCGTTATTTTTCTGTCCGATGAGATTTTTCATTATATTTTACTTTTTTGTTACTTCGTTATCTGAAATTATTTCCTCCCACCCATGAAAATGAGGGCGCGCCAAGCGGAGCGGCTAAAAGCCGCCGCTCCGCCGCTATATGGCTTGCTTGAGGCTATTTAGTCTAAAAGCCGACAGCTTTTTAGTATTGCTGCCTTATTACTGCTTGAGTTTTAGCTGAGGGACAGCAAAAGCCCCGGCGTAAGTGTCATCGCTATTGCTAACAGCGTGGTAGCAATAAGCGGTACGAGCGGACGCAGAAGTGTAATTCGCGTGGCACCCGACAACAAGGGCCTTGACACCCTCCTTGCCAACTTCTGGCAAGCCATTGCTACCATAGCCCCACATGTAATTGCCGTTCCATGTGAAGCAGCATTCATGGGTATGTGCATTACCGCTGAAACCGGTAAAGCAGAAGAGAGAATGAGAATAGTCAGCCTTGCTTATCCAATTCTGATTACCGCTGACGGTAACAACATCTGAGAGTCCCTTCAGGATATTGAAGTCCTTGGCACTGCCAACGTTGCCATAGGCTGTATCATTGGTGAGAGGCTGCATATCCTGCCACTTGCTGGCACAGTAAAAACGGTTGTAATAGCCGCTGGAGGTTCTCCCCGTGAGATAATGCGCTCCACTCAACTGACGGAATAGACCGTCCATCGGAATACTCAATCCACGATAAATAGAGTGGGAGAACTTATAGATGATATATCCACCTGCAAGACTCGTAGAACCGGTATAGCAACTGTCGGCGCAATTCATCTTGACATAGCAGTTTACTACGGCAGTCATCACACCATCGCCAATACCCTGACAGTTAGGCACGTCACGCACGATATAATATCGCTTGTTAGCTGTCATGCCATCGCCATTGTTAATATTGACGCTACCATCAGAAGAGCAGACCATATTGCCACTTGCATCCTCATAGAAAATATTAGAGGAAGAGCCAATCTTGGACTGCAATCCTGCCTTCGTAATCTTATCGAGTACGGAAAGCACCTCACCGTTCCGGGTAAAACCATAATGCTGAGAGCCTACCAGCTGATCAACATTATACTGCGCACTGCCACTGGCGCCATTCTTCACACTCTTCGACATCAAACCTGCAAAGCCCACAACCGTCTTGTCACTCTTGAATATCTTGATACCGCTGTTGGCTGCAATCTTGGCATCGTTCCAGGTAGAATCTCCTACCGTTTCCTGCATCGTGCATCCTGCGCCCATGCAGTAGAGATCGGTAGTGTTCAATGTGCCACACTCAGCATACATCAGAACCAGCAGCAACTCGTAGAACTCATAGTAACAACCCATGTAAGGATAGTTGGTGTTGGCATCCGCATTCTTATTCTGTGCATTATGGATAGACTGCAAGGCGCTGACATATTGAGTAGGATAACCCGCTCCGCTAGCCTTGAACACTTCCTTGAGTAACCCGCCAGGAGCACTGTAAGAACCTACGCCCGCATCGCCGATGATACAATGAGCCTGAGAACGCTCATCGCCAGTCAGCTTGCAGTTGACGGCATAGAAAGGAGAGATGGCGAAGGGGCTGAGCAGCTTGGCTGCATGGTTCTGCCAGTAGCATGGGATAACGCCCACGCCGATGCAGCTCATCTCATTGCTGCCTACCGTCTCATTGCCCTTCAGTAGATAGAGCGGAATATCGCTGTATACAAGGATGTCACCTTCCGTTCCGTCCACAGCCACATCCTCACCATTAGAGGCAAGCGTTATGCGGCCCTTGGCACATTCATGCTGCAACACGGCTTCATTATCTACCCGCTTCACGGTTCCCAACTTGATATGTGAACCGATTTCACGTATCAGCTGTCGACCACCATAGATGTAGTCACTCGCAGGAGCCGGGTCTGCATCGCCCGATATGCGGGCAAATCCGCAGAACGGGTTCTGCGTCTGAAATGCATCCATCAGCGCCTTGAACTGAGAAATGCTGTCATTGACCGGAGTCTTGTCGAGCCATACCTTCCATCCCTCTGCCGAAGCAGAAGGCTGGGTGGCGTTATTGTCTAACAGGGAGAGGAAGATACCATCCTGAGTATGCACGATGTCATTAGTCTCATAGGTGGCTCCCTGCTGCCAGTTGCCCTTGTCTGTGACGAAGGCATTACCTAAAAGAATTTCTTGCTGTTCTGCCATATTCTTATTACGTTTAAAAGATTGATATTTAAATTCTGAATACTAACTTGTTGCCCTTCTTCACTACTCGCTCGCTCACGTTGCTGCCGTAGTCTACGATATAGAGCTTGTTGCCAACATGCTTGAAGGTAGGATACATTGCTCCACCTCGTGCCACAATACCCGTGTCCTCATAGGCGTGGGTCTTGATGTTCCATTGCCACCAGTTGCCGTTATCACCCATCTTTACCGGATGTTCATTCAGCTCTTTGGCAATGGCGGTCTGCGTCTGCGAGTTGGTAATGGCAGAAGAGGTGTCCTGCTGTCGCTTGGTTTCAGCCGTCTTGCGTGCCGCCTCGTTATTATTGCGGGTGGTCTCTGCTTCCTGCCGAGCCGTTTCCTGCTTCTGCCGTGTAGTCTCGTTTAAGTTGCGGGTGGTCTCTGCTTTCTGCCGAACCGTTTCCTGGGTATTGGCGTTATCGGTCGCCGTCTTGCATGCTTCGGTCTGTTTCTTAGATTCCGCAGCAGCATCGGTCGCAGGCTTCATCAGTTCTACCTTGTCACTATCCGTGAGGTCGGCAAAGCGGAGACGAATGCCTCTCGGAATACCGAGATTCAGCTTGTAGACAGGGTTTCCGTCGGTATCTGTGCCCGAAGCTGATACGGTAGCTGTTGCTTCTGCGTCCTCGGCTAGAGTGGTCACATTGCCGATGAGAAACTGAGGGGTCTTGCCCGTAAATCCACGGAAACCACTCATATCAACAAGATAGCTGTAGAACTTATGCCCTTGTTCGTTCAGAGCGACTACATAGAGCTTTGCATTGTCTGCATCCTCTACATTAACAGTGTTGATGAGGATGAAATCATTCTCGGCAAAGGTGTTTACGTCTGTTGCATTCATCGCTGAAACAGAAGCGAATACCTTTTTAATTTGGAAAGCCTTACCAGTAAGGTTAACGTCTGTCTTATTATAGGATGATGTCGTTACGTTCCATTTGTAATAATAACCGTCCTTGTCTACGTAAGGTGGATGGGAATAGGTGGAATTAGCCTTTGCCGTTGCATCGTCGCAAGCCTTCTTCGATGCAGAGAAATCCGTTTCGCGTTTATTTTCTGCTGCCACACGTGCCTTTTCAGCTTTTACTCTTGCGGTTTCAGCATTCACTCTACCGGCTTCTCCCTGAATCACCTTGTTATAGGCTTCGACAAGGGCAGTCAAGTCAGGATTCATGTCGGTATATGCCACCGCCTGCGTCCACGTCTTACCGTCATCATAGCTTACCTCTATACCCATCGTACCGCCACGGAACTGCGGTGTCTTTCCCTTAGCTGCCACGCCCAGGTCCTTGCCGTCAATCTCCCAGTTACCGTTGGCATTGATGCTAGGCTTAATGCCATTGACGAGATAAGCCTTTACAAACCCGGCAGGAATCTTGACCTGCAAGCCGCTAGCTGTGTAGACCCAAAAGAAGTCCGTGCTCACCACTAGGCGTGAAGCGGTGCTCAACTGACTGGCTATGTCATTGATTTTTGTTTCTGTTGCCATAAAATTATTGATTTAAAGATTCATTGATTGCCTTGCTGACAGCTTCGATGAAGCAAGGAGCGGTGGTTTTCTCCACCAGCCCATTGATGATGTCTAGCTCTTCCTGCGAGTAGTCGGTTTCATCACTTCCGTTCCACATCTTGACGGCAAGAGCCTGTCCTGCCAATCCAAGACCTGCACCCTGCGAATAGATGATGTTCGCAATCTGCTTGCGTGCGTTCACTACCTGACACTGGCTCTTGTCGAGTGTCACGAATACTTCTAGATATTCTAACTTAACTTTCATACTCTTTGCTTTTTATTATATAACCTTTTTTTTATTCCATTAACCAGCGCTACATTCGGAAAACCACGTATCCCCATCAAATATGAGATGTATTTGCTCATTTTTTTTTGTACTTGTAAATTCTCCTGTTTTACCGCTCGAAGTACGATAACTAACTCCCGCAGGTGCTTTTATTGTAACATCGCCAGTTCCAGCTCTTATAACTGTAAAGACATCTCCTGTTTTAGCACCTGTTGCAGAAGTTGGCAAAGTTATCGTGATGCTAGATGAATTGTTGCAGCGGATACACATTCCTGACGCATAAATTGAAGCACTATTGCGCAAATCCATACTGTAATAAAGTGGGACAATAGGAATACGGAAACCAACGAATGTACCATTTTCCATTACAATGCCAGGGTATTGAACACTAGAATTGGAAGCACCAACGTTAATGTGGATTCCAGCTTGAGTTGTAGAACTTTGAGTAACAATACCATAATTTACAACAGATAGAGCAAAGTTATAACTATCATAGGTAAAACTCTTTGCATCCAGAACCACCATGCGGGTAAAGCTATTTCTTTCCTCTCCAATAGCTAATCGTGCATTGCTACAGACAAGATTATTATCTTCCAGTTTGAAGCCGCCAATCTGTCCGCTCGTAGCCGTAATCTTACCCGTAATATCCGCATCGGTCGTCTTAAATTTACCACCTCTAGTTATAGAAGTAGTAGCATTGCTGCCTTCAGTACCGCCTATCCAGAACGCATAATCTACATCATCCTTCACCCATCGGAACGAGCCAAAGATATTGTTACCTTCCATCAGGTTAAACTGCTGACCTTGGGCGAACTTCAGAACCGCATTCTTTGCCACGATAAGAGGAGAATACATCGGACCAGTATCACTCAGTTTCGTCCACAGCTTATTTTTGTCAGAGTCAACTGCTGATGGGTCGAATGAACTGCCCGTAGCCGTATGCGTAACGTTGCATTGATAGATAGACCAGCCATCGTTAGCATTGTTATCCTCAATATATATCAGGTCGATATACTTCTGTTCCTTGGTCAGGGCAGAATCATTATGATAAGTTGCACCGCTCTTCCATCCTTCGGAATTTCTGACGATGCAGCCGTTCTTGCCCATCTTTCCGGCTTCGGCAAAGTTGGCTACCACAACAGGCTGACTCCAATCGTCCTGAACGGAGTCAGTACCATGTTTTCCTGCACGAACAGACTCCCAAATGAACCTGTTTGTAGACGATACTGCTAGCCGTTTTGCCGTCCATCCTCCCTGCAAGATACCATTTGTACGGTAAGGCTTGGCTGGCACTGACGTATCGTTAGCGGTAGCGATATAGGCGCGCTCCATAACGATGGCTTCAGCCTGCATCGGCATCGCCTTGCTCCAGGTTATGTTGCCTACAGCATCTACGGTTCCGTCGGTACGCCATAAGCTCTCAGTAAGAGCTATCATCGATTGCCAGGCAAAGAGACCATAGTCGCCGTAGCTATCTGTGCCGCCATCCTTGAAATATCCGATAAAGAAATAATATTCTCCTGCATCAGGCATGGATAATTCAGCAACAAGACTCTGACCATCGCCGCTTACTACATAGGCATACTCTGATCTGTTGAGATATTCGCTATCTTCCTTTATCTGATTGCCATCACTATTGATGACCTCAGACGGCAGATAGAGACGAGAGATACATACCAGGTCCCAGTTGGTTTCAGAATAAGACTTCATCATCACTCTGAGATAGCTATCTCGGAAATGGTTAACAACTTTAATACGGCGTATGCACTTGCCGTTGTTGCCAAGAGAGGAAGGAGTCTTATAGAAAGTTTTCTTCTGCTTGATACCATCTAACAGAATTTCACTTTCTTCTGTTCCCCATGCGTTAGTACTGCTGTTGTACCGGTCGCTAATCTCATCTGTTGTAATCTTACCACCCAGCACGATACTCTTACCCCCCGTAGATGGAGCCGTCTTTGTCCAGCCACTGCCAATATCATCCTGCGCTTTATCATAGTCGGCAAGCGTTTTCGGGGTAGGAAGAACTGATGGTTCTGAAGCTGAAGACTGATAGCCTACGATGAGACCATCGCCATCCTTAGCCTTATACCCCTCGCAGGATACCGTATATTCAGGGTCACCCTCAGTATAGTTGGTTCGGACCACCTTCCACAGCCAAGGCTTGTCGTCGCTGAAATCTTTCGGCATATCCGTACTTCCATGATACCATATTTCGTTAGCATCAGGAGCATCCGTCAGAGAATGCCATGCAATAAACCTCGTTTCCTGACTAACGATACTTCTAGGATAACGATTGAAAAGTTGTGGCATCGAGAACTCACCATCACTGCCAAGTTCTCCCCGCTTATAAGCCACGAAAACATATCTTTTATCCTCTGTTGGAGCCATCAGGTCATCCTGCCATCCATCAGTAAGTTTTCCGTTTGTTCGCTTAGGTGCAGAGAAATCATTATTTAGATAATTAGACTGATAATAGATATACTCATATCCGTCACCATCTGCACCAGTCACGTTTGGCACGATCTTCACTGTTACATAGTCTATATAGGTTGAGCCATCAAGTGTGCCTGTCACTTTGAAGACTATAGTCTGTGCAACCATGCCGAGATTAGCACCTTCTGCACACGATATAGAAGCCGTATTACCACTGATAGAGCAAGAAACATTACTGAGCGTAGAACTGTATTTTTGGATAGATGAAATATTACATTCATGCCCATCTACGAGAAGGCTAAAACCAACTTCCTCTCTGAATGCCAGAAGAGCATTGCCATCGCTGTCTGTCGGTATAGTGACAATATCATCGGAAGACTTTGCCTTAGGCGCATGCTTACCGAAATGGGCATATTCCGCAGGTTCAGAGAACGCTCCCCAATGACCATTTGTCGACACTCGCTTGCATACCCATTCGTAAGGGTTGGCAGCAGTTACGCCCGTAGGATCATCCGTCCATCCGCTAGGAACAAATTCCTTATCCGTGCGCTGATATTCCGTGTTTGTCGCATAGTTGTCAGGTGTAGGGTTGGAAGGAGCTGTATCTTGCAACTTAAAAATATACTCAATACCCTTACCATCCTTACCGAATGCCACCACAGGTACAGATTCCTTGTCGAGAATGTTATTATTACTGTCATAGAGAGCGAAAGTAACCATCCGGTCTGATGCAGACACAGGTACATCTGTTCCGATACCTACAGAAGTCGTAGCATTCTCGCTCTTTCCGTATTTCAACGACATTCCAGCAGGAAGGGCTGTCAGCTTGTATCGCTTGTCGTCTGACGATGTAGCATAGACATCGCAGCTTACGGAATTAACTGTCGTGTTTCCGTCCTTATCAATCACGATGCTGTCCGCAGAAGGTATCAGCTCATACACGACCGTATCAGATGATTTTAGGATAGTCAACTCCCTTGTATACTCGTAGTTAGCACCTGCGTATCTTCCAACAACCGTGATGTTCATCTTCGTAACCTGAGCAAGGGTATCGGCAGTAAGGTTATCCGCATCAATGGTAATCACCTTCGCCTTGCCCTCAATGCTCATTGAAGTTTTCAGACCAGCTACCTTAGAGATATTGAGCGAGGAAATCGCCCATGGCTCATTGTGATAAAGCAATGACACCTTGGTCTTGATAGGCAAGCCGATATACTTAGCTGTCTTGGTATTCCACGCCACCGATGCGCTCTCGTTACTGAGGTCGCACACCATAAAAGGCAGGGTATCATGCTGAATGCGGATAGGCATCTGCACCATCTTCGAGGTCTTGCCTTCAAGCTCCACCACAATCGTTACCATCGCATCGGTTGCCTTTCTCATCGCATCATAGTCAAAGGTGGCATCATCTTTTGTTCCTGCAACGCCATCCTTGATATTGCGGATAGCGGTGACAAAGATTGTAGAGTTCTGCACCATCACCTCACAATCTTCGCTCACGGCATGCACACGGTAATGACCTGCTGTCACGTCCTCAGTATTGCCATCCTCTTCGAGCAATATATCCATTCCCTTGCGGACGAATACAGCAGTAGAGATACGGTACTGTTTTGTAGTCTTCTCCTCATCCTCGGTGTAGAGACCATTAATGACATTGCCCATATCATCTACCGTGATGACGCTTTGGTATTGCGAGAGACTTACATCATAAGCCTTCGCCTCCTCACGCAAGTCATCCAGTCCCGAAAGACCTTGCAGGTAATTGATATTACCGCCAAAGTAGATATTATCTTGAACGTAGATACCGTTGCCTTCAGGTCGCACGATTGAGCCATCCTTCTTGACAAGTGCCAGACTGCCCAACCATCCGTATCTAGCGACACGGTTCTGCGGCTGCACTTCCCATGTACATACACCGTCCAAGACTTCGATATAGCTATTTCCTCGTGAAGAGAAATACATGCTACTCTGACGCTTCTCATCGGTGAAGCTACCGTATTGAGCAAAGTCCATATAGGCGCAAGGGTCTGGAGTCACAGAACTTTTCTTGCCATACTGGAAGACGAACTTACCCTTCTCATTCGTGATAATATGCATCACGTAGAAATAGGTAGAGAAGAAGCCCTTGTGCTGAACGAAGTTGCAATCGTCCAAAGCTCCTTCCTCTATCTTGTCTGCTCCATGGGCGTTATCTATATCGGCATAGAGACCACGACAAATATCGCCCACTTGCAGAGAGCCGTAATCGTTCTCCTCAAGATGCAGGGTGATAGTACGATTCTTCACGTCCACGCTCTCTATTGTACCATATCCGTTCGTATTCCACTGCTCTGCCTTGGTTACGGAGATCTCATTGAAAACGAACTTAGGTGCTGATATGAACTGACGAGCATAGATGCTGTTTGCCTCTATATTACCCTTTTCATCTATCTGCGCACCATGACCGTAAAGACCAGAGTCAAAATTATTGGTAAGGAGTTTGAATAGACTCAGAGTACCATCAGCCGACCATTCGCTGTTTCCGTCACCAATATTCAATCCTTGCAAGAACTTCTGCACCTTCTCGAAGGTGATTGTACCATGTGCCACATCGTCCTTATCCTTCGCAAGGAAATGCTTCACACCAAACTGCCCAAGATACTGAGGAGTAACCACGGTAGTAGTGCTCGTTTCAATGGTCGTATCATCAGCTACGCCCGTCAAATCCTTACCGTTCAGGATGAGCTTTGTAATCTTTGCCACCTTTGCGATCAGTTCCTCGAATGTAGCCTTCTGGATAGTCTTGAGGAAGGTGATGGTATCGGTTGCAGAATTAAACTGCCACCATGCACCTTCTCCACCGCTGGCAATCGCCTCGTCCGTAGCCAGGGAACCGCAGTCAATATGCTGCTCCCACTCACGCTTTCGGGTGTTGTCTGTATCGGTCTTAACCTCAGAGATAATACCCTGCAGATAAATATAGTAGAAGTTCTCATTACCTATCTGCTCACCGGAAACCAGTTCCTTGCTGCCGTCTTCCTTTGTCTGCTCAATGATAGCCTTTCCGTAAATATCAATGCGCTGACTCGGGAACACCACAGTAGCTATATCATTATCACCCGTACGGACACGAGGGATGGCAACATAGATGTACTTCTTTCCGGAATCGGGAAAGATAGAAGGGTAGGAAGCCAGCGTCCATCTCTGATAGTTATGACCGGCATCATAGCCAAGTCCTGGTACATTGTTCATATAACAGAGAATGGAAGCACCGCTCACTACGCTGCTCTGGATGTAGTCAGGCTCACCCATCGCATTCAGTTGGATATAAAGGGCACTGCTCGAAATCCAATAGTTCGTATTTTTTACTTCTGTTACCATTTTTTGTGATTAAAATTATTAAATATAAAGCAAAGATAAGGGTTTCCGCTTTTTTAGTGGGGACAAAAAACCCAGCGATGGAATCGCTGGGAACGGAGGCAAGAGGGAGACACACAGCTCGCGCTGGGCTAGATGGAGGCGAAAGGGTCGCCGTTAATACCTAGGGTGGCGGTAAAGAAAACGGAATACATATTCTTGGCGGTATCGTCCTTAATGGTAATCTCATCTTCAAGATTGATGGTGCAAGGGAGCCAGGCATCATTCGCTTTCAGCCATACGTGCTCAGACATCAGAAACTCATGGAGATACCACTGCTGCCATGCCTTGGTGAGTGGGTCGCTCTGATAGAGCCAGCCTTCGCGATCGTTCTGCTTCTTGATAGCGGCACGGGAAAACTGATTGAAGGTTTCCTGAATGGATTTCGTATATTGCGTGCTCTCTACACTCATCTTCTGAGAGTAGGATTTCGGAACGCTTATACTCTCCAGACAACCGAAGCGATTGATGAAGCGGAAGGTGGTTCGGTTTTCAGCTTCAGAGGATGGCAGGGCATAGATAGGGTGCCCCTGAATGCTCTGCGCACCTTCTTTCGTTATTGCCTGTTCCTCGGATGCAGGGGCGGTCAATGAGCTGCTGGTGGCTAGGTTCTGCGCTGTGCTATATGATACCGGGTAGGCGAAGCTCTCGCCTACAACGGCTATTTCGTGGGTAGCTGTCGGCTTGCAGGAGAGAATGGTGACAGCCTTGGTTACGCCCGACTTCAGGCGCTCTATATCGCTGAAGGCACCGGCTATGCAGCGGAGGTTGGTACTCCCACCCGATACGGGTTTCTGTGGGTAATAGACTTCACCCGCATTGGTATGCACCTCGCCGTTGTTATCCATATACTCATCGTAGGCTTTAATGTACCAGCTTACCACGGGGTAGGTGGTCGGAATGGCGGTATATTCGTAGTTATCCAGCGGAATACGGAGAGCAGAGGAAATATCGAGCGATACATCTCTTCCCTCGGTGGTAACAGGGATGGTGAGCTTATTGGTTTCATAACTGCCCGTACCATCATCAAAGTTCACTTCTACGATAACACGATGAAAAGATGGCTTTGTGGCCACGGAAGGGGTGATGGTAAAGGTTATCGGGTTTCCGGCAAAAACAGAACCCGATGTGAGATTGATTTTCTGTGCCATATTATTCTTTCTTTTTAATTACGAGATTGATTACATCCGAAACGAGCTTGCAATCTTTCGCCTCTTCTGGGGTAATCTTAATGTGGAACATCATCTCCACCTGCTGGATCATATCGAGGAAATCAATAGACTCCAGTTCTACCTCGTCACGGAGATTAGAGTCAGGGGTTACCTCGTGGTTTACCCACGAGGTTTTCAGTCTGTTCACGATAGCGATAATGCGAGAGGTTATTTCTTCTTTTTTCATATTACTTGTTATTAATGGACCAGCGATAAAATCGCTGGGACGGAAGCTTAAAGGGGTAAGGTTCTTTTTACCCTTTTACCTTTAAAAAGCCTTTGAGATGACAAATGAGGAGTTTGTACCCCCAAAACCAAAGGCATTACAGAGGATATGATGAGGATCATAATACTTAGGGCGCATCACCAGGTTAAGATGTGGAAAGGCATTCTCCTCGGTGGTGGCTGCATGGAACAGACGGCCATAGGTGAACATCGCTACAGCCTGCACAGCTTGTGATACACCTGCCATCCAACACTCGTGACCCGTCATACCCTTAGTGGCTACAACGTGAGGGCAGATAGGGAAGACCTTCTCTATTGCCTTTGCCTCGGCTTCATCGCCCATCGGGGTACCTGTAGCATGAGCAAGTACTACGTCTATCATACCTTCATCCAATCCTGCATTCTCGATAGCATTCAGCATAGATACTTCTTCCTGATAGCTATCAGGGGTAGTGATAGCTTTCCCATTGGATGAGAAGCCATAGCCGGAAAGAGAAGCGAAGGAATACACCTTCTCTTCTTTCAGGCGAAGGCTATCCGATGATTCGAGGATGATACAGGCTGCACCACCCGATGGTGCCAATCCGTTTCTGCCTTTGCCAAACGGCTGCACCTTATCGGGTGAGAAGACACCGAGAGCATCGAACGCTTCCATGCAGTATTGAGATCCGCATTCCTGCGCGCCAATCACAATTACCATTTCAGTCTGCTTGCTATCGAGCAACATTTTTGCCAGTCCGATGGCGTGGCCACCTCCTGCACAGGCTGCGCTCACGGTAAGTGATAAGCCATGAATATGAAGGATAGATGCAAGGTTCATGCTGATAGTAGAATTGAGCGAGCGAAACAGGGTTGTTACCGGAAGTCTACGATTAGAGATGTTCTTTTTTACGTGAGAGACCACCACTTTGCTTTCATAACATTCTGAGTCGTTGCTTACGATGATTGATACATTATGGTTTTCAAGAAACTCCTTACTAACCTTTGCTTTCTTCAGTGCCTCGAATACCGCATCGAGCACATAAAAACCATGTGCAGGCATACATTCGTATTGCGCATGGGTAAGTATATCCAGACAATCTGCTTTCCAACTAGGTACATTGCCACATAAATCGGAATTGTATTTATCGCGGCGTTCGTCGTGATGCAATCCGCATTTACCCTTATAAAGGTTCATGGCAACTTCTCGGGTACTTCTGCCTAGGGCAGAATGAATACCGGTTCCGGTAATCAAAATCTTTTTATCCATTTTTATTTCGTTTTTTATGTTTCTTATTGTGGGACCAGCGATAGAATCGCTGGGAACGGGGGCGAGAGGGAGTTAGAGGGCATACACCGTTAACTCTACTTCGCCCATACCCGTCTTGGCATCGATGGTGGTATTCACCTTGTCAATGAGGCATTTCATACCGCCTATATTCCACCAATCCTGCCAGTGATTCGGTATATCAGCCACTTGCGCTACGGTGGTGGTACATCTTACCATAAACTTCTTTCTATTTAAGAGGAAATAGGCGTATGGGAGAATGAAGGTATCAAAGAGACCGCGGGAGCGAATTTTAGTCACTACCTTGCCGTTTTTATCTACTTCATCGGCATTGCAGAGTACCAAATCCTTATACTTCGGATCTTTTAGCCACGATGGTTCCTTGAAAGCTCGTATCTTCAGCGAGAAACGTTCGCCGGTGCCTACACCTTCCTGCACACCATTATAATCAAACACATTGCCCATCATATCCAGCGAGTCACATGCCAAGGCATACTTACCCGATACGGTGCGCCATTTGGATGTACCAAAATGATCGTAGTTGTAATCGTAAGACTGGCGAGTAGCATCGCTACCACCTCCACGCATCAATGCAACCGCAAAGCCCCAACGGGATTTATCCTGCAAAGGAGAATTGCCATCATCTGTGCTAGATGGATCATAACTTTCTACGAGCTTCAATTTCTGTTTCATGTAGAAATCACAGAAAGCAGAGGTAATAATCTGATTGATTTCCTGCTCAACAAACTCATGTTCCATTTCTTCATCTACCAATGCACAAAGAATAGGCTGCTGCACACCTTTTATATCTGCCATATAGTTTTCTCCTTCATCTCCTTTTGCACCATGCATACCGTAAGCAGATTCTATCTCCTTGTAATAGTTTACATCATTAAACGGCACAGGCGTAAAGTCGATGGAAATATCATGGATAAAATCTTCATTCTCTTTACTACAATCTCCATATTCAACACCCTTAAACTGCCCCACCTCAAAGAGTACTGGTTTTAACTCTTTGGAAGTCTTAGCATCTTTATTTACCTTTACACAATAGGCATTACCCGTGTTGCGGTCGATGTAGCAGTTTTTATCGCCAGGGTTATTGATATTGTGAAAGAACTCGATATATTTCATGCTAGTAACGGTTCTACCGGTCTTATTGGTGTCGCCATCGGGAAGGGGATAATCAATAAAATTGTAATCAGTATCATAGCTTGAGTCCTTTAACTCGCCTTTAGCATTACGCATATAACTCTTCTGTTCCTTACTATCGGCTTCCTGAGAATAGCGCATACGCACACCGGTAATCTTCTCGGTCATCGGAACCATGGAGTGGATATTTGCATGAAAAGATTTTGCCTTGTCGCTACTTCTGCGAAATACATCACGGGTGAGATAAGCCGTTACCTTCTTTTGTTCATAATCATACGAAAACTTGATACCAAATGCACTTTCGAGTGAAGAGATAACGGAACTTACACTTTCATCAGGGAAGTTGTCGCTATTCGCTACCATATACTGCACATTGGCATTCACCTCGAATTTCTCAATATTTGAATCAATGCTGATACCTGTTACCTTCATACCCTTGCCCGGAGGAAATGTTACAACTTCACCAATCTGAATATGCCTGGTTATAGACTGGCCGTTCTTAGTCTCTGTAAGATCAAGTTCCTGCACATCCTTATTATCAGCTTCGGCGATTTCAATCTGCCCTCCACATCCTCGGCTTTCGAGCCATGAATTGATATGCTCTTGTGAACGGAAATAACCAGTTTTGATTTCTCCTACCGTTTTTCCTGCGACAATTTCCATTTCAGGATTGGTACCTTTTACGTAGCCAGGCGCATTCACTATATCCATGGCTTTTAAGATTTCATCCTGCTTATAATCTTCGCCATGATGAGGATGGACGATAGTATCGTAACCACATACGGTGGTAAAGAAACACAGATGTTTCAAATCTTCTATCTCCATCAATGCCTTCTTATCGAAGGTAACACCCAGATAGGCAAATAAGCAATCGAGGAAATAGAGCACATAGAAACAGATACCCGATTGCGGACGTTTTGCATCCAATACCCAGTAAGGATAAAGGTCTTCGTTCGTCCACTTACAATCTGTTATCACTATGGTACTACTTGATGTTTTACCATCACTATCCAACGCATAGTGTTTATAGCATACTCTAGCATTACAATAGGTGGAAGGACGGCCAGCACCATCAGTTTCACCATAAGCTGCCGAAGTGTTGATGTAATTTCCGTTGGTAGCCTCTTGTGGCACGTTGAGAGTTACTTTACCATCGGCATAAGATTTTGTACCCTTAACTTTGGCATCCCCTTTATAATGGCGAGTATCAGTTACAGACCATTCCGCACAACTTCCAGGATAAGAGAAACCAAGCGCTTGCGGTTCCAATACCTTGCTTGCCCGCAGAGGGTTTGCTGTGATTATTTTCGTTACATTGTTTCCACCCTTCTTACCATCGGAGTGCAGACTAACCGTAACCTTTGGTGTGCTCCAAATATCCACCCTCACATTACCAATTTTCTCACCGATGATAATCTGGTCTTTGACCGGAATATCACGGCATTGCAGGTCGCTGATAAGCTCGCTGAAACTCTGCGTACTGGCATCGATGTTCATAGAGAGAGAATTGGTTATCTCCTCATCATCTTGCATAACCAGGGTGCCGCTGCGGAATGGCAATCCGTCGGCATTGATTCTGACAGGCAGGTGCTCCATATTCACGGCTTTCATCGCGGCGTGAACGTCTTCGATGTTCTTTACCAGCCAGCGGTTGCCGTCTAGCGGGATAGAGAAGGGATAGGAGAACATTTCCGTATCGTTAAATACCGGGTTCTGATCCTCTATATCTATAGAGAAATCATCGGGGAGCGCCACAGGCTTATCATTGATTAATATAGAGAGATGTGAGTTCATTTTCTGATTTCTATTTTTGCGTTATCGTACAAATCTATGAGGCGATCGGTGAAGGTATCGATGGTTGCCGTGCCAAAGGCATTGATTTTCTGGTGCCCATGGTCGTGAAGGGTGCCATCGGTAATGAAGACTACACTCTGATCGTAGCTTTCTGCCTCGTTGCAAGTTACCAAGTGGGAATAATTTCGGGCGATGCCGTAACCTGCCTTGATGGTTGCCTTGCTACCATCAAGGAGTTCTACCTTGCAGCCTTCATTCATTACCAGGGCGGTAGCGGCATTATGGAGAATGACGTGCGCCTTGCCTAAGACGTATATCTTTCGGGAAGAGTAGAGGTGGATTTCCTCGTCTGTATCGCCTACGAGAACGGTACCGGTAGGCGAATCCTCGTTATAGAAGATGCCACCCTGGTTAATATCTGCCTTAAACTCCGGATATACGGCTTTAAAGGCATCGATTACCTGCTGCGGAACCTCGGTGATTAAGCCATGCCAGTATTTACGCCATGCCTCGCACATATCCAGAATGCTCTGTGTGCTTTTGAAGGCATGCTGCGATTCCTGGCAGTTGCCGCTCTGAGCAAGGATATTGACGCAAAGGGTCTTGAAACGCTGCGTGCGCTGTTCTGGGGTTTCTTTATTCTTTGCCATATTGCTTTTCTTCTTTGTTTATAGGGCAAAGATAGGGGGTTTTTTCTTATTAGGGGGGACATAAAAAAGAACCCAGCGATGGAATCGCTGGGAACGGTGGCAAGAGGGGGGCATTATGCTTCGGCATCCTCTTTGGCTTCTTCTATAGTTTTTGTGAGAATAGCTTCATAGCCGGAAAGCTCCTCTTCGGTCACGATGTCAGAGAAATCCTGGCGAAGTTGGTCTATGCGCTCCTTGATGCCTTTCACTCTCGTTTGGGTAGATAGCTTATCCTTGCGAAGGATATACTTGATGCGAGCATCGGCTTCTGCCTTGTGCTTTGCGGCTGCATCACGAGCAGCCTTTACTTCCGGACGGTCGTTAGCAATCTTCTCGGCTACCTGTTCAGCAAAACGAGGGTCACGAGACAGCGCCTTCTCGTAGAATGGCTTAAACTGGGTGCGGAGGGTCTGAGGGTCCACGGTAAAGGTTTTCTTTACATAGGCGATGTACTCAGGGTCTCCGGTCTTCTCGCTCAGTCGCAGATAGCATTCGCCCATCTCTCTATCTACTGCCTTGAAGATTTCCGGAAGAATATCGCTTCCGATTTCTACGGCTCTTGTGGCGAGAGCGGCAATCTCATCCTCGGTATAAATGGCACTCTTGCCTTGTGAGATGGCTTTCTCATTGGCTTCTGCCATGGTCTTGGCCTGCTCTGCCTTGCTCGCCATCTCGCTACGGAGGTCACGCACATGGTTTATATCCTCCTGAAGGGCAGTAGAGAGGAACGGACGCAACTGCATCAGGTTTGGCATGGTGGCTGCGATGCTTTCGCCGTTTGGGTTGGCTACGATACCGTTGTAAGTGAGTGGCTGCAGGGTGGTGTCCGGTTTCAGGCTAGGGAAGAGAGACTGCTTTGCCTCTTCCATGGCTTTCTTTTTCTGAAGTTCGGCATAGGCTGCCTGCTCCTGCTTGGTTGGGCGACCAACACGGCGCTTGTCGGCAGCAGATGATGATGCAGCGTTGGCTTGAGAGCTGTTGTAGCTATTCAGGTAGGCTATCATCTGTCGGGTACGGCGATGATAGTCCTTAAACTTACGTGAGTTCTCGATAAACGAGCGTGCGTTACTTGCACCTTCCAGGAGAGACAATCCCTGCTCATAGGCATCTTTCTGTTCCTGAGTGAGCATTCTTGCACCGATAGCTGGCTTTAAAATACTAATGATTTCCTGTAATGATAAATTTTCCATAAATCCTTGTTTCTTATGTTTATTTGAAAATTAAGAATATTTTTTGTCTGTTTTAGGCTTAATTTTCGATTAAACGTCAAATTAAGCGGTTTTGAAGACGCTTGATGCGACATTAAACCGAAAATAAGCCTTTTAGCATAGGATTGGCGTGACGAAGATACGAGAACCTTTTTGGTTGTTGTCGTAACCTTCGCTGCCGTCCCTGCTATCCGATGATGAAGCGCTGGAGGCGTTACTCGTTGATGATGAAGGGGTGCTGCCTTCTGCAGCACTCTCAGCTTTGGCTGCATCGAGTTTGGCTTGCTTCTCGGCTTCTTCCTTCTTCAGCAACCGATGAATGCTTTCCCTTACGGTGATGGCATCATTATGCGCTGTGGAACGGGTTAGCTTATCAAAACTGATAACTGATGTTCGTTCCTTGAGATAGGCAGCTACAAGCTGACGTGCCTTCTTCAGCATCTTGTCGTTTTCATCGGCCTGCAAGAGGCGAGAAATGAAATCTTCGCCAAATGCTTCTTCCAGATACTCGCTCTGAATGAAAAGCATATCGGGGATGAGACGAACAAACTTATCTCTGTTGCCGTAAATGTCGAGATATGGACGCAGAGACTCGCAGGTAGGGAAAAGCAAATCCTTGTGGTAGTAGTAGTATTCGCTCTCCTGCCAAAGGGTTACGATTTCCTCTATCGCTTCATGTCGCTTCTTCTCGGCTTCGGTTGTATCATCTTTGCCGCTATCTGTTCCTTCATCTGTTCCTTCTGCATCATCGCCCGCTGCCTCGATAGGCATAGGAGTATTCACTTCCTTTGCCCATCCCTCCAAGAGGGAAAGCAGGTTATTGAGCGAGGTCATTGCAGACTGGCGGTAACTTTCCTTGCCCTGCGCTATCTGCTTGTCGGTGGCTACGGCATAGTCGTTGCTGGAAGCTACGTTGATGCCGGAGCCATTGATGGAGAGAACTTGCTTTTCTACATTCTGTGCCATTGCATCATTTGCAATCATGCGCTGCGCATAAAGCAGAAGTTCGTTCCATGGGTCATTGACGTAGGTACCATCAGCAACCGCATTGCAGAAGATTAAGGGTTCTATGCTTGCATACTGCTTGCAGAGACGGTCGTATAGGGATGCTCCCAGGCGAGGCTTCAAGAAGTCCTTTTCGCTGTTGTCGAGCATACCCTGCAGGTTGGCTACCTCGTCCACGGCATTGCTGGGGAGGTGGAGCCTGAGTTCTTGATTCGTGAAGATTATCATTTTTTTGCTTTTACGTTATTATATATGGGACCAGCGATGGAATCGCTGGGAACGGGGCGAGAGGGGTCTATGGAGCGGTTATCGCCCCATGGGGGCTATTCCTGCCCCTGCTTTGCCACTCCGGTCTTTGAGTTATCGAGGGTAGTCAATACCTCTCGGTCTATCTGCCACACCAGATGCTCGTCCCAATCGTTAAATCGGCTCAAAACTTCCAACGGGCGTATCATTAACTGCTGCAAGGGGGCAAACTGGATTTGCTTTACCAGGAAACGTTCTCTCAGGTCAGTACCGCCCGATGACGCTGTATCGCCAGGGGTATTACCGATGAGCTTGGCATCAAGTCCCATGGCAAAGAAGATGATACTGCTTATTTCCTGCAGCTCGGTTTTGTCGGCATTCGCCTGATCATTTGCCTTGGTTTCGATTTCCACGATTTCCCAAGCCTTGTGCTCCTTTCCGTCGCTGCCCGTGAAGGCAGAAGAGATGAGCGCCTGACCTGCATTATCGGGGTTAGAGAGCCAGGTATTGATAGAAGTGAAGATTTCATTCTGAATCTCACCGTGAGTCTTCTTTTTCTGCTCGCCCTGCTGCTGATAGAGCCTGCTGATATAGTCCTGATGGATATAGATAACTCTACCGATGATATTGCTGTTGCGCTTTCGGGTAAGGCGATCATCTACGATGGTGAAGGCATACTCAAAGATGCTGCCGGCAAAGATGGAGTGCCAAAGGGCATCGGCATAGTACGGACCACCGAAATCTCTTGGCGACATGATGAAGCGGGTAGGGCGCTTCTTGCGGCTTACCTGCTTCTGACGTGCCTCACGGATATTGCGCTGCAAATCCTTTACGGCTGATGTGGTAGGGAGATAAGGGATAGCGGCTATCTTGCGATCTTCCTCTTTCTGCACGCCGACATATTGGGTAGGGTCGAGCCATTGATTGCTCACGTAGGCATAGTTGATGCGGTAGTTCTCGTCCATGCGTTCCAGTCGAGTAGTAAAGATGCTGCGGTGCTTCAGACCAATCACCTTCGGGGTCCACTGGGCGGTAGGAACAGCCTTACCGTTCTCGTCGAGGGAACGCTGATTAAGCTGAAGTTCTACAAAGCACTGCGACATCAAAGCCATATCTCCTGCCAAATCGAGGAAGGTCTGCATCAGGTCGTTGTTTTCGATGAAATCACGAACCTGGGCATTGGTTTCTTCCCATTTATGGAGGGCTTCTTTCAGAGATTTCATCTCCTCGCTTTCCTCTTCATCGGAGGATAAGACCTGCGATTGAACCGCAGAGAACGGTGACTCCTCCTGCTGAGACTGCCCGTTCTGGTTCTGCTGCTCGTTCTGGCGCTTGGCTTCGGCGGCTGCCTCTTCCTTGGCTTTCAGGTCAGCTATCTGACCACGGAGCAGGACTCCTGCACTCTCGTAGGGGATATACTTCTCCGTGATGTTGCCGCCTACGTACTGGGTGTAGTGATACTTGGGCGCGGGACCGCGACCTACCAGTATCTTTTTGATGTAATCAACTCCTGCTGCCGTAAAAGGCGACATGCGGGAGAGCAGCCAGATAAGATTTGGCAGTCGGTTGGCCATACCCCATTCCATAAAGCCCAAACCTTCGGTACCTACGCCTTTTGGTTTGCCCAGGTTCTCGCCGCCACTTGATGCAAAGATAGTGGAAACCTGCTGTCGTGCTGCAGAACCGCTTGCGTCGCCACCGCTTGCCGACATATCAGCTGTGGTAAGTAGCATGCTGTGAACGTAGTCATTCCAGGAAAAGACCTTATTGCCTCCGTTCCGAGGCGACGTAAAAGCATCTGGCCGAACGGCTACATATCCTGCATCTTTCAGTTCCTCACTACGATTTTGGAGCTGCTGCAGGTTTGTTACTCTGTTTTTGTTTTTGCTTGCCATTTTTGCGTTTCTTTTTTATATGTTATCCTGAATGTGATGGAAAGAGAGAAGGGCGGCGATATACGCACGCCCGCTTTTCTCCTTTTCCGAGTGTAAAATTAGGGCTTTTTATGGTTTTAGTGGGGACAAAGAGGGATACTGACCAGCGATGGAATCGCTAGGAACGGAGGCTTTTTAAAAAGTGTACAGATGCCTTTACATCTATCATTTTCCTCTCCTCATCTTTTCCATTTCCTCATTCTCTTTCGATAACCTTTCGAGGTGTTCGAGAACTAGGGAATAGGATTGGGTGTTGACCTGATCTTCTGTTAAGCCGGCATACTTCTGCATCGTGGCGGTGGTGGCTGTGTAGATTTCCATCGGGGTTTGCGGCTTTTTATTATCTACCTTCTGCACCTTAAACACGTGAGGATAGCGATGGGCTAGGGTGTGCATGATGCCGCTCCACCAGAAGAGGATGACCTGCCAGTTGGCTTCCGGGTATTTGACGAAATAACCTGCGTTCTCGGTGAACTGCTTCGACTCGTAGTGAAAATCGTATTTCGTGATACCTGTTGTCGGGTCGATGTACTGAGTGGTGGTGTTGAAGATGGTGGCAAGGAACATGTTTCTTGCACTGGCTACGCTCTCGGCTTGCGTCTTGAGTTGTTCCTCGGAGAATTTATCCATCTTCTTCATCTTTATCAGGTTGTTATCCAAACGGGTGTAAGTCTGCATCATATCGCTGGCAAAACGGTATTGCTTCCAGGAGAAGCCATCGAGGTCTTGGTGTGGACCTTGGAAGGATTTTGCACGACGGTACCACTTGGATTTCTGACGGATAGACGGATAGGGGAAGCGGGTGAGGAAATTGCCACTATCTGCATCCAGCCAATCGAGAAGACCTGCGCCCTGAGCGATATACTCAGGGGAGGTCTTATCATCGGTCTTGGCTTTCGGGGAGAGCCAATAATTGAGCTGCCAAAGATAGAGGGGGAAATGGTTAGCCGACTGGGGACCAGCGATAGAATCGCTGGGAACGGGGGCGCAGATGGAGAGGAGCTTCTTCAGGAAGCTCTTTTTCTGCGGCTCTATGCTTACCAGGTAGTGCTGCTCATTGATGGGCTGGCGAGGGTCGGGATAGGCGTTAATGCTTATCCCGGCAAAGAGGAAGAAGACGGCTATCTTCACTTTCTGCATATCGAAAGGGTGATAGCGGTCTGCCTTGGATTTCTTTATCTGCTCTAGCATGATGAGGGCAATCTGCTCTAGCTGGGAAGGGGTGCATTGGTTCCAACCCTTCGGAAGGGTGAGGTTTATCTGTTCTTGCATATTCTTATATATTAAAGGACCAGCGATGGAATCGCTGGGAACGGTGGCTAGAATGGCAGGTCGCTGTTAGGATCATCGTAACCTGGCATTGAACTATAATCATTGCCTCCATCTGCTGGCGGTACATAGGCGGTAGCGTTGCCAGCGGCTCCGTAGGCTTGCTGTGGTTACGTCTGCTGCTGGGCGGTAGGCTGTGGCTGATATAGGCTGGCGATACGCTTATTCATACGAGTACGGATTGCCTTGAAGAGATGGGTGCTCTCATCATTGAAATCCTGATTCACGATGTCAGGGTCTCGCTCCTTATTGGCTTCCTTTACTTGCTCTACGAGTTTCGGGAATGCCTTGGCTACTGCCTTGACGTACTCGGTGGAGAACGAGAGCTGCATTTCGTGGGTTGGTACACTCACCTGGGTATCGCCACGCTCGGCTGCACTCTGGCGAATCTTATTCTTATACGCCTCATTGAAAGGCCAGATGTTAACTCTCAGTTTTGCCTGAGTTTTACTTGCATCATTCTTTGATGCCTCTACTCTAATTTCGTTCACATCGAGAGGAATGCAAACATAAGGACGCTTTGCATTCTTCTCATCGATACCTACTAAGACCTTTGCTCCATTCAGAGCTAAAAGGTCAACGTTTCCATTGTAAGAAGCCATATTTACTTTATTTTTTATTTGAATGATTTATTATCTGCGGACCAGCGATAGAATCGCTGGGAACGGGGGCGCTTTTGCCCCTTCTAGAAGCTGATTTTCTTGCCGTTATTGGCGATGAGACTGCCGTAGCTGATGGCATTCAGGCGACGGAGCCAGCCTGCCTCGAAGACCTGCTGACTAGGGTGCTTGGCGATGATTCCGAGAATATACTGCTTGCGGCGAGCCTTGATGCGGTCGAAGAACTGCTTGGGGTTCTGGCTATTAAGCGCTTTGAGGGTTCGGCTGCCCACGATACCATCGGCGGTTACTCCTAGCATTGCCTGTACGAGGGTGATGCCTGGCGTGCCGCTGATCCATACCCAATCTACCAGGATGTTGGCGATGCTCTGGTCTTTGATACCATCGGCTTTCCATCGGTTCCAATAACAGCGGCGAAGGATGGAAACGGCATCGGCTTTTGTGATAAGCTTCACATCTTTTGCGTCGATGCGGCCATCATGGTTCTTGTCGTAACCTTGGGTTTGCCAGGTTTTGAGGGTTACCCCCATGTTGGTAGGACCGCCCTTATCATTGGGGTGGTTCACGTAACCTCCTTCAAAGGAGAGGATGAAATCTGCAAGAGGTTGAATCTTTGCCATATCTTTTCTGTTTTATCGTTTTTATTTCTTCTGAGGGCAAAGATAGGGGTTTCGATTTTATTCGAGGGGACAAAGAAAGCCTCCCTGCGGCTTTTGTAGGCGCAAAGAGGCTTCAAAAAATGTTATCCCAATCTTTTTACTTAAAATACTTGCACTCGCTAGTGCGAAATCCATATCACCTATATCAAAACAAACTACATCGTAGCGTGAGCAGACATATAGTCCCATATCTTGGTACAATCGTCTTCTTCTGGTTGCCAGTCTGCATCCTGGAAATAGAAGAGATAAGCTGCCTTGATGATTTCATCTTCTGTCATATCGCTGCACAGGTCAGCGTACATGGCATTGAAGGCAACATACTTATCCCAATCGTTCACCTTTTCACGGAACTTCATGCCCTTGGTGGCATTCACTATCTGCGATTTGGTCCAATGCGCACCGGTTCCTACCAATTCGCCATTCTCACCTTTCTTGCTATACACAAGATGGCAGACATCATGGTTGGCCATTTTCTCGCTGTAATGACGATCATAGAACACTGCGTGCTGGTGACGGAGGATGCACCAGTACAATTCCGGATTTGTTTCCTCTAAGGAGGCGAGGTCGCAGCTCAACTGTTCCATCGCCTCCATCATCTTCTTCTCAGTAGCCACGCCGTGAGCGCGAGCCTGATCTATCAACTGAATATACTTCATCGTCTCTTACCTTTCCTTTTGTTGGTGGATAGTCATGCGATGGTTAGTGTTAAAGGAGCATCGCACACGAAAGTCTTGCTGCAGGAGCAGCAGGCTACCTTGACAAGACGGTTTTTCACGCTGCCAAGAGATGTGGTAACGTTCGTGATTGCCGTAGCAGAGAAAACAGGAATGGTGAAATCCTGACTTACTACCTGCGAGCGGGTGCAGCAGGAACCGCAGTTGCAAGGCACGTAACTGATAACACCCTCTACGTGAATCGTTATGAGATATTGCGAAGTACCCACGTTGGCAATACTCTTTACTGAGAACTGAGGGTTGAAAACCGGAGTCTCGTCCACGCATGAAGGAGCACAGAGCTGCTGCGTGATATTTACATCATAATAGGGAGCAGTGGCGGTTGCACCTACTGCAAGCGTAGCCATGATGCAGGCTGGAATTGTTCTTTTATTCATAGTCTTTTCTGTTTTAATAGAGCGACGACTTCACCGCCGCATTAATGTTTCACCTGATAGCCCTGAGTCTTCTCTACCGGAAGGTTCTTCTGAAGAAGGTCGGCGAGTTCGTCAAGATCCTCCTCGTCAAAGGTTATAACACCCTCCAGGATAGAGAGCGGTCCTTTATAGCGAAGCTGCTCTACCACATCGTGCGCCATCTGCGGAATGCTCTCTTCGGGAATGTTCCCGAAATACTTGGCGAGCATCGGAGTGACAAGCGCATTGACCACAGGCTGAATCATCGGTTCTATATCGGCTTGCAGAGAATAGTTGCCGCTCACCAGTCCCATGCTTCCGATGGTAGCCTGGAGAGACTGGAGCATAGGCAAGTGCATCAGATTGCCAGCCGCTATCTGAGAGATGGCAGGGCGTGCCCATTCGGACACAACCGCTGCCAGGATTTGCGAGTTCTTGTAATCCATATCGTTTCTTCCTTTTATCCGAAATACGGTTACTGGTTACAAGCGCATCCACACCCCATCTGACAAACATTGCCTGATGGAATCATCATCTTGGTAACATTCAAAAGTGAAGCCACCTGCGATTTCAGCACGTCGATGTTGGCGTTGGCAGCGGCATTATATGCCATCTGCTGTGCGTTGACCGCCTGCTGTGCATCCTTGTTGGCATCCACCTTGTTTTCGAGCTGACGAATCTTACCGTCAAGATACTGAGTAACATCTACCATCTTCTTGTCGGTATAGTTCTCACTCTTCTGGATAGCAAGTTCCGTCTTCAATGTAGAGTTCTCCTGAATAAGGTTGGTCTCACTCTTGGTCACAAAGCGTGCATCCGGGTCACTCGGATTGGCAGTCATGCCATTGTTACCTCTACCGAGGTTAAACAAGGATGCACCGCCACCCAGCAAACTGGTAGCCAAACCTGCGATACCAAGTCCAAGGGCGGTATTACCCAATCCCTTGCTGGCAACATCATAGTTGCCATCATTCGTTTTTACCTGCATAGTTTTTTGTGTTTAAATTCTTCCAATATCGGAATCACATGCAAAGGTAATAGGAATGAAGTAAACAGAAAAGTGATGTTCATTAGATGTTCTTGCGGATAAATCATGAAGCAGGAACACTAATAGACAAATAAGAAAAAGTACAAACGTGCAGAAGTACATAAGTACAAATGTACTTTGGTACCAAACTACATGGTTTCTTCCAAAGCCTTGATATACGGAATGGCTTCGTCCCTGATAATGTCGAGGAAGAGTTGTGCAGAACGCTTCATAGGTACATCCTTCATACAGTGGGCATTGCTCATCAGTTCTTCTCCTATGCCATGGATAGGACGAGCTATAAGGGTAGGGTGGTTCTTCAGATACAGCTTCGGCATAAAAGTAACCAGGTGAGTATCTTCTATGATGGCAAGGTCTTCGTCGGGGTCGCTGACGATACACTTTACGCTTAATTTGGTGAGATCGTTCTGCAAATATTGCTGAAAAGTGTTGAAAACACGTTCGCCTACATCGGGCATGATGATGCCGTGCTTCAGCATGTCATCGTATGTTACCTTATCTTTCCTGGCAAGAGGGTGTGTGTTTCTCATGATGGCACAAATACTGAATGGGATGCAAGGCTGGCTCTCGATGCCCTCGTTGGTATAGGCTTCGTTCATCGTAAAAGCGAGATCCAGCATGTGGTCTCGCAACAGGCGGTTCAGGCTCGTTGCCTTAGAAAATTCGGCATTCACTCTTACGTTAGGGTATCGCTCCATGAATATAAGTGCAGCCACACGAATATAGGGTGCGATAAAGGAACCTACACCGATGCGCAGTTCTCCGGTCATGCAGTTGTTGAGTGCATTGATATGCTCCTTGCAGTCTTCCGCCAACTTCAGTATTTCCTTAGCACGTGGCAGAAGTGCCTCCCCGTTCTCGGTGAGCATGATGCTGTGCGATGTGCGTATCAGCAGCTTGCATCCCAGTTCATCCTCCAGAGCCTTGATGTGCTGACTGATGGCGGATTGGGTGACAAAGCATCGGGAGGCGGCGATGCTGAAAGAAAGCGTCTCTGCCACATACACAAACGAACGTAAATGTCTTAGTTCCATAATCTCTTACTCTTTTAGTTACACTATATATATATTAAAATTTTATGCTGCAAAAATAAGAAAAATATTCTATGCGGAGACGCATCTTGCATTAAAAAATCTAATTATGGAATAAGATATTAAGAAATGAAAGATATATGCAGTTTTAAATGCGAAAAGCCCCGGTATCTTGCCTTATCTTGTTAAGGATCAATACCGAGGCTTTGATTTATAGAGTGTAAATTGCCAATGGAACGCATTGGATAGGTGAGCGATTATTCATCATTCTCGCCAAGCATAGCGGTTTCATCATTGATAGATGTTACCTGCTTGCTCCGCTTAGATGACTGCCGGGAAGCGGAATTGGTATCGCTCTTGTCAGTTCCGCTTACACTTCCCCCGCTGTGCCTGCGCCATTACAGAGAGAATCCCAGCCACTTTCTGGTGCGGCAATCTCATAGCGGCCGAAAGTTGTCGGACTGAGGGAACCGCTCAGTGTAACTACACGATCATCTTCTGGTTTTTTGCCCGTGTCTCCTTTAATATTACCGGAGTCGTACTTGAAGTCGTGCTGCTTATCATAAACGAGGATTGATTTATCACCATCCTCGATGATGTAACCACACTTGAGGTTATTGAGGCCACGAGCCACATAAGCAGTCGCGGCGTTTACGCTCTCAAGAACGTAGTCCAAGGTCTGCTTGAAACCCTTCTGAAAACCGAGGTTCTCCCAGGTGTGACCCTGACCGCCATCCTGGCATTCAAACTTGTAGAGACCCTTACCTTTCTTGAAGGACGCAGCAGTCAGCGCTGCATAGGTGTTCTTGCCTGCCTCTGGTGAGAGAGGTGCAGCAAGCTCACTCTTGATAAAGACATATACGTTTACGCCAAGACCGCCGAAGTTTTCCAAGCAATCATTCTCGGAAAGCAAATCCTTGATCTCTGGGCATGTTACTGTTTCTGCCATAATTGTATCTTTTTTGATGATTAAACGAAATAGCGACGGAAGCCATATTCCGCCAGGTCAGGCGACCGCCGCCGAGGATTTATAGAGGACTGCCTTTTTGCCTGTTGGACCAGCGATGGAATCGCTGGAACGGGGGCAGGGGAGGGGGTTAACCCTTCTTGAAGAAGGCGGTGATACCCATGCTCATACCGGTGGCGGCGAACTGAATCTTCTTCTCCTTGCTGCCAGTGCTCCAGTGAGAGAATACATCGGTAGTGCCCTCTGCCTCCAGGGTAATAACCTGGTTAGGAGTTGTGCCTACTGGCTTAGTGTACTCTACGCCGTTTACCTTCACCTTACCATCGGTAACAGGAGAAGCATCCTCCATTGCGGTTGTTACCACAAGGTTAGAATTGGTGTAATCACCAGCTACGTACTCTGCTGTTGCAAGGTTGCCGTCTGACATCGCAAAGGCGTATTTGAACGGATTGCGAGGTGCCAACGATCCCTGAATTGACTGAATCTGGAACTGCACGTCACGCATATCTGTGTCAGTGCCGACCTTAACACCGACGTAAGTCTTGTTGTTAAGTGTATCAACGCCATAAACGAAGTTCTTCTCGATGGTAGCGTACATACGATCGCCCTCACCGAAGTCTGCGATAGGGCAGAGGGTTACACGAGAGAGACCTGGGAGTTTGAAGTTACCGCCTACCTCATAGTCAACCTTGAAGTTGCCGTGGAACTTGTTAGCGTAACCTGCAGCGATGTACTGGGCTGTCTGCTCGCTCATATAAACGAGTGTATTCTGCTTGCGCAGACGGGCATCCCACTTCATGTGCCATGCCAGGAAGTTGTCGTATGGGGTAGAGTCGTTGTTGTCAGAAGGCTCTGCGATTGACTCACAAGGAATCAAGTTGCCGTTAGCCTCGCTGATGATGCCAGCCTCGATGTCGTGCTTGATACAGGTATGGAAACCGTCGTAGAGAGCCAAAGCCTGCTCTGAAGCAGGAGTACTCTCGTCACCCTTATCAAGACTGATGTCACCATTCCACAAGCAAGCGGTAAGGTTGTCGGCGTAGTTACGGAGAATTGCGGTAGCAGCCTCGGTTGCGAGAGGGTACTGACCCTGTGCGTCTGTACCGAATACTGTCTCACAGTACTTGTCGATGTTATCAGTATAATGATCCCAAGCGAGCTTGCAGACGATTGTACGTTCTTTCAGGAAGCCCGCCTCACTGTTCACCTTAGTGTGAACGTCCTTGCGACGGGTAGTACCGCCCTTACGGAGTAGGATGTGAGTTGTACGCTTGAACTGAACACCAGTGATGATGTCAATCTTCAAGCGGTCCATCTCCTCTGCATCGGTGTAACCTGGACCCATAAGGATTTCCTTAGTTACCTGCTCGGCTACGTGCTGCAAGGCAGTAGTGCCGATAAAATCTTTAGGAAGTGTTGCCATAATTTCAACTAATAATTAAAAAATGAATAAGAATGTTTTAACCTGAATACGTTATGTTATCCTGATACTGGAGTGATTACTCCTCGCCACGAGTAAAACGCTCGAAAGCTGCCTTGCGCTCGGCATTGGTCTTATACTTCGATGGATCAAACTCACGGAGGTTCTGAGCCTTTGCACCCTCACCGTTGTTCTGAGGTGCTGCACCCTGTGCTGGCTCCTCACCTGGGTTCTCGTTCAACTCAGCAATCTGAGCGTCCTTATCGGCGATAGTCTGCTGGGCAGTAGCAAGTGAAGCCTGTGCAGTCTTCAACTCCTCATCTACCTTTGCCTTTTCTTCATCAGCCTTTGCCTTAGCGTCGTTGAGGGCTTTGATGTCCTCATCTGCCTTAGCCTTTGCCTCTTTCAGGTTCTTAATCTCCTCGTCCTTTTGGGCGATGGTCTCAGCGAGTGCATCGTGCTTTGCCTGAAGGTCGGCAAGACTCTGCTCCGCTGTGGTGGCTTTCTGCTTGGCATCAGCCACAGCCTGCTCCTGCGATGCGAGATGAGCTTCGAGGGTATCGAGCAACGGGGTATTCATGAATGCGCCTTCCTCCTTTACCTCAATCTGCTGACCATCCTGCATACCGCAAGCGGCGTTGATCTTTTGATAATTTGCCATATTGATTGATTTTTGATGAATAGTATGTTGATGATTCTCTTTCTTTGCTGAAGAAGCCTTGTCTGGCTCCAACTGAGGGTCATGTGCCGGATGGTCGGATGGCTCGTTCAAACTGGCTTTCGTTTCATCTTCATCATCAGATGACTCTCTGCTGATAGGCTGCGCCACACCATTATAAAGGTCGAAGCAGCGCTTGACACAAGAGAGGAAGTCGCTCTGATCGTCCATCAGAATACCCTTCACGTCTTCGGCATTGAATACCTTTCCGTGAAGGTGCTCATCCTTTGCAGCAGGACAGGCTTTCTTCACATCGGCTCTGAACTGAACGCCCAGTTCGGCAAGCTCCTTTACCAACTTCTCGCTATCGCCATCATTGGCAATATCACGGAACTCACGGTTCTTGTCGAAACTCTCAGGGTCGTATAACTCGTGATAAGTTTCATCGGTAAACTGGTTTTTGCTACCATCGGCCTGCGTGTAGAAGGATGCCATCACACCAATACAACCGATTTCATCCTTCGGGTGCATGTAGTAACGCTCATCGCAAAAAGAAGCGAGATACACACCTGCCGATGCACACATGCCATCGATGAAGGCGATGACTGGCTGACCCTGCGAACGGGCATAGTTGATAGCCTGCTCATAATCGTTCTTTGCCCAAGCGGAACCACCAGGGGTGTTGATGATGAAGATGTGACCTCTACAGAGGGGATGATTGGCTGCTCGGATCATCATATTGCGATGGTCGATAGAACCATAGGAGCAACCGCCACCATTTCGGGTGATAGGTCCGTCAACGGTAAGCACCGAGACGAACGGAAAGTTCTGTTCTTTCTCATTCTCCAAACTCCACTGACCTCTCACCTGCTTGCCATCCTCGGAAATCTGATATTCCTCTGGGTAAAAGATTGAGCCATCGGCAGTCTTCACGGTCACGAAACCGCAGGTAGGTGCAGGGCGTTCGTACAAGGTGTGGGCATTCAGGTTTTGCTCCAACGCCTTGCGGATGCCGTGAACAAAGTCAGGCGAAACCATCCACTTCTTCTCAGTCAGAATTTCATGAAGACCTTTCATGTGGGTAATAAATTTTTAAAATAAATGTATGTTATCGTTATCCTGAATACAAATCTCCTTACCTTTTATTGCAAAAGAAGACTTTCAATATTTCTGACGGCAAAAGTAATGGAAATACACGGGCAAATAGGGACAAAATAAGCCTATATGCCGAAATAGCTAACTATACAAAACAAAAAACCCTGCGATCCTCACGGACGGCAGGGCAAAAATAAATGTAAAATACTTATGAATATATGTAATCAAAATCAGAAGTCTTAAAAACTGGTTCTCCGGTAACTAATTAGGAAATCGTTATCGGAATAAACTCCGACATCGCCTGACAGGTAGCCGTAATGTTACGGCTCTCTGCATCGTTCTGAATGGTCACCGATGTAGTGATACTGAAAGAACCAGGCACCGTATGGCACAGATAAAGCGAGTCATCCTGCTTACGCAAGACTATATAATAGTCCTTTCCGTGCATATTCTTGATAATTTCTGGTATATTATCCTTTCCATCACGGATATTGGCGGTAATCTCGAATTTGAAGACAGTACCATTGCCAGCCTCCGAAGAGGTCTGCTTAGCTGTGATGCCATCAGATATTACATAATTGTCGCCTTCGCTGGTGGCAATATGGAGTGCTTCGCCAGCAAACTTGCAGCCATTAATCTGCAATACCAGCGGTATGCTGAATGGGATAGGAATGGAGCTTTCCCTTGCAGCATAAAAATAAGCGTCGGTTATTCCATCAAGAAATAACTCTCTACAACTATCGGGTAAATTCATATCTTTTCCTTGATTTATCTGTTATTTAACATTTGTTATCTTACGAATTAACACCTATTATATAAGGTGTAAAATCATAGCCACTGCACTTCGTCGATGCGGTTAGGCTTATCACGACTGTCCTTATACTGCATATCTACGCAAGAATAGGACTTGAAGAAGCAGTGTTCTGTGCGGAACCACCTGCCAATGATGCGGCGCAACACGTCTTTCTCTTCCTCGCTGGCTTCTATGCCGTAGCGCATTAAGTACCGCTCCAGCATGGCATTATGGGAGCGGGCGATAACCCTGCCTTTGGAGGTGCAGAAGTCGAAGGTGGATAGTGCCCATTCTACCAGACTGCGCTTAAAATCGTTGTTGAGCGAGACTACCAGGGCACGGATACCATGGGTATCAAGCGTAAAGGTAGGCTTTACGGGATAAACGGTATCGACAATCTCTACTTCGCTGGGAAGTCTGATGCAGAGGTAATCATCATGTGCGCCCTTACCATCGGTAAGGCGACCATTGAGCTGCTGAACTTCCTGAAAAGTGAGCCAGCTTCCGGCATCACGGCGCATCATTACCTTGCCTCCGGCAGGATGCCTGCCCGTGAGCATATTGCACCATTGCTGCTGGGAGAAGCAAGCGAGGTCGATGCGGTTGCTGCGGGCTGGGGCATTGATGAGGGAGTTGCGCATGATGAAGTGCTCGTGAGAATAATTACTGAACACTACCGGCTCATCCTTTGCCAGGGTGAGCTTGGGATCGCGGTGCCGGAAAAACTGGCAGCGGGAGGTGGGGAGACGGAGATAGATATTTGGCATTTTTTTACTTTTTCAAGGCGATGCCTTTCTGCTGGGCGTAATTTAGCATGATGGCATCGGTAATGTAGAGGAAATACTTCTGTATGCTGTTGCCTTCCTTCGGACGTGGTACCAGCTTGTCGAGCTTGACAGTCTGCTCCTCGTCTAGGTTGGCGATGAGTTTCATACCGTCGATATAGCAGCCTCCTGATTCCGTCTTGGCGATGAAGCTCTCGTTGAAAAAGCCTTTCTTGTCGAAGAAGAGATTGAGGGCTTCCACCATCTGATCCTGAGTGAAGCCAGGAAGCTGAGGGTGCAGCTTGCGGCGTTTCTCCGAATAAGTCTTCATGCGCTTCCCCACATAGGCACTGATGCTGTTGGCATAGTCGCAGTAAAGGTCATTGTCCTTACTGTTGATGTCCTTTGTTCTTGCGAAATTGAAGAAGCCCTGCATCTGTTTCAATACCTGCAGTACGCTGTCAAACTGGTTGAAATCAATGCGCCCTCCAAAGATTTCCTTCATATTTGACTTCACATCTATCACGATACGCTCCAGGGTGTCCGCGAGGAAAGTAACCTTATCCAAATCAATGGATAGCTTGTCAACATTGTCCTGCATTCCAGGCTTGCTGTAGTCCACATAGTAGCGGAGCAACTGGCCGAAGTTGAGGAAATCGTAGGATTCATCACTTCGCAGGTTTACCTGCACAAGCAGGGAGTACATATTCATCGACAGCTTCTTGTCCTTCTCCTGGATGGCTCGGATAATCGATGCCATCTGTGGCGAGTTCTGCGGAATGCGGCTGGCTGCACGCACGAGTTCGTTGCGATTGCGCACGGCTTCAGCGAAATCAGGATTGGAAAAAAGACGCTCCAATGCCTCTGTATATTTTTCAGCAGGAACATCCTTAAAGTTAAAGGTATAGATGGTAGGGAGGTTTCTGATTTGAGCCTCACGCTTGGCCATCGCTTGCTGCTGTTGTTTTTTATTTTTTGTTCCCATTGCTTTTTATTGCTTTTTTACTCTATTAATCATAATGAGCGTTAGAAATAGTGAGTAGTGATTATCGCTTGTCACCTTCGCCAGCTATCACTTGTCGTTCCTTGCATGATGCAAGCTTTGCCAGGTTCTCCTCGGCTACTTCCTCCAGGCTTACACCCATGACGTGGGCCAAACCTGCGGTCTGCCAAAGAATATTGCCGATTTCGGAAAGCATCAGCTTGCGCTCTTCATCGGTGATATTCCAGACTTGAGTGTGGCAGATCTTGCCGTCCTCATCTCGCTCAGTGGTGGTGATGTGGAGTTTGCCCTTGCGCATGTGCTTGCCAGCCTTGCTTGCAAATTCGCCTACCTCGCCACAAAGGTTGGCGAGCATATAAAAGAGATTATCACTCTCTGGAAGGCAGGTTGTCATTGCCTTCTGCTGATATTCGTTTAATGTAATATTTGCCATTTTCTTTCTTCTTTATTTGTTATTGGACCAGCGATAGAATCGCTGGGAACGAAGGCTTACCTACTTATCTAAAAGATTTCTTTTGAGCCTCGAACATTTCCATTCTCTCGCTGATGATGCGGTTTATCTCGAAACCTATCTCCTTGGCGTTAGGATGCGCCTTGCCGGTAGTTTCTCTGAAGCGAAGGTCTAAGATATGCTGCCACTCGGCGATAGTGTAGGTATAGGCTACTACCGTATAGGTATCGAGAGGAAGAATGCCGCGGGCATCCTGCGGATGCAATCCCGACTTCAGCAATCGGCGATAGAGCCAGTCGGAAATCTTGCAGCCGAAGAGATAGAGGAACTTCTGCCAGCGCGTGCCCTCGTGCAGCCAGTGGGGACGGGCAATCTGCACGCCACCTTTCTTCTCCAGGTTCACGTAGCGGGTGCTCTGCTCACTGATGCTATTAGGTGATGTGCGGTTCAACTCACGGCTGGTGCTAATCTGTGTGGTAACAACCAGCGTCATACGGAGAAAATAGAGGGCTTCCTTGAAATCATATTTCAGCGCCTTCTCGATAAACTCATTTTCCTTCACATTGAATGGAGATAGCATTTCAAGAATATTTCCATGCTCGCAGAGAAACTGCATATTACTGCTGATCCATACCTTCTTTTCCTGCACTGCATAACTGATGTAAGGCGATGCAACAAGGAAAGACCAAAGATGCTTCGGCAGTTTACTGTCATTCTTTACGAAGAAATAGAGGGTGCCATGGCGGTACATGGAACGATGACCGCTCTCCCAGAAACGATTGGCCAACTTTACTGCCTGCTCTTCCAAGAAATCCTCTTTCTTGTCTTCAGGAAGATTCTCGTCAGGCTGCTTACCCTTGCTCTTGTAGCAAATTCTGCCTACTCGGGCAATCTGTTGTGCGGCGGTCTTCTGAGGCCACCACTCAACACCAGGAATTATCATTTTCATATTGTTTCTTATTTGATGTTTTATATATTAAAAATCTATCACGCCATCCCAATACCGATTGGAGACAAAGGCAAAGATGTTACCTATCTTATGCAGCTTGCCTAATATACCCGCGATGGGTGAATGGGTAGTTATTTTTGCCATTATTTTATCTGTGCCCAGTCTGTACTCAGTCTGTATTGTAACGGTACTGGATATTCACTTTGAACTTACTTTACAGAATGGTTAGGAATGCCCAATTCCTGCTCTCTTATCTTCTTGGCTACGAACGCAACGTAGTCCCAAAGATGAAAAATCGTTCGGTTGTTTGGTATCACATAATCATAGCTGTTGAAATCAATCTGTACGCGATAATGGTCTCTGTCGGTACGTTTTTCAGAGATACCACGCTTCTTCAAGGTTTCCGGCTTTGCCGAAACATAGATGGTGATGATCTTGGCTTTCGGGCAGCGCTCCATTAGTTCCATCAATCCTTTCTCGTCGATGACGTAAATGGCGGTACCTGCCACCTGCTTCTTCTTCGTCCAATACTCATAGTTGCCGTATCGGGTATAAGCAAGCATTTCGCTTTTAGGGACGTTGCATTCATTAACAAAATGATGCTCCTTACCGTCAACTTCACCTTCCCGCATAGGCCGGGTAGTATAGGAACAGAGTACTTCATATCCCAGGATGGCAGACAACATGTTTGCTACCGTGTCCTTGCCAGCCCCAGAGGGCCCAATAATCGTTATCAATTTCATAATTTATCATTTTACTTGATGGGTTGTCATCACCAGTCGGAAGGCTCCATACCTCGCCAGCGATGGGTATTTCTGCAACACAACGTTTCGCAGATTACCATAATCATCCATATTAGCTACATATTTCTTCAGTCCGAAATCGAAGTTGCAGGTGAAATCCAAATTGATCTGACGGATGAACTTTTCACCCCCCCCGAAACCGGACATTACATCGAACACTACTTTCATCCATCGCTGACCTTTCTGGTTGAGCCATGACCCCTTCGGGATTTTTACTTTTCTTTTTGCCATAATCTTTAATCTTATATGTATTAAAATTCTTTTTTCTGCTTGTGGACCAGCGATAGAATCGCTGGGAACGGGGGCGAGATAATGGAATTAACCTCGCTCTGCCCATACTTGCCGCAGGATGGAGTGATACTCTGCCTCACCAAGATTCTGCTTGCAGGCGTGGATGAGGTAATTGTAACTCACGGTGGTACTTCTGCCTAGCTGCCGCCACTTCTGAGATGCCTGGGCAGCGTTGTACTTCCGGCTGCAGGCTGAAAGCTCGTGAAACAGACGTTCGCCGTAGGGGTGTGCCTTCAATGCCCAACCTGCCTTGGTCCACTCATCATAACTTTCCGTGATGTTGATGTTTCGGCTCACCAAAGCTTTTACGATAAGTTCGATGATACGGTCTTGCGTGCGTGGATCATTCCAAAAGGCTCTGTTATCGCTGCCGCCGTAAGCGCTGGAGGCGTTACTCTGCGGCTGCCGATACATCGGTCTTGCTTGTGGTATCACCTGCGGTTCATCTGTCGCCAAACCTTGATAAGGCTGCACATTGTTATTAATATATATGTGGTCTGCATCATCCCATGAGGCGAAGCGCACACGTCCGATATTGCCGCATTGCTTGTCGAGCACGATGCCTAGGGCTGCATATTCCTTGAGGATAGCCTTGAACTGCTCCTTGTGCCTGTCGGGATAAGCCAGCCGAACCAATCCGAAATATCCGGTACCCGAACAGGAACGCATCAGCAAGCCTATCTCCGGACGGAAGCGAGCCACCATGCGGATATTCTCAAAACTGGTAAGCTGCTGATTGTCCTGAAGGTCGATGTCGATAGCGAGCCATCCGGTATGCTGCTGAAGATGTATTTCACGGCGTGAAACCATTACCCGCTGGCCGGGATGGGTTAAACTCTCGTCTTCATAAAGACTGAAGAGACCGCTCAGTGTGGCACCTGGAAGCATCTTCTTCGTTTCGATATACTCCGGCATCTTCTTCGCCTTGCTGCCATACTCCTGCCGCATGGCTCGAAGTTTTTCTACATACGGCTTCCATCTGTCCGTCAGACAGAACTCACGGATAGACATCTGCTGAATGCACTCGCCAGTCTCTCTATCGACGAACTTACCATAGGCATCGGTGGCAGACTCATAGATGGAACATATTTCCTCAAACATACCTTACATATATTAGTTATACTAAATCTGCTGCAAAGATACAAAAATAAATCGAAAATAGTATAGGTAGGCTATATAATATCTAATATAAGTTATATATTTAAGAATTATTATATATTTTGACGGCAAATCAATGGTGAAATTGCTGATAACGGAGGCTAGAGAGAGGCTCTAGTCCGTTAGGCGTTCCTGCGGATTTGAAATCCGCAGACAAAAAAAGGCTCGACCACTTATCAGGGATTTGCAATCCCCAACCCAAGCATGAATGAGGATTTGGCTTTTCTCCAAAAAAAGGGACCAGGATGCGAAATCTGGTCTCATTTTGCCGATTTTGGTCCCATTTTTATTTTGAAGGCTGAAATGTTAAAGCCCATTAATTGAGAAAACGAGGGATTTTGTCCCACTGCTGCCCCACCATTGCCCCCCTGCTAGCCCACTACGATTTTTTGCTATTTGCTTGTTTTTCAGCAATTTGCTTTATTTTGGTCTCATTTTTATCTAATTTTCTAAAAACAAATGTACGCAGGAGAAACAAAATATTTCAGAAATATGTAGAATATATATAGAAAATCCTGCATTTTTCACATGAGCTGCCATACACTTACATCTTCATAACTACCTTATTGTCTGATGTTTACGGCAAAGCCGTTAATGCTACTAACTTCTAGTTTGAGGTTAGGGGATTTTGATTTTAGGGAAAAGAAAAAATACACGAAAAATTTTATATATAGTAGTGAATTTCGGGGAAAAATGGGACCAAGATATGCTTTTGAGACCAAAAAGCCCACAAAATCAGCGAGTTATCAAAAGCCCACTAAATGATGGGTTTGGTCGCAAAATGGGACCAAGATAAAATTCAAGTAAAAAAGGCTACCTCGCTTCACAGCGAAACAGCCTTACTAAAAACATAATAAAAACTTAAAAACTAACAATTAATAATCAACAAAAATTTCATTCTATTTATTCTTCATAAAGTGATTAGCCTTATCCAGGCTGTCATACAGTCCATCACGACCATACATGTTAATCTTAGCGTTGATAGGCTCATTCAGACGTTGCAGGAGCGCATTTACGGCTTGCAGGAGCGCCGCATTGCTTGCAATGTTTGCGGAAACCAGGTCGCCTGTCGCTGACGCGCCAGACGAAAGATTACCATTGCCTGCTTGCGTGCCTGCTGCAAGAACATCACCTACGTTGCCATCATCAAATGCCCTACTTGCTGAGTTTCTTCCTGAGTAGTTGCGGTCGTAGTTCACGAGCGCTTTCAGTAAGCCAGGGTTATTCATCATCATCGCATGGGTAGTTTCCCTACCAATGACGATTTCTGGTCCTCTCTCGGCTACGAGAGACGGCTGCCCGTTCACAGTAGTAGCGGTTGGAGATGTAAGCATCTTCACACCCTGCATCTGTCTGCCATCATCCTCAGTTGCCCAATACACTTCGCCGTTATTGGCCACGAACGGCTTCTTGCCCTGTTCTTTATCATTATCATCAGCCATCCAGTACAATTCACCATTGTCGTCCACAAATGGCTTCAAGTCTTGAACGTTTCCGGAATCATAGGTAAGCATACCGGTTACGAGTTTGGTGTTGGTGGTATTGGTATTGCTCTTCTTCTTGCTGCCGCTGAATGCAGAATTGAGTGCCCACTGGAGCAAGCCCATGAGGGTAGCCATCACGCCTGCGGCTGCAATAGGACCAGCGATAGGACCCAGGAAGTCGAAACACTTACCGATGGCACCAGCAATAGAGAAGGTCATTCCTGCTTGCGTGCGGTCCGCATCCGATTGAATGATGGCCTCGTTATTTTCCTGCGTTTTATTAAGGTTCTCAGTGAGCGCCGTTTGGGTCATAGCCATACCTGTATTCAAGGCTATCTTTGTGCCCTCGGTCTGCTCCTTGTTTCCGGCATCCGTCACATTCGTGATGTTCTGAACACCCTGCGTGGTAACCTTCTCACGATCCTTATTGCCCTTCTTTACCTCTTTGCTCAGTTCCTTCTGGTGCTTCTTCTCTTTCTTTAACTGCTCGGCTTTCTCCTTGTCTTCCTTGGATTTGCCGCCGCCAGTCTTAAACTCGGTATTCATCACACCGCCGATGAAGGAACCTGTGATACCGGCTGCGGCATCAGCAAAGGAACCGCCACCTGCGATAGCATCGGCTGCTGCCGTACCCGTTTGCGTTGCTGCATCATTGTAGAACGCATTGGCGTTATCTCTGTTGCGATGTACCCACGCATGAGGAGCACCATTGCCCTCTGCTTGCTTATTCGCCTGCTCGGGGGTTGCAGGGGGCGCATAAGGAGGCACAATAGCAGGACTGTTAGGATTGATAGGCGAGCCGTCAGGATTCCAGCCGAGAGCCGGCTGCTGAGGAGTCATATTCTCGAAGTTAGACTGCGGCTGTTGAGTAAGATAAGATGCTCCCTCATCAACTAGTCGCACATACATCGGGTTAGACTTCGTGCCGAGATTAGAGAAATCTTCCTTCACGGCATTGGCATCAGCGTTGGCTCTTGCTGCATCAATGCCAGGCTGCGCTTTCTTCTTGGCTCGCTTGGCACCTGCATCATTGATAGCCTTCCACATCTGCGTATTCACATCGTTGAGCGCCATATTACCCCACGATTCGAGCATAGACTTCAGAGCATTCTTGATACTCTCCTGTGCGCTGCTCACATCGTTGCGCATTTCAGCAAATGCCTTGCCTACCTCTGCACCGAAGGTTTCGATAGGCTGCACGAGCTGCTGCATCTGAGAGAGGCGGTTCTTCATCGCCGTAGCCATTTGGTTGACGTAGGCAAGTTCTGCCTCCTGCCTAGCCTTGTCTGCTTCGTCGATAAGTTGCTGATTTCTCGAATTTTTGAAAACGAAAGCATAATAATCTTCCGCCATCTGCATCTTCATCTTCATCAGCTCCACCTCTGGGTCGGCAGTGAGGTCGCCGAGACCGAGATTAGACCACATATTGGTTCGCTTACCGAAGAGCGCACTTTCCTGCTGCATTTTGCGAAGGGTTTCCTGGTTGGCAAGGTTGCGCTGATTGACCTTCCACATCTGCTCGGCAATCTTCTTTGCCTGGTCGTAGGTCTTTTTCTGAGCCTCTGTATATTCATCGGAATACTGGATGAGCTTGTTGTAGAACACATGCCAGTCTTCCGCATTATCGCCCAGCACGCTCTGAATACGGGCACCCAGTGCATAAGGATCATCACCAAAGAGCATCTGCATCAACAATCCCCTACCCTCTTTACTGCTGACATCAACTGTATAAAGGTTGGCGATTTGCTTTCTTGCCTGCTCGTACATGGCGATGATATGCTTCTTGCGTCTTTCAAATGATTCCTTATCCGCTAACTCAAAATCGGTTGGGTTAGCAAAGCCCATCTGATTGAAATCATCATACATGTTCTGCTGCACGGCTCCCTTATAGTTATTCTCCTGGGCTATCTTTCGTCGGGCTTCTGCCTGTTTTGCCTCCAGCCTTACATTATTCTGCTGATTTTTGGTAGCCTTGGCAAAGATTTCAGCCATGATGGAGTTCATCGGTAGGTTCAGGCTATTGCCCAACTGAGCCATCTTCTCACGCAGAGCTTCGATGTTATTCTGTGTAATTGAGGTGAGGAGATTTTGCGAAAGATTGACTCCAGTCTCATCGGTTTTCTCGACAAGATCATTATCCATCGTCTTCTTGAAATCCTCCCAGGTGTTAGCCTGACCAGAGATAGCAAGGCGTACCTGCGAAAGAGCTTCGTCCATACGTCTCTTTACCGGCTCTACAAACAAATCCTGCTCCGTCTTATCCATTCCGAGGCTTACCGCCTGGGATAATTTCTCATTAATCTGACGCTCATAGAAGTTACGGACGTTATCCATGATAGCACTCGCCTCGTCCTGCTTCTGTTTCAATTCGTCACGCCAGGAACGCTGCTGGTCACGCAACGCCTGCTTTCGGTCACGTGCCTCCCGCTTCGCAGCACTGATGGCATCTTTATCAGGAGCTTCATTTTCAAGTGTACCAGGCTCATCCTCTACCCAAGGAGTGTAACCATCAAGATTAACCACCTGATTGAAGTAATCATTGATTTCCTTCTCCTTAGCCGTTTCACGTTTGGTTGCGTTTTGGAAATGAACGAGCGAAGACAATAAGCCTTTATATCCCGTAGGGTTCGCTTTAATGGTGTTACCATTATTATCCGTATAGGTATAGTTTCCAGTTTTCATATTGAATCGGAAACTATCCTGCTTGGCATCTTTTATGTTTGCCTTGATAATCTGCTGCCATATCCAACCTGCACCCGCTCCCTTATTGAACATATCCATCACGTTCTTCTGGGTGAAACCACCTGCGTACAGACCGAGCTGGTTAAGTTCTTTCTTGATACGGTTAGCCGCATTCAGACGATCCATCTGATAAGCTGGCATTGCACTCTGCTTGGCTTCCTCGCGAAGACGATAATAAGTAGCACGCTGGATTTCCTGCGCCAACTCCGAATAATGCTTCTTCAAATCGCTCACGCTCTTGATTTCGATACCCAACTTAGAGATATACTGACGGAAATCACGATTAAATCGGGCTATCTGCGTATTTCTTTCGCTCTGCGATACATTCAGGGCTTCGAGCGTGGTTTTATAAGAGTGGAGTTTTCGGGTAAGCGTATCGGTTTGGGATTGTGCTTCCTTTAACTTATCTTTCCAGGCATTCGCCTTGCGTGCTGCCTCTGCCTCCGCAGCGGCGGCTTCTCTATCTGCTTCCACAAGAGACCACACCACACCTACGACGGTGAGTATCGCACTTGCAATAGCTACATAGGGGTTTACCCTAGCAGCTGCATTGAATGTAGCCTGTGCGGTTGCTGCGGCTTTTATGGCCTTACCTAATTCCCAAAGGAACGTAACGGCTTTATAAATGCCCATACCAGCCACATAGTTGGCGATAAGAGGAAGAAGGGTTACAAATACCTTGCAAGCAGTAATCACGCTCCACAAGGCTGCCTGAAGTGTATTCTTAAATATCGGACTTTGCAAAATCATTTGCGACATGTCGTACCAAGCCTGCGCCATCGACTTTACACTCTCCACACCATCAGGGTTGACAAATGCTTTCTCCCAAAGGTTATTGGCTCTATCCAATATACCTGCTGCAGACTGCTGCTGCATCGTGTACTCGCTGGTTACAGCCGTTGCCTCCTCGAATGCCTCCTTAGACTCGTAGAGGTGATCCTTTAATACATCTACGTTCTTAGACATAGTGACCATGGCGGTAACGAGTCGCTGACCGTCGGAACCAAGGTCTTTGAAGATACTGCCAAGGGCATTCATATTACCCTTATCTCGCATCTTTTCAAGAACCATCACGATGGCATCCATTGCGTTGCCTGCTGCATACATTCTTTTGATGGTACCATCCTGAATGCCCAAATCCTTTTCGATAAGGTTATGGTTCTTCTGCAAGGCTACGATGAATTTAGACATCGCCGTAGCACTCACTTCCGGCATCAGGAAAAGAGAATCGGATGCAGAACCGAGAGCCAACAACTGGTCGGTAGTAATACCTGCAGTACGGCTCACACCGGTTAATCGCTTGGCAAACTCTACGATATTAGTAGATGTAGATGTAGAGGTAGAAGACAGTTTGAACATAGCCGAACCCGTAGCAAGCATCGCTTTTTCAATACCCATCTTCGGGATAAGACCCATCGTCTCCACCATTTTAGAAAGAGCCGGCAGCGCTTCCTCTCCCATTTCCTCACCGATGGCTACATTGATTTGGTCGGCAGCAGCTACAAACTGCTTCATACCTTCCACGCCATACTTACCCATACCGAGTTTTGCTCCCTGGTAGGCAAGTTGAGCCAAGCCATCGACGGAGGTACGAGTATCTATCTTAGCCAATTCCTCAGACAGCTTATTGACATCCTGCATCGTGAGTCCGGACACCTTGCGAATATCCGTCAAAGAAGAAGAGTATTCAAAGTTCTTCTTGATAGCAGAAGTAACTGTATCTTTGATAGCATTGAAGACCTGAAAGAGACCCACGTATGCCGTAAGATTCTTTAAAGCCGTCTGCCAGGCACCACCCTGTTTATGTGCTGCTCCAGTAACATCATCAATCTCCTTTTTGAGATCTTTAAGTGCCTTTTGCTTATTCTTAAATTCCTCATCACCGGTATTGATTTTATTTAACTCGGCTTGTAACTGCTGATAGGCTTTTTTAAGTTCCTCGATGGAAGCCTTGCCTTTTTTGCTGCGGGCGATGACATCGTTTACATCTACCACATCATCCTCCACCTGCTTGATTTCCTTATCCAGGGCTTGCAACTGCTGCTTTACCTGCTTGGCTGCATCGGAAGACGGAACCAACTTGCCAAGTTGCTTATTCAACTCAGCAGACGCGGCTTTCAAATCATCGAGGGATGCGGTCTTCATATTGCTAAGAACCTCATTCAGTTTCTCTGCAGACATGGCAGATTTATCGGCATTATCTTTGAATGCACTGAGGCGTTCGTCCAACATACCGAGAGCTTCCTTTATTTCCGCTATCTTGATGGTCTCCAAAGGAGAAGTGTTGCCCAATTCCTTCTGAAGGTAACTCTTAGACCATTCAAGGTCGTTTTTAGTTGGACTGCGAAGGTAGCCCTCTTTATCCAACAATCCATCCTGTCGAGCCATCTTCTGAGCGGTATCATAGTTACGCTCGAAAGGTGAGTTGCTGGCAACATCTGCCATTCGGGTCTTCACGCTGTCGATTTTCGCAGCCAGGTCTTCCCATTCCTTAGAGAATGGTTCCATTGAACCTTTGGCTTCCTGAAGGACTCTGAGCATATCCTGCAAACTCTGCTCAGACTGCTGACCTAATGTCTTCATCCGCTCATTAGTCTCAGTAAGTGAAAGCTCTTCCTTTACCTCCTTCGCCTTGCCCGTGAGTTTAGCCAGGCTCTCCTCTGCATCGGCAATAGAGATAGCGTATTTTTTCCATTCCTCGCTACCGATGTGTGTCTGCGACTGAAGAAGTCTGAGGGTATTGATAGCCTCACGAACCTCACCTTCGGTATGGCTATCCATAAAGGTAATGGTGTCCTTGGCATCTTTTTCGGACATCACCTGCTTCACTTCCTTTACCTTGCCGGCAAGCGCTGCAAGCCGCTCCTCTGCCTTGGCTATCTCATCAGCATACTGCTTCCACTCGCTGCCACCGATATTACTCTGACCTTGTGCCTGTTTCAGGGTATTAATGGCAGTCTGGATCTCAGTCTGCGAATGGTTCTTCATCGTGTCGGTAGAGGAAAGCATCTGTCTTGACGATGCTACCTGCTGCTTGAACTGAGCCTGACGCTTGGCAGTAGCTTCGGCAGCAATGGCGGCATTACGCTTATTCTGCTCGGCGGTAAGCATCTGCATCACCTGCTCCTGCTCCTTGTATTCCTTCGTACCGCGTCGGGTATAGTCCATAAGGTCTTTCTGCTGTGCGATAGCCTTACTGAGCCATTGATCGCTCTGCGTGCCAATGCTTGCCAATCCCTCACGTATCTTCACATACTTGCCTTCGAGTAAACGTATCTGGTCGCCCACCGTCTTCATCATCGCACGGATGGAATTAGCCTGCTCCAGTTCTGCCTCCGACAAACCTTCGAGCTGACGCTTGCCGTCGCCCAATGCACGGCGCAGATTGCGGAGTGAAGTATTACTGAGCTGGTCCACTACGCTCTGCAAGCGTTCGTTGGCAGCTATATCCTTAATCTGCGCAGAAGCCAGCAAATCGTACTGCTTCTTTAAATCCTTAATGGTCGCATCGAGGGCTTTATATGGGTCAGTGTTCGGCTTCAGGTTTTTCAGCTTCGCCTGAGCCGCATCTATCTGGTCGGATATACCCGCTGCTGCCTCCTGCAACTGCTTCAGTACCTGGAGCGGCTGCTGGCCATTGAGCGTGATGATAGCCTCTGTTTTATTCTTTGCCATTGCTTTTTATTTTTAATGTTTATTTTTTTGAGGATATGAGACCGGCGATAGAATCGTCGGGAACGGGGGCGAGATGGGTTACTCGTCTTTGCCCTCCAGGGCGTTCATTATCTGCAACAAGCCCTGATAGCCGTAGTAATCGGCAAGATGGTTTTCATATCTCGTTTTCAGTCTTCTCACCGTTCGCATGATGGCAGGACGATGAGATTTACCAGCCCTTCTATCCCACTTACCGATATAGCGGGTTTTGAACTTGGCTTTTTTCGAGCGGTCCACCTTATCGGCAGTGATATGGGCTGCAGGGTCACGAGGATCACCCGTCAAACCTACACCAATATCCACATAGCGGAGATAATCGTTATAACGGATTCCTACCATCAGATTACCCGTCTTTTCATCAGCCTGATATACCGTACCCTCAAAGGATTTCTTGCCTTCACCCGTAGAGTACCACATGCCGTGTTCCTCACGATATTTATTCACCTTCTCGTAGCCACGATATACCTCTACCGGATAAATCTTCTGGGTATTGAAGTTAACTTCTATATCAAGAAGGGCTTGCTTAAGATATACACCTGCCACCTCTTTTAAGGGGGCAAAAGGCGACTTGATAGGTTGAGTTCTGATAGGCATAGCTTATCCCTCCTTTCCGTCTTCTGTTGATGCAGGAATGATGTATTTCTGTTCCTTCCCGCATTGGAAGTTATAGAGTGGACGGATGGTTTGCCAATAGCAATCGGCAAGGAGCCAGCTCGGACCACGGAAAAGAGGGTTTACACCATAGGCAAAACTCTCTATATCGACAAAGGATAACTCTATGCCCAACTTAGGCTCTTCTGTCTTGAAGTTTCTGCCCGTGATAGGACAGATACCCGTGCGGCGAAGCTGAGTGAGATAAGAGGCAAGGTCTTCACAATACTCCATCAGATCATCCGATGCAGCCTGCAATTTGCTGCCATCATATCTGCCCAATGTGGCAGAGGAGTCTTTCAGTCGGGTAAGGAAACAGACCTGATAAGTAATCAGGGCTTGCTTATCCGATTTCAGCTCTCCGGAGTTCACTACACGATAGAGCATACAGGGAGAGTGAATGATATTGGCGTTGCGGGAAAAGATATTTTCCTCGTCAATATCACGAATGCGGAAGAAACTCTGTTCTTCCAGCTTCTTGCTTGTCGGGTCATGGGATAAGGGCTTGTATATCGTAGCCCAGTGTTCCAAAACATTTGATATTGTCATAATTCAAAGAGATTTTAACACATTATTAACTGATAGCGTACAGAAATTAAGAGATATTGGCACATTACATGCCCATTACTGGGTCTGCAGGTTTCTGCGGAATCCAGTCGTCATTATCATCTTCTTTCTTCTTATCCTCTTCCGGAGTTGCCTCTTCCTTGTTATCCTCCTCTTCTGTTGCTTCCTTCATCAAGTCTTTCAGCTTTACATTGAAGTGCCTTTCGGTTTTGTCGGCTACAATCTTCTGCATCACTCTTGCCCAGGGTGCCCCATTGCAGGTACTCTCGTTTTCGAGGATGCTCACGAGCTGCACGCCGCAGTAGATGGCGGCAAGATAGTTGGCGAGATGGAGGGGGTTCTGGAAATCGAGTATGACGGTATCTACCATCGTGGCCAAGAATATCGCAAGGATGAGGACGGAGAAATCTTTCACCATCTTTGCCATTTTCTTAGATTTCAGTTTCCCGTCGATTTTGCATCGAGGGTCTTTCTTGATAGCCTCACGATAGCGAGAATAGATGCGGCAGTTGCAGCGCCAAGCCGTGTAGCAGTCGCAGACAAGGGCGAAGAAGCATACGGCAATGTAGTTAAGAGATGGTTCCAGTGTGCACCACACTAAGCCGATAATGGCTGCAAGAAACCTTGTAAGAGTTGGAATTAAACTTTGCATTTCTTTTTTTCTTTTTAATGTTATCCTATGTTGTCTTAATACTATTGCAAAGGTATCGGTTTTTTATTGAGAGATGGGGACAAAAGGATTGAGGGACTTGCGATGGAATCGCTGGGAACAGAAGCATAAGTGGTGCTATTTCAAAGATAGGGGGTTCGGGGGTTGTCCCAACTGTTTAGGGGAGATTTCGTAATTTTGTGGGCAGATAAAGAAATTAAAAAGGCGCAAAATGATAAACGAGCAATTACAGAAAAAGATAGATCAGTCTATTCGCCTCCTGCAAAGCGTACAGAAAAGGTACGATGGAGAGATAGAACTGGCTTATTCAGGCGGCAAGGATAGTGATGTAATCCTGCAGCTTGCAAGGGAAGCTGGTATCAGATACAGGGCGATATACAAGAATACCACCATCGACCCGCCAGGCACCATCGCCCACGTGAAGGAGATGGGTGTGGAAATTCTCAGACCGAAAGAGAATTTCTTTCAGCTTATCGAAAAACACGGTTTTCCTTCACGATCCTATCGCTTCTGTTGCAAAGCTCTAAAAGAATATAAGGTTCTAAGTAAAAACGTTATCGGTGTACGCAGAGCTGAAAGCAAAGAACGGAAGTCGAGATATAACGAGCCTACCGAATGCCGATATTATGGCGCAAAGAAAGAGGAAAATCATGCAGAATTGATTTACCCTATTTTGGAGTGGACCAATGAAGACGTGAGAGATTTCATTCTCGACAGAAGATTGAAGTTGGCACCAGTTTATTATGATACGGGGGGGCAAATCGACGTTACCAGAAGACTCGGTTGTATGTGCTGTCCGCTGGCTTCAAGACGCAAGCGCCTTATCGAGTTTCAGAAGCATCCCCGCATAGCGAAGGCTTACTTGCGTGCCGGACAGAAGTACTTAAATACGCATCCTAACTGCACGGCGTTGAAACGCTACGATAGCGTATATGAATGGTTCACACGTGATGTGTTCTATTCTAATAATAAGGAGTGGGATAAGGTGAACGGACCGCTATTCGGTAAGCCCGATTACAAGAAGTTCCTGGAAGGACAGTTTGGTATCGACCTTACCATATAGTCTTCCGGGGGTTCGGGGTTTTTGAACACGAATGACGCGAATAACACAAAATTCGTTTTTCGATGCCCCACCAGGTTAACATTAAACATTAAACATTAATAAGAGATGAGTCAACTTACGCAGAATACCCTGCAACGTATAGACAAATGGCTATCAAATGGACTGAGTATCGACACGATGTTTCCAAAACTGGAACAGAAGTATCGGATGCAGCTCTGCTACGAGTTCTACAAGCGCTGGGTACAAAACAACGATATAGACCCCAAGACTACCTGCCGCAACATAGCAAGGCGCGACTACGCGCTGTTTATGAAACAGGCAGGACAGGGCAACAGGGAGGCGCAGGAAATGGTGATGGCGCTGCATATTGATATTGACGACGAAGGAAATATCAAACCCCGTACCATTACCGAGCTGACAAACGATGTGGCGGTCTGCAACCACATTATTCGCTTTTTTATGACCGATGAAAGCCCTCGTCACAAGGCGATGTATCTCAATTCTGCTGAGTGGCTTATCCGTACGGGCAAGCAGCAGAACAACGACCGTGCGGTGGATAAGGGTATGCAGGCATTGGCTACCGTTTATGGCAAATTCCTAGAAGAGAAGGATGCTACCGAGGAAATGCCGGATATGAGCCGCATTGCCATCACGCAGGATGTAAGCATCGTGAAGCGTGACAGGGTGAACTATACTGACGAGTACAAGAAAAAAATGGCTCGCAAGTATGGTCTTACGGCAAAGGATATGCAGGATATTGCCGAGGAGGAAAGTCTGCAGGAGCATAATGAAAAGGTACCTGACTATATGGAGTATATGGAAGAGGTGCTGGATGATTGTGCTGAGAAGAAGGAAGCCGAAATGGATATTCCGGAAGAAGAAGGTGATACCGGAAAGGAAGGAGGCGATGATGAGTAAGCGCAAAGGTGATCATCATTACCACAACAAGGTTCCTCCCTTCACACCGGATCCTGAACATTATACCCGAAAGCAGCATACCTGGAAGGCGAAGGTGGCATACGAAACAGAGGATGCCGCCTGGGAGTTCCTGAACCAGAGACCAGAACTGAAGGCGCAAGGGTATGTAGCGTATCAGTGCAAGACGTGCCAGAAATGGCATGTAGGAAAATTAAGAGTTAAGAATTAATAGTTTATAGACTTTATGGCAAAAGACTGGGTAGGCGGCAATGCTGCCGTATTTAAAACGTTAGGCGCAAGCAACCATAAAAACGGCGAGCGACAGCGTGAAGACTACTATGCCACAGAACCCGCAGCTACCGAATGGCTCTGTAAGATAGAGCAGTTTACGGGGGGGGTAATTTTGGAACCTTCCTGCGGAGAAGGGCATATTAGCAAAGTGTTAAAGGCTCATGGCTACGATGTAGTCAGCCGTGACTTGATAGATAGAGGTTATGGTGATGTTGCAGATTTTCTTTCCATCGACAACTTAGAATGGAATGGAGATATTGTTACCAATCCACCATACCGATTTGCGTTGGAGTTCGTGGAAAAGGCTTTGCAGATTATTCCGAAAGGAAGAAAGGTTGCTATGTTCCTAAAACTTACTTTTCTTGAAGGAAAAGGAAGAAGACATCTGTTTAGAACGCAGCCACCTTGCAGGGTATGGGTAAGCAGTTCACGACTGAAATGCGCAGCCAATGGCGATTTCGATGCCATGGCTGGTAGTGCCCAAGCCTATGCCTGGTTTATTTGGGAAAAAGGATATAAAGGAGAAACTATTCTAAAATGGTTTAATTGATAAAAATAGATTTATAGAGGATGGAATTAAATAAGATATATAATGAAGATTGCCTGGAAAGAATGAAAAAGATTCCGGACGCAAGCGTGGATTGCGTTATCTGCGATTTGCCGTATGGCGTTCTCAATAAAAAGAGTGAGGGCGGTGGCTGGGATAGCATTATCCCGCTTGAGCCATTATGGAAGGAATATCTGCGCATAGCCAAACCCAATGCAGCGATTATTCTTTTCTGCCAGGGCATGTTTACCGCACAGCTTATGATGTCGCAGCCGAAACTCTGGAAATATAATCTTATTTGGAGCAAGCAGCGGGTAACAGGTTTTCTGAATGCTAACAAGATGCCTCTGCGCTCGCATGAGGATATTGCAGTATTCTATCGGAAACAACCTATCTACAATCCTCAGATGGCAAAATGCGCACCACATCAAAGGAATCATCGAAGGGGCGATGGTTCTCATAGTTTAAAGCGAGGTTGCTACGGCGATCATAAAGAAGTGCCTACTATCGTATCAGATGAAAAATTCCCAAAGAGCATTATATGCTTCGACAAAGAACATTCTGCCGATACCTTCCACCCTACGCAAAAGCCAGTAGCTCTTATCCAGTATCTTATACGTACTTATACTAATGTGGGGGGGGGTGCGTTCTTGATAACTGCATGGGCAGCGGCACTACCGCCATCGCCTGCATCAGAGAAAAAAGAAACTTCATCGGCTTTGAGCTGAACAAAGAATATTACGACAAGGCTTGCAAGCGTATCAAGTTAGAGTTGGCACAGCCGAGTTTATTTTAAATCTGCGAAATTATGGCAAAGATTATTTATTTCGGAACCAATGGGTGTTCCGGGCACTACCCTATCGGCATTGATATGACACTGACAGGAGAAGAATATAATAAATGGTGCGAGTGTGATAATGAAGTCTGGATAGAAAACATCCGGAAAAACCCAGGTCGCCACCTGGTTCAACACCACGGCGAAACCTACACCAACTACGGTGTGCCTTTCTCTGTAGATGAAGACAGGGTCGGAGACCATACCGAACTCTTCTGGGAGGGAATGCACTCGGAAGAAGAAATAATAGAACTCATAAAGAGTAACCCGTTTTTGAAACGACAATTTAAAATGTAAGCAACAATGATAGTAATAAAAATAAAAACATGGAAAGACTGGAAACAGGACTTTCTAAAATGGGTACAAGCACCTCGGCGCAGTACTTGCAAAGAGTACGTAAATTATATGGAGGCTTTACAAAATCAGGTTCTCTACAAAATAATAAACGACACTTGCGATAAATACGGCAATATGCGTGAGGATCAAATTCAAGACATCACCGAGGCAGTCGAGAGATGCGTGGCTGAGTGTGCCAAAGAAACACGCAAGCTAATCGATGATTGCCAGCCCGCAAAAATTCTCTAAGACTGTAAAAAGACCTGGTATATCTGCGGATTTCAAATCCGCAGGAACGCCTAACGGGCGCAAGGACGCGGCTAAAAAAACATACATTCAGGATAACATTTTTATTATTATGCAGCAACCACATCAGATATATTTAAACAGATTCCAGCAGGAACTCTTTTATATGGGGGCAAAAGACGAAATCGTCATAGCTGGACGACGTACCGGTAAAACAGACGGATTGGTAGCGCCACGCGTATGGGCGGTATCAAACTCTATGCCCGGCATGTTGGGAGCTTGGCTTGCTATTTCAAGACAGCAAGCATTTTCTAAAACTATTCCTGGTACCATGGCAGCAATGGAACGAATGTTTGGCTTCACAATAGGTATTCACATGGGATGGGGAAGGCCACCGAAACATGCCCGCCCTGCCATTTTTAAGCCAAAAAATTATGATAATATTATATGGTTCGCCAACGGCGCACAATGGGCTTCCATATCCCTTGCACAAACTGCATCAGCAAACTCTTATACGTTTTCACACGCCATTTTGGATGAAGGTAGATTTGCAAACAAAAAGAAAATCGACGAGGAGTTTATGCCTTCTCTATCAGGACAGACTCATCCATTAGGCAATATAGAGTTTTCTGAATATAACCCTTACTATAGAGGTAGGCTTTTCGTTTCCGATGCTGCTCTGACCGCAAAAGGCAGTTGGCTGGAAAGAGAAGATGAGAAGTTAGACCTAGTGATAGAGAACGGACTTTTTAAAAGTAAAACCTACAGATGGGTACAGGAGCAGTTGGAAGAATATGCTAATAAAGTTATCTTTTACAATGACCTCCTCTATAATGCCCAAAAATCAAGACACACACCCCATGTGGTTCCTGCGGAAGTAAGAACGATGATTCGTGCAATAGCATTGAAAATGCTGAAGCATGAGGGCATGTTTCGTATTCTACCTAAACACGGAAATCATCTTACCAAAAACATGGTAGATATGGCGGTAAACTACAAACTGGTTACTGCAGAAGATGCCGAACTCATCTATGATTACGAATATCTGATTACACCAGAAGAGGATTTCGAGATGCAGATGTTTTTACGTTCTAAGAAATTCCAAGATAAATATCTGAGAGAATTGAGGCGTTCAGCTTTCGTAGTACGCAGGGCATCTACTCTCGAGAATGTGGACATTCTCGGTGAGGATTACATCAGGCAGTTAAAGCGAGATCTCCCTGCCTATACCTTCGCCGTTTCAATATTGAACATCAAAATCAAGAAATCAAATGACGGTTTTTACTCTAACCTGGATATAGATAGGGTACACGGTTATATCCCCGACAACGAGATAGATCCGCTCTCAGTGGCGAAGTGGGAAACAAAAAAGGCTACGGGCATCATCGGCGGCAAGAAGATTACATCAGAAAGTTATCAGCCGGACTTAAAAGAGCTGTCCGAGAGAAACGACTGCCGTATGGATAGCGACTGCATAAACGACCTTCCTCTTTATCTCGCATTTGATTATAATGCCAATATCAATACCCTGGTGGTAGGTCAGGTATATCAGCGTGACGGAGTAGAGGCAGTAAATGTTATCAAGAGTTTCTACGTGAAGAACGAGCGGAAGCTGAGAGAGTTGGTAGATGATTTCTCGCATTACTATGCTCCGAAGAGAGCCGTGAACAGAGATGTGGTTTACTACTATGATGCTACCGCAAAGCAAGGTGCATCGTATGCCTTGACCGATGAGCGATTCTACCAGGCAGTGATTAAGGAGTTGGAGCGCAATGGCTGGAATGTTACGGCAATAGATATGGGTGTGCCGGAGAAGCACGAGGTGAAGCATCGTATCATCAATAATGGTCTTGCCGGCATAGAATATCCTGCCATCCGTATCAATCAGCCCAACAATCCCGACCTGATTATTGCCCTGCAGCTCTGTGAGGTGAGCATCGGCTATCAGGGATTCCGAAAGGATAAGAGCCAGGAGAAGAAGCCGGAAACGGAAGACAACCTGCCGTTGCAGCAGCGTACTGACTTCACCGATGCCTTCGACTCGTTATATCTGGGCTGCAAGTTCTGGCGAGGAAATATCGGTTGGTTCGTACTGCCGGACGGAAGGAACGTTTAAAGATAAAAGGGCGGATGTCATCACGACACCCGCCCTTCTTCTTTATACAAAACCAATTATCTATAAGAATAGAAAAACTACATTATTACACGTTTGACCTTGACTAAAGAATCCTCCCGCGTTATCACAACGAAGGATGGCTTAGGTAAACAAAAAGCA
>ERZ1034798.7-NODE-7-length-52846-cov-36.020022_pt1 | contig 52846 bp, 81 predicted proteins | sample MGYA00520690_ERZ1034798 | MGnify/ENA primary metagenome ERZ1034798 (study PRJEB33766, sample SAMN09781682) | gut metagenome | biome: gut microbiome | host: Homo sapiens | place: Madagascar | study: EMG produced TPA metagenomics assembly of the PRJNA485056 data set...
TTTTTGAGTTGTTTTTGATAAAAACCGGACAAAAAACCCTTGACTAATACCGCCATTGGCGGTATTATAATACACATGGAAAGGCAATAAGGCCGACAACACAAGGGAGATAAAAATGAAATACGGCGTCACAAAAATCGAATACGAAAACAATAAAAGAATCGTTACTCTCGAAGATGGAAAGATCGTCACCGTCAATGTTTACGACGGCGATGAAGAAGCCTGCAATATCGGAACAAGCGATAATGTCGGATATTGCTTGCAGGGAAAACTTGAAAACGATTTTGACGAATTTACAGAAGCCGGAACAGCTTGTCAGATTGTCTGGAATTTTGGCGAAATGGAAGAACAGCCCGACGCGCTGGATGGCTACGACTGGAACCTCGAAGACGACAGAACGGATTGCTGGCTTGAAATCTTGGGGTGATGAACAATTACCGGACAAGAATTTGCAGGGAATGCGCCGCCGAGTTTCAGGGCGGCCCTCGCGCATGGTACTGCCAGAAATGCAGGAAAGCACGCCGACAGAAAGCATCCGCCGAGAGCAAAGCAAGAGAAAGGCGCGGATTGACCCGGAAAATAGGCAGCATGGATTATTGCGTGGTCTGCCATCAGCCCTATGAGGTTGACGGGCCAAACCAGCGATACTGTAAAAAATGTGCGCCAGTCGAAACAAAAAAGGTCGCTGCAAAACAATCTCTCGAATACTACAAACGGGAAAAAGAGACAATCAATCCCAAACGCTACCTGGACAGAAAAAAAGGCCTGTCAACATGCGCTATGTGCGGAAAAGAATTTCCGACGCAAGGCGCGATGAAATATTGCAGCGACGAATGTCGGGACAAAGCAAGGCGATTGAGCCAGGCGATCAGTGATGCCAAGCGCAGAGGATATCGCGTGCCCACTGCACCGCCGGAAAATAAACGGATTGACTGGTCAGGGGTGGATTTGTCAAAACCCGTAAAAGTGATCGCCGAAGAAATGGGGCACAGTATCAGCACTGTTTCAGCCGCCAGAAGACGTTTATTTGGTTCCGAGCATCCGCATCTTGACTGGAGTGGGGTTGACTGGAACAAGTCAAACCGGGAGATTGCACAAGAGACCGGCCGCAATTATCGCAGCGTTGTTTCTGCAAGACGCAGATTGACAAGGCGAAACAAGAAATAATAGAATTACTTCGTTCCCGTCATTCATCCAACCGTTTCAATCCACCAACGACGACGGGAACAGTCAGGGATAAGCGCGCATCCCTGTGGATTTAAATGAGAAAAATTTTTCTAACACCGTAAGTTGGTCATAAAGCCGGAGCTGAACACTCCGGCTTTTTTGCGTAAAAAATCATTGTAAATGATCCTTCGCAGCAATCATCTCTATCTCTTCAGCTTCCCTTTTCACATCTTCGACAAATTTTTGGAGGAGTCTATATCCCACCTCCCGGGGAACACGAACAAGAACGCCGGTCCATAATTCAAACGCCAAGGAAGCAAAAAATGTGATTGTGTCATCCTCATCATAACCTGTTTTTTTTGCCTCTTTGATAATCATTCGCATGATCTTTCTGATCCTGTAATTCATCCCGTCCATGTTTTCCATAATTTCTTCCACTTGCGAAAATCAAGAACAACCATGCTACTACAAAAAACAAAGCCCTCACAAGAGGGCTTTGCCAATAGGTTACTTTTTGACTTCGGCAGCCATTTTCTGCTGGAGATCCTTGATCATGCAGATGTTTTCCAGACAGTCCTTGATATCGTCCAAGTCCTGGCTGTCCAGCTCATCCTCATCCATGATCTTTTCCATTTGTTTATACATGCAATGCTCGACTTCGTGCAATATCGTTTCGCGCTTCCAGTCCATTTTTACTGTCCTCCGTATTTTTTCAGTAAGGCAATCAGTGCGTCCCCATCCTGTCTGTCAAACGTGATAGGGACGCCCATGACCGGCAGACTGACTGTCGCCTGCTTGTCAAAGGCGTTTTTGACAAACGTCTCTGTCGCCTCGATATTCAGGTTTTTCGATTCGTCCACCAGTCCGAGACCGGCCAGCAACGGGAGATATCCCTCCACGATTTTGTCAAATCTCATCAAAGTGACAGTGGACGCGCCACCGATAGCCCATTTGAGCAATGAGTTATCGCTCCCGATTGCCGCCAGTACCCGCTGATCGACGAAATCAGCGAGCGCGGCCTGCACACCAGACATGCTGATCGCGCTCATGCTATCTCCTACTTGTTACGGGTTGTTACGTTGACCGTCCCGGAGATCGGCTGTGTCGCCGGCGCAGTATCGGTCGGAGCCGTCCAGCTGTTGTATCGCTGCATGACTTCCGGACAGATGACGCTCTTGGGGATGATGGTCGCCGTGATCGACCCGACAACGTTCTGGAGAGACGCGATTGCGGCCGAGTTCTGGGCGATCCCGCAAGCTGCGGTCTGGGCGACTGTGTCGATTTTGCCGTTCATCTGGCAGCAACAGTTGTCGATCTTGGCCTCGATGAGTTGCTCGCGGAGCAGCGCTTTTTCGGTTTCGCATTTCTGCTGCGCTTCCAGCACGCTGACACGCACCCGATTGTCCGCTGCCTCGTTAGAAAGTGGCGTAATAAACGCCATCAGCTCATCTCGGAGAGCCTTGTTTTCGGATCGGGTTGCCTGATACAAAACCGCGTCCTGATTATCGGAGTATTTTTGCGCGGTCAGCTCAGCGATTTTCGCGTCTTTCTCAGCCAAAACGCCCATAGCGGCCATAGCCTGACCACAATTTCCATTGTTACCAAAAAGACCGCCAAGGATGCCGCCGTTACCGTTGTTGCCGGCACCAAGCGCCCAAAGTCCCGCCAAAGATGTACCGATGATACCGGTTGTGAGGCCCGCTTTTGCTACACCACTACTTTGTACAGTGGCCATGATTTGCTCCCGTTCGTAACGCTCGCGGCGTTCTGGGGATTACAACAAAAAGAAGGGTAAAAAAAGAGGAATGTTTGACGCGCAGCACTCAGGCTGGCTTATTGACATTGCGCAGTTCGACGACCGTCACTCTGTTGAGTATTTTACAACGTGGGCAGCAAATTGCAAGCTCTTCCTGCCGCTTGTTTGCTTTTTCGCAAGAGATAGTTAAATTATTGTATTCAAACAGTTTTTTGTTGCAGTTGTCACACCTTTTCGCTTGCATGGAATGCCTCCGTAAAATAACCTTGGCGTGCACGTGCATGACGTGTGCCAAGGCAGAAGGCAGCCGCATCTGCCGGAGGTGGCCGTCTGTCATGGTGACGCATGGCAGACGGTCGCACCGTTATCTGATCGCGTTATACTGGTCGATACACAGATTCAGCTCCCGGATAGCATCATCTCCGTCGGCTGCGATGGCGACAAGATCGTCAGCAGTCTGTGCGTCAAGTTCGGCTCGCGTTTCTCCAGTTGCAGTTCCTGAATTTGAGGACACTGCACAGCTACGGGTGGCGACTGACAGGCGCACAGCGCCAGACTGAACGCGACGGCGCAGATCAGCGATTTTGGATTCAGCATCTTTCTTTTCCTGTTCGTATTTTGCTTGCAGCTCGTTTTGAGCCGCCTGCCATGCTTGCTCCTTTGCTCTGGCTTCCTGCTCGGCTCGCAGGAGCGCTTGCGCGTGTTCGGCTGCCGTAGCTTCGATTTTCGTGTTGAGCCGCCAGCCGTTTGCAAGCCAGCCAGCAATCAACCCGACAAGCAAGCACGCAATTCCGATGATGAGTTTCTGTTTCATTTCCAGTTGTTAAGAAATGCTTAATAACTGCTTTTCACAAGGTATTCGGAAATCCCGAATAACTGGTTAGAACTGGTTAGAGCTGGTTAGATTTTTTGTCAATCCAACATGTAAGGAAAACTTACATGTTGCTGATGACCATTTTGTTGACGTCAGCAAAATGGTCAGCGTTAGCCTGAACTGCCGAGAGTTTCTCGGTAGTTGAATCGGCGGACAATCGCCAGCCGTTGACTATCCAGCCAGCGGCGAATCCTGCACCCAGAAAAAAAAGCTGCTATTTTGATTTTGCTTTTCATTTTTCAGTGTTTTTGATTCACCAGCTCATTTGCGTACAATATTTGATTCACAAGTTCATCTGCTTACAATCTGTAAGCAGTTCCCGGGGACAATCTGTCCCCACTTGCCGGTTCCCTGAAACATTTACGCTCACGAAACTCCGACTGCTTGCCTGAGTTCCATCCGGAAACAGGCCTGTGGTATCCCATCACCCGCGTCCATACTTCGCATGGCGTTCGTTTTTCCTGTGGTATTTCTTCTCTTGTCATTTTGCCTCTCCCGTGAAATGCTTGTTTTTACGTATTCTGCTGATCTTCCAGCCGCCTTCAAAACCGACACAATCGGCGATGAAATCCCATACCTCAGAGACTATTTCAATGAGGCAGTCAGGCACAAATTCGCGGGTCATCATGTCTGCTCCGTCAATTCCGTCAAAATTGACGTACACCGGAACGCAGCCGCAAAAAAGACCTGTGTATTCGTATTGCGTCCTCAATTCCTTTATCTTGCTCATTTCGCCCCCATACACATTTCGTATTCAGCCTCTCTCCTCTTGACCAGTCCGGGCAAGACCTTCCCTCCTGCCTTGTTCCAGCGTCTGATTTCTTCACAAGCTCCGGCATAGTCTTTGGCGTTGAGTTTTTTCACAAGCGTGGAGCGGCAGAACGCCCCTGTCCCGATGTTGTAGGCCAGACTGATGTAGGCGTCGAATTCGTGCTGGTAGAGCGGTACACGGATGCATTGCCGGATGGCGTCGGCGTGTTTTTCGGTACTCTCAAGTAATTGGACAAGCGCCCGTTCCGGTGTGGTCTTGTCGCCCATTTTTACACCGGCGGTTTCACCGAACCCGATGGTCGGTATTCCGACCGTATCTTTGTAGGCTTCGCTTCGGTAGCCTTCGTGGATAGCAATGCCGACCAGACAGGCAGCCGAAACCGCCAGCGCTCCCACGGCCAACCGGATTTTTTTGTTGTCCATCAGCTCATCCCGTATATCAGGTAAAGCTGATACAGTCCCACTACCGCTCCGGCGACAGCGGATACCCAGCAGATGACTTTTCCGAGCAGTTTCAGCAGCCGACACAGCTTCCGGGAAAAGTGGACGACTTCGACTATGCCTTCCGTGTTTTTGTCCACCCGATCCAGTTTGCTGCTGATTTCATTCAGTTTTTCGTTCTGTTTGCGGTTTTCTTCCCGGACTTCTTCCAGTCCTTTTGTATGTTCGTTGCTTTTCAGCATCAACATCGCGTGAGCTGCTTCAGGGTCATGGGGCAGTTTTTCGATCATGATTTCTCCCTCAACTCTGGCGGACATTGCAAGCGGTTCTTTTCGGACAGATACGCGCTTTCGCAATGGTTCTTTTGCCAGAAAAAGATCGCATCAATCACTTTTTGAAGCAGCACCCAGCCTTTTCCATCGTTTCGTTTTCTCCACGCCACTGACGAGATGGTTTCATCCGCCCAACCTCCGAAAAGGGTATTGACGAGCTGGTCGATGGCGATAGGGATTTGTTCAGTCCGTTTCGGCATGAGTGACCTCATAAGGTATAGTCCACAGTTCAGTCTGTTTCTGTCCGGCAAGCAAACATGCCTGGGCAAGCTGCCGGAGTGTTACCTGTGCCACCGTATTGTCCGCCAGTACCCACGTCGTTCCGGTTGTCATGGGCATGCCGTTTGCTGTGGCGATAGCGACTGTTCTGGACATCCTCTCCTGTGCCTTTTCATCGCCGTCGAATACCATGCCGTCCACTTCGACGGTGATGCGAGATACCGCTTCGGTTCGCTCCGTTTTGGCTTCCGACATGGCGACTTCCGCCGCTTTGTCTTCGTCCAGCACCCATTGCCCGGAGACGGCCTTGTATGCCGGAGACGGCTGTTTCCCTTCCATCTCAGTCAGGCCTTCCGATGGCCAATAACCGAATTCTCCGTCATGATCAAACGTCTTTCTGACTTCGATAGCCTCAAACGCTCCTTCGACGGCATAGTTTTTTGGCGGATATTTTTGGTCGATTTCTGCCTGTTCCATCCGGATGATTTCGTTTCCGGCTTCGTTGATCTTGTATCCATCCGGCAGGTTGATAATTCCTTCCGATACCTGTTGCGGCAATGGTTTCGGACCGGACAGGTCGTCCTTGAGGGCGGCGAATTTCATGCCCTGATATCCGCCGAATCCGGACGGGACTTCTATGGCGTTTTCCGGTTTGGTTTGTGCACAAACGTGTTTGACGATGATGCCGTTTTCTATGATGATGTATTCCATATATATCTCCTTGTTAGGCTGTTCGTTTCCAAATGCGGATGGTGCTGTTAATCGGTCGGACTTCGTTTGCGCCGTATGTACCATTTGAATTAGAGGCAAGAAAATTTATATTTGCGAAATACCCAGAATGAGGATCACCTCCCGTCCCTATTTCGCTGCCTGACCCGTAAAAACACCCGGTCATAGTACCGTAGCCATTACTGTACCCCGGGCCGACTGTCCCCGTAATATTCGGAGCCCCGTCTGTCTGCGTCGAGCCAAACGCGGCAGCCGCACCACCCTCAGCACGGAAAAACAGTCCGGCATAGGTAGCGGATACGTTTTCCCACGTGCCGCCAAACAAAGTGGTCGGGTCAGTCTGACCCGCGAACTGGACGTAAATTGCCCCAATAGGCATAGACGGTGGGATGGTCGCCCATGTTCCGTCCCCTCTCAGGAAGCGGGATTGGTCGCCAGCCACGGGGGCAGGCACCGTTCCCCCCGCACCGTTTGCCGTATCGCTCGCCCCTATCATCACCGCAGCACCGTCGGGAATCCACCCGGAGCCGCCATTGTCGGGGTCGCTCGTATTGCCGTCCACCGTATTCTGCCAGCGCCCTTCCCCTGACGCTTTCCGCACCATCGCCCCGACGGGGTAGCCACCGATAGCTTCAGCAAACGCAACAGAATAGGGATACACCCCACCAGCCTGTGCATATTGCGCGATAGTGTTCAACAGGTACAGGATCGCGTTCAGGTCCTGACCGGATGGAGGCACAGCGTCCGATTCGTTCGACATGGTTCTCGGAGGGAACCCGTACTGGAACGATGCAAGGACGTCGGTTACGTTCCCGGTCTGTGGAATATCACGTTTCTTCCCTTCACTGGCAAAAGGGATGGTTATCTGTTCTGGTGTATTCATGATTATGCAAAATAAACGATAAAATGGAGTGCGACGTTGTTGGTCTCAACAGTTGTCGTCTCCCTGTTTCCGTAAACACCGCTGCTTTGCGCGGCATTGAATCCGATAATCACGGCTCTGTTGGAGTGATCTCCCGCACCGTTATACCCGCTATACCCGGCGTGGTAGAAGCACCCGGCAGGAGACGGGGCAGCGTCAGACCTCCCGAAGTAACTCGCCGAGTATGTCCCCCAGATATTCGGTAATGCGCCTGTCTGTCGCGTTCCGAGGGCTTGTGTTCCGGCACCAAAGCCCTTGGGGTAATATCCTCCCGCAAGATTCGGCAGGTAGAACGTCTGTCCGGGCTGGAAGGTGCCAAACCATGCGGAATACAAGTCCGGATAGTTGTCAGACAATATGGCAGAACCGTCACATATCAGGGCGTTATCCGGGATGGTCGGTCGGTGCCACATTCGGATATCGCCGATCTGGCGGCCAACAGGGTTGATATCCTGCAATTGCCAGCCAGTACCGCCATTATCCGGGTCACTCATGTTGCCCGACGTAAGATTTATCCACAGCGACTTGCCGTCTGCTGCCAGAACTCGTGCCCCTATGGGATACCCGCCGACGGCTTGAGCGAAGGTGGCGTTGTACGGGTAAAAACCGCCAGCCTGAACGTACTGGAGCATTGAACAGATTGCGTACAGAATCCCGTTGAAGTCCTTTCCGTTTGGCGGCGTCCCACCGGCGTCCTGCATGGTCAGAGGGGGGAATCCGAGTTGATAAGACGCAAGTACGTCCGTATTGACGCCCGTCTGCGGAATTTCGTTTCTTTGCCCCTCATTGGCAAAAGGGGTGATGATCTGTGTCTTATCCATTGATAACGTTCTCGCTTGAAAAGAATGGAGCCTGATTGAACGAATTGACGCCACCGGCCTCGGCGAACATCAGAATTTTCTTCGGGTTGAACTGGATAATCCGGTTTACCTTCACGCCTGCCGGTTTCGGCTGGTAAATGGATCCGGACAGTAAAGCCAGATCGACTGGATTCAGTTGGATGTCGAAGTGGTACTCAATCCCCGCCTCTCCCATGTCGATGACGTAATTTCTCCCGGTATTGCTGGCAAGAGATTGCAACAGCTGGTTAATCATGGGATTGGTCATGTCGGCGATGTTTATCAGCGCTTTCAGGAGTATCAGCGTTCGATAGCTGCCGTCTGCCAGCCTATACCGGTCGTAACCCTGTATGCCGCCCGTGTAGAAAATCCCTTGGTTGAACGGATAGTTCGGCGTGCCGTCGAAACCGAAATACTTGACCTCAAGGTTCTTCAGTGATACGAACCGGGACGCACCGACGATCTTTCCCCATATATCCAGCCCGTAGCCGTTTGCCGTCTCGAGGTTGAAAACCAAATTATAGAAATCGTCGATTATCCGTCGCGAATCGAAGTGCTGGTACACGAAATCCACCAGCGCCGCGATAACCGGACTTCTCTGGTATTGAATCGGAATCATTGAATGACCACTTGAATCGTTGAAGACGAAACGACTGGAACCTGATCTATTCCAACCGTCACCATTTCCTGATTGGCCGTAACTGTGCCGATCTTGAGCGATACAACGTTGATGTACTGGTCTATGTTCGTGACTGCTCCGACAAACCGCGAGGCAAATAGCGTCGATCCGATGAGATTGCCGTTGTTCTCAATGATCTCGTTGTACGTGTCGATGATCGCTTGCTGAACCAGTTCAATAACGTTGGACGGAAGCAGGACATTGTCGGTGATCGTGACGGCAAACAGGATCGGAACGCTCTCTGGCCGGTTGAACCGGATTTCGTAGTTCGGAGGGTTACTCGGATAGCTGTCGTCATAAACCGTGACCATCGTGTTTCCATTGGTCGAAATACCAGCCGGTTTCTTGTCCCAGATGGTTTTGGCGATATCCTCATCCGCTCCCCCCACGACAGCACAATAGATGCTGTGAGGCGCTAGCGGATAATCGGTCGAGCCTTCGGTCTTGGTCTCGTTGGTATCGTTTTCGCTCACATAAACGTTCAATACCCCGTCAAGTTGCGCAAGATTGCTGTATATCGCCTGTGTGGTGGATTTCGCGTTCAGGGTGGTTGTCGCGTACCGACGCTGCTCAAACGCGGCTCTGCTCTCGATATCGGTTCCCGTGATGCCCGCCGTCTCGTTGTAAACAGCGTCCCATCCCAAAACTGCCTGATCAATATATATCAGCGTTCCGGGCGCACATTCGATAGCACCTTTCCTGACGTTGGCGAATGTAACCGTTGCGCTTCCGTTCTCGTTGAACGTGGCCGCTCCTTGTGATGCGTAAATTTCCCCCGTCGTGCTTCTCGCCAGTGAACCCGCCGGCAGCACCGCTCCGGGCTGTCCGGTGCACGTTGCACTCACGGCCGTGGGTGTTCCCAGCTTGCGGGTGATGAAGTAGATTCGTCCGAGCGCGTCCTGAAACCGCCCCTCTGCGGTTGCCGGGTCGAATTGCGACAATGCGTAGGCCACCGCGGCATTAGCCAGTGCAATAGCTTGCGCTTCCTCTGACGCTAATACATACTGAGGAGACGCCACCGTGACGATGTTCAGATTGCCGCCGAAAGCCTGATTGTAATCCTGGAGAACCCCGTTCAGGATTTCTTCGGTCGTCGGCGCACTGACGCCTGTTTCGCCAATGGAAAGCGTTGGAACGTTACTGGATATCGACATTAGTCTGTGTCCCATCAGAAAGCGTGATCTGTATCTGTCCGGACAGCTCACGATTTGCGTAATTAAAAACCGGAAGGGCTTTCGCCACTTCCGGCACGAGTTCTGCCTCTGTCCGGTACCAGTCGAACAGCATGGAGATAGGCGGCAGATGGCCGAGAACCCCCGTCTTGTACGGGATTCCCCGACGCACATCGAAAAGTGCTTCCCCCTGCCACAGGAGGCACGCCGAGGCAACGTCTTGCGCCGGGGCGTAAGGAGACGACGCAAGGGCGATGTTGCCTGACGCGTCCGTGGTCAAGTCCCATGTATCGGGAAGCAGGTATAGAGTGTCCATGTGTCCCCAAAATGAAAAAGCCCCTCAATCCGAGGGGCAGGGTTCTGTTTTTTTGGGCCTCTAGACGGGTTGTCCAGTGTTGCCCCCTCCAGTCTGTACGCCACTGTGCACGTGTGTTTCCAATACTTTCCCGTTACTGGAAATCGTGCCTCCGGTATTGGTGATGCCACCTTGCGTTTGCGCGCCAGAGCCTTTCGCTCCAGTCTGAACCATCTGGCCAGTAATCTTAAAAAGAGGCGTATCCGCGGTAATGCTGTTTGCTCCTTCCAGCACGATATCCGGAGCTACACAGGTAATCTTGGTCGGCGAATAGACCGTAATGCCGCTATCGGAAAACATGACATATTGCTGCGGGGTCTGGTTCAGAATACCCCCGCTGTAAATGGCGTCCGACAGGTTCATGCGGCGGTACGAGCCTACCACCGCCTCGCCTCTTGCCCGCTTAACGCCCGAGATATCCCGGCTGGAAAAGACCGCGACGCCGATGTCTCCCTCCTGAGGGTCTATAATGATGGCGTTCTTCCCGCCTTGCAGCCTGAAATACGGCACGTTGGCGATCATCGGGTAATCCATCGGTTGCCCGCCCGGATCAATCTGTTTTGGCAACGGCTGGATATCCACGAACCCGACCGGAGCAAGCCCCCCGTATTTGACGCGAATAACCCGCACAGGCAGTGCCGCATACAGGTTACGCATCATGTACTCAAACGCAACCCGGAGCTTTTCCGTGTCCGTCCCGCCGTATATCGGCGTGGCATTGATGTAGTTACTGTTCGTCGTCATATATCAGAAAAAAACGTGAACCCCACCCTGTAAAAATCGGGTTTTCCTCGCCATGTGTATCGATACTCATAAAATCCCCTGGAAAACCGAGATAGGGTGCCCGAATCAACGGCACGCGGTCAACAATCAGGGTGTTCTCGACGTATACCACGCCGCCGGACGACATGCTGAAATACTGTCTGCCTCCGAGCTGTCGCAAAATGATCGTGACCATGCGCCCGGCAATATTCGCCACCACCTTTTGGGATGGAACGCTTTTAATGGATATCTGGTATTTCATAACGAACGGATAGCTGACGAAAAATCAATTGTGATCATGTCCAGCGCTTCGGCTGTTTCTGCCGCCCTGATTCGGGCTTCCATCGTCCATTTCGCCTGATACAGGTATTGGCTGTTGACGACGATTTCCTTGCGCATGATTTCCAGCTGTTCCCGTGTGACTTCGTGGAAGGTGTTGTCATAGGCCCTGAACAAGGTGGTCTCTTCCGGCTGCATGACGAGCACCAGTCCTTCGATGTTGCGGTTGGCGATTTCGTCGGCATCGATCTCGAACCCGACCGATGAGGTGCAATGCGCTTTATGTGATGCGGTATCGAAAGCCGCTTCCAGTTCAGCCAGTTTTTCCGTTCTGGCTTCTTCCAGCGGTCTTTGCGGCGCATGGCCCTTTTCGTACCATGCCCCGTCATGGCCCTGCTCGATTTCGCTGGCTTCATAAGTTTCGATCTGTTCGACCGAATATTGCGGCATGAAGGGCAAGGTGTTTTTCAGACGTTGCAGATCATCGTCGATCAGAATGAATTTGTGGTTTTCTATAATCCCGTATTTCATGACTGGCTCCCGTTTGCATAAAAGAATCTGAAATAATCAGTTGATTGCCCTGTTTTGAGTCCGGTGTAGAAGACTTTGAACACTTCTCCTTTTGCCACAGGTATATAGATGCAAAATTCTTCGTTTGCATCACCACTGAAAATAGATACAATTCGACCATATAATCCAGCTAAACTGCCTCCTCCCGAACAAATCCGCCAAAGGAAAACCCATCCGTCTGCTGGGGCTGTATATGCCATACCGGATGCTCCGAGCGTTAAATCAATATATCTGCTTGATGGCATTGCGAGTGAGGCCACAACGCTTTTTCCCGTCGCGCTGAGATTGGACAGGCTGATATCGGCTTTTCCTGCCACTTCATTAGCCAGCTCTGTGATGTCGATCAGGCCGGGATTGACGGATGCATCGAAGGCCTTGATGCAGGGCAACAGCGTCAGGGCCGGCGGCTGGACGGTGTCGCTTTTGCCGTAGGTGGGGTTGCCGTGAGATGCATCAAATCTAACTACATTAGCCCCTGCCGTACCCGTTTTTTCTACAATATTAAATGTTCCTACGGTCCATTCCTCTGCTGGATAAAAACACCCTGTTGGCTCAAAGCGCGTGTCACTGAACCCGACTGTATCACTGTTTCCTACCAAATTCGGCAATCCCGCTTCTTTCACTGTTCCCGGTGTCGCGCTGCCTTCGGCGAACCGCCCAATCAGGTTCGGCAGGTTGAAGGTGGTCGATCCGTCGCCGGCACCATAGGTGGTTCCGATGGCGGCAAAGAGTTCGGGACAGGTTTCCCGCCCGACTGCCGCACCATCGCATTTCAGGTAACCGGCCGGGGGCTCGGCCGCGGTGAACATCACGACAGTCCCGACCGGTACACCAGACGCATGTTTCCATTCTCCCGATCCGGTCAGTACCTTGTTCTGGTCGCCTGCTGACGGCGCTGGAACAAATCCCTGTTTCCCTGCCGTGTTGGCTGTTGCGCCTTCCATAACGGCTGGAGCGTCTGATATCCAGCCCACCCCGGACACCTCGGGATTGTTTTTATTATTCGCCAGCGTATTTATCCACTGGGTTTTTCCGTCTGACGAATCGACCCTTGCTCCTATGGGATAGCCGCCGATAGCCTCGGCAAATGAGGAAGAGAACACGTATCCCCCCCCCGCCTGAAGGTACTGGATGATGGACGACAGCACATTGAGTATCCCGTTGATATCCTGACCGGCGGGTGGAACGGCTGTCGAATCCGTCGCCATCGTTCTCGGGGGGAACCCGAGCGAAAAGGACGCCAAAACATCGTTTGGCTCCCCGTTTTCCGGGAGGGTTCGTTTCAATCCGTCTGCGGCGAATACCGTGGTAAGCTGTGAAGGCTGTTTCATATTGCTGCTGAGAGTTTATGGTTATTTGTGGCAGGCGTCACGCTGACGCGCTGCGTCGGTGATATCGGTGCGTCGTTTGCGGACTGTGCAGCGCTCGTTTTCGATGCGGATACCACAGTAGCCGAGCTCCGGATTGTCCGAAAAACACAGTTCGCAATGACGAGCGATGCCCCGCCCTGCTCTGCCGTCCGGCTGATATCGTAGACTTCGAGCGTCACGTTTTTGTAAATGTGGTCTGGCGTCACCACATCGTACACAGCGGTCGATCCGACGTTTTCCCGCAACCACTCCAGGAACGTCTTTCGTTTGTTGATATCCCCGCCCCTGGCGATCTGCACGGCCACCATGTCGGGCGTTTGCACCTTGTTGTAGCTGTTGAAACCGCCATCCTCTATCCGGAAATCCGAGACCTGCGCCATTTTCCGGTTGTCCAGTGAAATCATGCTGTCGATCTCGACCACGGGCGAAATAGCGCTTTTTTTGCCACCGATCATGTCGCCGATGGTGGTGTTGCCGATTTTCGTGGACATCACAACAGCATCGAAATTTTCCGCAAACGAACCGGCGCTGTCGCCTTGTCCTGCCTGATATATCCCCCACGCTCCAGCGTTTCCCGCCAAGGCCCAGAGTTTCGATGCGGCCTGCCCCATGATGACGCTGGCAGTCGCTTTAACGGACACCTGTCCGAGTACCGGAATGCCGTTCATTTTTTCCCCTGTTCAATCGTATAGATCAGCTGCATTTCGCTCTGCCATAATCCGTTCGGAATCTCGGAGTCGAGATGCGACACCAAAGCGCTTATCCAGAACATCGCCTGAGAGCGATAATGCACCTCGCCCCGGTCGTTTTTCATCATGTCCGCGCCCCGAAAACGGACGCGGTTGCTGGTCAAAAGTACCTGCCCGTGGATTCGGTAGCGGTTGGAAAACAGGGCCCTGACGATACACCCCGTCGCGGTCAACACCGGATAACCGATCATGCCGTTTTTCGTGTCGACTTCGATGGTTTCGTCGCTCAATCCTTTTCCTCCTATCTTGGAGATCACGACCGTGTCGCCTTCTAGCCAGCACACAGCGCCGATCTGGCGACAGACCTGCCAGATCATGCCCCACGCGTCGTCCTGTAAGCTGACGTCCGTCAACATCGGCAGTTCGCTCTCGGCAACGATCACGCCATAGTGATCCTGCGCGTTGGGAATGGTGGCGTTGACCTTGTCCAGAATAGCCTGAACGACCGTTCCGACCTTGTTGTTTCCCTCGAACGTGAGCGGGCCGGGATTGACCGCCTGCAGGCCGAACTGCGTCATGGCGAAGACGTGTAACGCCACGTTTGGAGCCGCGTTGTAGTCGGCGACAGCCTGAAACACATTCCCCTGAAAGACCACGTCCTGACTGTCGCCCTCGACGGCATACAGATACATGCGGTTCGGCGCCCACGCGTTAGGGGTTGCTCCGCACAGGATCGTCAGTGCGTCCATCGTCTCTGCCGATAAGCCGAATACCGACAGTTGGGCTTGTGAGCATACGACAGCCGGAGTATTCGTTATTCTGGCACTGATGCGTAGCCCGTCCAGTTCGATGACGTTGTCGTCTTCCCTTCCGGTAAATGACCCACTAGACAGCTCGAAGCGGATTTTCAGGCGTCGTGATGTAAATACGGATGTCATGCCACAGTATAGGGTTGATAGCCGGCGCCGGAGAAACCGGCAAAACCGAGCCCGTCGACGACCGCGACCTTGATGCTTCCGGCGTCGGCGTCTTTTGCGTTGATCGTAATGTTGTTGTTCACAGTGTTTCCGGCCACCTGTTGTGTCTGCCGCGATGCACTATTCGGCTCCGGCCTTTTCGCCCGGAAACTGGCCGCGTCATACGTGGCGTTGCGCCTGTTTTCCAGACCCCGGACATACTTGCCCTGCGCCGTCACAAAGAGTTTCGCGTAGTCACTCCTTGATATATCGCCCGCTGCGGCCAGCTTGCTGAAACGCGTCCCCTTTTGCACGTGCCCCACTCCGGCGTTGTAGGCAAGGTCGGCGGCCAGCATTTTTGTCTTGTCGCTGTAGTTCGCATAAAGCTTCAAGGTCGGATCGACGTGGTCTTTCATGTCCTCTTCAAGGAGCCGTGCGGCCTCCTCGCGGGTAATGGTCATGCCCTCCGTGACGCCCTTGGTGTGGCCGTAGCCGATTGTCCATTTGCCACCGCTATCCTTATAAGCTTTCAAGCGGACGCCTTCCCGCTCCATGATGTTCTGTTTGATGCGCTCCCGAATGTCGCCCGCTGGTGCCGTGCCGTTTTGCATCCCCTCAGGAATGGAATAATCCGCGCCTGCTGTGTCTTCGGCTCCCTTCGTGAGCCATGACGCCCACCACGGTGTCTTCCCCTCCTTCTCCGCCTTGTCAACGCTGTTTCCAATGTCGTCTAACAGCTGGATGACCGGCTCCAGGGCCTCTTTTGCCACGTTAAACACCGACTTTAGGGCAGACCCTATTTCCGAAAGAATGGCGATGAATCCTTCCGCTACCGGGACGACCATGTCCAGACCGTTCGCCATCTTTTCGAAAAGTCCTGTGTTTTCATCAATCTTTAGCACGAGAGACGCGAACTTCTCTTGAAGCCTCGTAATGGCATTGTTCAGCTTCTCCGAAACTTCTGCCGCCTTCGCCGATGCCGCGGCCTCCTCGCGCATTTGCTTCAGACGCTCTCTCGCGTCCGAACGAGTGGCAAGGTCAGCATCAGCCGCAGAAAACCCGCGGGCCATCATCAGCTGTTGTGCGCTGGTACGGTCTCCTGTCATGCGCATGGCTCTTTCGCCTGCGTCAATCAGCAGATCGCCCGTGTCGCGCATCTTGCCCTGAGCGTCCATGATGGACAGGCCGAACATGGCAAACGCTTTTGCGTAGCCTTCGAGCTGGCCGTTGTACTTGAAATTTGCGAAAGAGCTGGCCGCCCCCTCGATCAGCGAATTGGCCTGATCAGCAGAATAACCCAGCGACTTGAACTGGTTTTGAAGCGCCCGCAGGTTTTTTGACGCCTGCCCGGTTCTTGACGACATTTGCGACAGGGCGCGGTTGGAGTCAATTACCTTTTTGATGAACCCGACAACTGCCGCAGCAGACAATACCAGACCAAAGGAGCGAGCCAGCGATTTCAGCGCCCCGCCGAGCTTTCCGGCAGCCTCCGAACCGTCGTCCCCCATCTTTTGCAGTCCGGAAGACGTCTGCCCGGCGCCTTTCTCGACCTTCTTGAGACTTTCCTCGGTCTTTTCGGCTTCTTTCGCGACGTTTTCAAGGTCTTTCTCAGCTTGTTTGCTTTCGACCTTGACCGTCGCTTTCAGTTCGTATTCTTCACTCATGGGAATTGATGATCATGTCGTTATAGCGCTGGACGTACAGCATTTCGCGCAGGGTGTACAAATCGCGGCATCCATACTTCGTCTTCATATCGTGCAGGCTTGCCAGCCCGGCCGTCACAACCTCATAAACAGGCTTGGTTACGTGGGTGGTGGCGGCCAGACGGGGTATTGTCCCCGTGCCGATCAGATCAAAGTCTGGATGCTCTTGGTAAAAAAATCGAGATGCAGCTCGATGGTCTTCATGCGCAGAAAGACGAGCGTTCCGATTTCGGCGATGTCTTCCTCCACGAGTTTTCGCGGCATACCGTTGTCGAGAACGAGCGCCCAGCATTCACGCATTTCGTCCCAGAGCGGTTTTATCTTGTCCGGGTCTGCCCGGAGCAGGCATTTCATCACCACGCCCAGCCCGGCCGCGGCAATGGCTTCCACGCCACCCAACCCGCCAAGTCCGGACAGCTCGCCATTCCGGTCGCCGTCGGCCAGAACACCCAGCACGCGAACCGCCCACCATTCCCCCTTGAGCGCATTCATCTCGGTTATCCGGAAGGTTTTGCCTGCGTCCCGGCCTTCTCCGGTGATCGTCACATCGATGTGTTCCATGCTTAAATCCTCATAATGTCAACAGCGCCCCAGAGAATCTGGAAGGTTACCGGAGCCTGTGTGCGTCCGTGCGAAGCGAATGGCACGTAGTTAGTCAACACACCATCTGTCAGCGTATAGCTCTTGCCGGTGGCCGGAATGGTGATGGTAGCCGTCAGATAAACCGTTTCGCGCTGGGTTTTCTGATACTGATAGATCGCGTCGAAAACGTCGATGGACTGCGAATCGGCGTTGAGCGTGATGGTCTGGGGAATAGCGGACGGTACCCATCCTCTGGAAAATTTGCCGTCCACCCCCATCTGTCCGACGCCTGTTTCAAAGGATTCGGCGGCAAAGGCTGCGTCTGCCGAAAACCCTTCCAGTCTCACCCCGGCATACACACCTTCAGCCGATAAGTTGAAAACGGAATTTGCGGATGTAATTGTTCGTCTTGCCATATGTCACCTGATAACGATAGAACCCAGCGTGATTTGCTGTATCGAGCCGCCGTCCATATAGAGGAACGTGACCGGAGGAGACCGTCTTTGCCCGCGAATCTGCACGGACGCGTCGGCGATATGCAGGTAGTAACCCTGTGTGTACAGCTCGTTCGATACGTCGAACCCGATCGCCGCGATGACCTGTGCTTTCTGCAAGTCCGACAGCGCGATGCCCTGCCGGATCGTGCCGTTGTTGATCGCCTGAGAGATAGGCGTTGCACAGGCAAGGCGAATCTTCGAATAACCGTCCGCGTTGTATGGCAGCGAACGCACCGACATGAGCAACTCAGCAATGGCAAGTTGCAGCTGGCTGTTTAAGAAAATCTGGTTGACGAACGTGTCGGAATATCCGTAGTCGCTACCGGGCAGAGCACCGTTATAGAAGAAGTTGTAGTTATTACCTTCCCCGCTGGCAGCATAAGCCCCGTAGTACGAATACCCGTTACCAAGCAGCGCCGTGGCCTCAGCCAGACTGTTGACGGTCGGTGCCAGTCCGGACTGGGACTTGAAGGCGATATCCACGCGCCCTTCTGCGGCTTCCCAGTCAATGGACGCGAAGGTTCCCATTGCCATCGCGGCAACCGACGGATTGTCGTAAACTGGCAAGACCGCTTCGTACTGATTGGCAATGATGTTGGAGACAAAAGTCTCGGAATTAGCGACAATCGCCAGAGGGTCGTTGTCCCACGGAATGTACAGATAGCGACGATTCTGGGCGTTCGTCCACGCCGCGAAATCCTCCTTCTGTGTACTGGTCGTTTCATCGATGACCGTAAACGTTCCCCAGTTCAACGACAGCTCTTTGGCACGGTTCATGGTTTCAGCAGGAGTTTCTGCATTCGCGCCCTGTGAGACGATACCACTTGCCAGTCCGAGAGGGATGGCGGCCGTGCCGGTTACAGGCGTGATGCTCTGCTCGCCGTTCGCCTCTGTGGTCGTGATCTGGAACTTCGAGAGCGTCGAATTCCATGTTACCGTCGCGACGGAGGCGATATTCAGCGCGGTCTGGATAGCCGTTGCGATTTCCGTGAAGTTCGTGGTCTGGGTGAAATCCAGCGAATCGGTTGTGTATGCCGTTCCGTTGACGGTGACGGCCAACGAACCCTTGATGTTCTGGATGTCGGAGAAGCGCTGTCCGGCAAGCGACGTACCATTTACCCATGCCGGTCGCCCGGATGTGGAGAGAGGCACGAACAGCATGGTTTGCGGTTTCTTCTGGCTGTTGTCGAACGACATGAAATAGTTCGTCGCCAGCTTCGCGATGTCGGAATTGACGCCAAAATAGTCGGCCACATCGTCCGCCGACGGAAAGGACAGCAGCTGCCCAACCGGCACAAGCGCGTTGGAACTGACGAAAACGCCATTTACCGCGAGCGGATTGCCGCCGGTACCGATAACGCCCGGATTGATTGTGACGACTTGAGAAATCGGAATTGTTTGAGCCACGGGGGCCTCCAAAAAAAAAGCCCCTCGGACGAGGGGCGTGGTTGGAAGAGAGAACTTGCTATATCGGTTTTGTTGTCAAATCGACCGTATCGAAAAACTGCATGGGAACGGTAACAGCAGGATTGATCTGGAAAATCGCGCTGACTTTCCAGCGTTCCTCATACTGCTTCTCGGCATTCACCAAGGGCATCTGCACCGGCTCCGACGCTGTCAGCGGTTTGATGTATTCCGGCATGACGTCCCAGCCGTAGCCGTCGCTCAGGATGGAAATCAGTTCCTGGACATGGTCGGCAGCATTCGGGCCGTAGAAATCCACCTGAATCGTGTACTCGGTAGGCTGGATAATGTCCTTGCTGCCGATCTCGCCGATGTCTGCATAGGTATTTGCAGGCATGGCCAGTCGCCGTTTGCCGGACTGTGAATACATGACGAAATCGCCCCGTGGGGGCGGAACGCGGTTTTCCTGAGCCTGATAGGCCGGTATGCCTGTTGCAAGCGCCAGAAAGTCTCCCACGGCGGTCAGAACCTGATCGTCAGTAACGTCAATCATGATTTGAACGGGTTGATACAGAACACGAACATCGCCTTGTAGTCGCCGCCGCGTTTGAAGAACGACTGCATTTTCCAGCCGCAGTAAACACGCAAGTATTTCTTGCCGAACGACGGCACGTACAGGTAGACCATCCAGCGGGCAGTGATGGGGTTTAAAGACGTCGTGGCGAGCCACACCGTATCGTCCGCATTCCGATACGACCATGTTTTTTGCCCGGCCTTCAATGGCGTATGGAAAACATTCCACGCCCACCCATAGGCCTTGTTTCGCCACATCCAGGCCACACGCTGCACGTACAGCCCTGTTTTGGGGTGCCTTGACACAAAGTCCGCCCAGCGTGCGTAATGCCCCCGGTCGCCCTCTATCGGGTTATCCGGCGTCAGCCACATGCGCAAGATGTTTCGCTTTCCCAGCGTCACATCTCCCTTGCCGTCGGCAAACAGGGCGATGATCGGGGCAAGCGGAAACGCCAGCAGTCCGGCCAGCGTGTCGAGCGGTAAAAAAAGGAACCAGATCATGTTGTTTCATCCAATTGCAGAACAGCGATAACGTGCGACCATTCGGGCCACGATTCGACTACCTGAACCACTTTCCACGTCTGCGACTTGCCATGCTGTTCGAAAACGAGCAGATCACCACCGCGCTCTTCACTCCGCTCCACCGCCTGCACGTCGCCGTACATCCAGATAGCGCGCTTTTCGCCCTGTATGTTCAGTCCGTCCACGTGTTGCAGGTCGTCGGAAGAAAGCGGTTGCACCGATACTTCGATTTCCGTGTCTTCATACTGCGGCGTTCGGGTGTGATTCGGGTTGTCCGCCCAGCCGGTGGACTTGCGCCATGTGGCCGGGATGTTTTTGTCGATAACCTGAATCGCCGCGTTGGCAATGCTGAAAAGATTCATTTCACTTTCACGTCGTAGGTGATGGCGTTTCGCATGATGAAGGTATCCCGTAGCGTTCCTGGAATCGTCCCGTCCTTCCTCTGCTTCTTGCGCTTGGTCGCCGGTTTGTTGTCCGGCGCGACGCCGATATCAATCACTTCCTTGATGTCGGCTTCCATCTTCCTGCCGACGATCGTTCCGACGTCTTCCAGCGTGTAATCTCCGGAAGCAAGGTATCCATGGAAGAAACTGTTGGTCAGCCCTTTAAGCCACGCATCCCCGCTTCTCGCTATGGCAATTCTCATAAACGGTCTTGCAGGGATATTTGCCGCCGGTGCCCCGAACTCGTTAATAAGCGCAACCTTGGCGACGGACTGCCCGGTGTCGGGATACGTCGCGCCGGCGAAAATTCCGGCGCTGACTTCCATTCCATCGGCCCGTCTGATCTTCCGTGCCGTTTTACGCAACGCTTTCTTGAAATCCCTAGCCATACGGATGGAAGCTGCATGTACCGAATATCCGTCCGCCCAGCGCATAGGGCCGCAGCATCATAAGAAGAGTGCGTCCGCAAGGCGTTTGCGAAAACCACGGTTGGCCCCACATCTGGATGTTCTGGAATCCCACGCTGACCGAACCCTGTGAAGCACTTGTCAACGGCCCAGATTGCCCGGCCTGCCACGTTTCCATTGTCGCCAGATGACACACCAGCAAGTAGAGCATCTGTTTCCGCACGAACACTTTTTTATCGGGGTCGTAGGGAAAAATGGATTTGTTCGTGTTATCGATGAACGAACAGCCCAGAGCGAAGAAGTTTTCAAGCTGGGCGTCCGTCACCACGTCAGGCGTGAACTTCGGGTAAAAGTTCCGGAACTCGTCGGTGTCGAAAGTGACGATCACTTCGCTTCATCCTGTTTGGTGGCAGTTTTGGACGTATCCACAGGTTCAAGACCGTGCCGCATGTCTTCGCATTCTTTTGCCTTGGCGTTCGCACTGGCGGTGTCGTTCATGGCGAAGATCAGGCCGGAGCGGAAGATCATCATATTTCGGTAAATGCGGACGATTTCTTCCCAGTCTTTTCTGTCTATGATGGACTGTCCGAACTTGCCAACAGCGAGAATACCCTCTTTCTCACCCCGGAGATTCTCGTTCTGCCCGTTGATTTTGATCTTCTTTCCGTTTGCCTCGAAGATGATCGAATGGGCGCTGTTAAGACACACGACCACCTTGTCACTGGTTTTCGTCACCTCGGGAGCCGCTGTGACTGATCTTGGTTTTCTTGCCATTTTTCTCTCTGCCATTTCTTTTTCTGCCTATAAAAAAAGCCCCCGACTATTCGGGGGCCGTTTGAAGGAATTTCCGGTCAGATACCGGACATGATTGCGTATGCAAACGGCATTTTCAGGACCGCGCCGTAAGTGGATGCACTGAACTTCTGTCGGAAGTTCGACGTATCCGCTACCAGTCTGCCTTGCCGCATTTTTTCGCCGAATGCCAGTTCCGCGGTATCTTTGCCCATGTAGTTCTTGACCATAAGGATCATGGCTTCACCACCGGTTTCGCTGGACAACTGCGGAACAGTTTCCACACTCAGATTCTGGAAATTGGTGCGGATCATTTCGCCAGCCGAAACATTGAAGTTGGTCGCCATAGCCAGCTGGACGGAACGTCCCGGCGAGATGAGCAGCTTCATCTCGGTATTTTGGTCGATCAGCCCACCGGCCTGAGTCTGTAACTGTCCGAACAGTTTCAAAAAGTCGTTGTAGATCGCACGGGTTCCCAGATCGTTTTCGATCGAGAGTTTTTCCGGCCACGTAATCGCACCGTTTACGACATTCGGGGTGATTGCAGGGGGCAGATTCGGCTCGTTCAACAGACCGTAGATTTTCTTGCCCGCTACGCCCAACAGATAGAACTTGTTGGAATCGGTGCGGATGATTTCCGCTGCGCCGCGCTGTTTTCCGGCAATCAGGTCAATTTTGGCCTGTGCGGACATGTCCACTTCCAAGTCACCGTAAGTGATCGTGGTCTGGAAGACATACTGCTCGCGGTTGTTCCACTCGTTGTTCACGCCGGAAGAGGGTCCGTCACCATAGTCGGAATACGGGCCTGTCGAGCCGGTATATTCTTCGGTTCGAAACTGGTAAAGCGCGGTTGTCCAGTCGCCTACCTTTTTCTCATCTAGAATGGCGGTCGCTGCGCGTTTCGCCGTGAGAATCGGAATCACGTCCGGCGAAATATACTGCAAAAACTGGGCCGGAACAGTGGTGTTCGGGGTGGTGATAAGGGCGGCATCCATTGCCATGAGATTGCGTTCGGTCAACCAGCCCTTCGCGTATGGGAATTTGAAGCCGTATTGAGAGACTTCCTGTAAAGATGGAATATTCGACATTTTCTTTTCCATAAAAAAAAGCCCCCGGAAGTTCGGGGGCTATTGATTAAGGGTAAGGGGTTTACTGGTTGCCGATGACGATCAGATCACCTGCAGCGCCGCCTTTCTTGACAACAAAATCCGTCTCGACCGAGCCGGACACAGTGCCACTCGCCTCGCCCGTGCTGATAGATCCGTCTGTCGTGTTGGCGAACACCTTCTGTCCGATTGTTGCCGCCGTGGCAGAAATGGCATAAAAATCGCCACGGACGGCAACGGACAGGGCGCTGCCGGACGGAACTTCCAGAGTGCCGGACGACGTCAAATTGTAGTTGGGATACATTTGTACCCGTACCACAAACCCCATGACCGCGGTAGCCGTTCCGGTAGCCGTCCATGCTACCGACAGAGCTACGGTAACGTCCGACCCCGTATAGGTCACGGTGGACACGGTAACCGTGCTGTTGGTGCCGGTTGCGACCAGTGTGGAACCCATCGAAACCTGACCATCGGCGGCGATAGTCGCTACCGACTTACCTCCGACGGTCACCGTCCCGGCGAACCCTGCACCGACCGGGATAACCAGATTGGCAGTTGCGGCAGTAGCGGATGCTTCCGATACGTTGACCGCACCGACGGACGACACCAGAGAGACGGTGGAACCATCATTCGCAGCGGTCATGTCGCCTGTTATCGCATTGCCGGTGGTCGGGGTAGCGGCAACGGCGTATGTATCGCTGCCGACAGGAATGTTGGCGGCCGTGTTCGATGCGGTCGCATAAGGATCGGAGCCCGGAAAGACGAACGAGCCGACTTTCACAGGGCCTTCCGCTTTCGGATTGACCGGAGTAAACACGTTCTGGCTGGCCCCGGGATTGACCATATCCCCCGGAACGCCAAGCGCGTATTCTTTGTTGACAAAAGACTGAAGAGCCATTGATTTACCTTTCGATTTTGAGATTAGACAGGCCGGAGAAGGAGCCAGAGAATTTCTTGCCCCCCGCGAACGGAGAGGCGTCTTGCGCGGTCTTCTGGTTTATGGTGTCGACAATCGCGCGGAAAACGGCGCGTGCTGCGTTCTTGTCGCTGGTCGGACGGCCCATCTGGTCAAGAGCGAACGCATAGATATCGTTTGCCGAATCAAATGCCAGCGGGTCAATCAGACCGACCGCTCTTTCAACTTCACGGGCGGCCGCAAACTTTGATTTAATGGAATCCTCGACGCGCTTGATCATCGCCGCGTCATTCGCAAGGCGTTTTTCTTCGCCTTCCCGTTCATGTTCGCGGTCGAGTTTCGCTCTTTCGGCAGGATTACGCATGTCTTTTTCGCCGTCGTGCATTCCCCATTCGAAGCCCCGGGCAAAAGCTTCCTTCACCGCGTCCGGTTCGGCGTCCATGCCGCAACGCTTGATCGCGTCTTCCGCTCTGGCCCGCATGTGTTCACGCATGAGCTTGTCGCGTTCGTGGCGTTCCCCGGCCGCTACAGCTTCCGCGGTATTCAATGGGGTAGCGTCCTTGCCTCCGGGGATTTCCCGTTGTTCTTCGCGTTCGCGTTCTTTCTTTTCGCCGTAGGCATAGGCTTCGGCGGTGTTCAGACCATCGTCTTCACCGTCCATCTTGCGGGCGATTTCGCTGCCGCCCGTCGGCTTCGAGTAAGCCAGATCGGACAGACTGTCTTCCAGTTTTTTCAGGTCTTCCTCGGACAGGATGTCCGCGAACTGTCCGACCAGCTGCTGGATTTTTGCGTTTTTATCCTCGTCGGTTGTAACGTCTGTGACCTCGCCCGTTGCTGGGTCTTTCTTGTGCAAATCGAGTATAGTTTGCGCTGCGTTGACCTCCGCGGCTTCGATGCCAGGGTCGCTGTCCTGTGCCCCGCGGAAGAAGTCTTTGAGAATGCTCATAAACTGTTTTACTCCTTTTGGTTTCAAATTTTCGGAAGAATCTGCAACGACCACATCCGGCCCTGCCCTACCCTCTTCCACGATAGCAACATGGTTGCCCCTGATATTCCGCATAACGAAGTCATACGGCTTGCCCTCAAAAACGCCCGGCGTGAAGTCCGGGTCGTACTGATACGCACAACTGATTTCCCTGCACGTGCCGTTTTCCACACAGCGAATACCTACGGCGTCTGTGAAGATCATGCTGTTGTCGATATAAGGCGCGTCCCACATCGCGTCGGTGCCCATAGAACCGACCTGATACTCCTTCTTCGGCGATTCGGCTGACACCGTATGGTGCAGCAGCATGATCGGCAAACCGTTGAACGTATCCACCGCTTTTTGCAGTTCTTCCGACGGGCGGTAGCCGAAATAAATCTTGTCCGGATCGAGACCGCGCTCTTGCCAGCCTGGTATTTCTCGCCCGCGATACGGTACGACTTGCTCTTTGGTGATATGGCTTGATTCAACGTGCATGAAGCCGTTGTCGTCAATACGACGCTTGCTGGAAGCGTCGAACGCTACAGTGTTTTCCATTGCTTCATCCCAGTTGTATACAGACTGTTCGGCGATTTCCCGTGCCTGTTCATATGACTTGCCTTCCCGCATCGCTTCGGCCGCTTTTAGCTGGTTGAACCCGTATGTAGAACTGGCATCGGCACGCGACCATTTCACGTAATCGGACAGTGGCTTGCTGCTCGCCAGAATGCGGTCGGCTTTTTCCGTGTTGCCCCGTGATGCCGCCTCCATGAATTGCGTGTATTCCGGTATGCCGGACAGTGGGGAATGCTTCGGGAGCTGACCCAGTGCGGTTTGAGCGACCAGCACGCGAGTGCCTCGCATGGCCCGCTTTTCGGCTTCCTGTCTGTACGGGTTGAACCCTTCACCGCCCTCGTTTACCGCATTGTCGTATTCGCGTGCGCTTTTCTCTATTTCCGCGTCAGACATGTCGGACAGAGCCCTGCGTTGCGTCTGTTGCTGTGTTTGCGGTTTTGGTTGCGTGGCCACTTTTTGTGAGCCGGAAAACCTGCTCAGGGATTCCGGCATGTCGCCGTTACGTTTGTCCCAGAACCATTTCTTCGCGTCAGGGTCCCACTTCGCCCCGGCTGCCTTGGCCTCGTTCCGGTCGTCATATTTGACGTTGAGATATTGCTTCGGAGCGGTTTTCGTGTCTTCTTTTCTGGCTACCTTGAACTTCTCATAATCGGACTGCCATTTCTTGAGAGCATCCACTTCTTCATTCGTCAGCTTTTTCTGCTTGCCGTCCACGAAGACACGATTGCCGGAATAGAACTTGCCATTCCAGTAGCCTTGCGGCATGAAGTCGGGTCGGGGTGGCGCCACCGGAGCGCGGCTTGTGTCTTGTTTTATCGCGCTCTCCTGTGTCTGCGCGGTACTCTCCGGTTTCTTGTGTCCCTTTGGCGTCTTCGGCCCGGTGAAATCCTTGCGTACTTCGGATATCTTCTGCCCGGTGAACTTCCCGCCCATCCCGGCTTTCACTTCGCCGGTCTCCCCGTCAATCTTGACGTGCGCGCCTTTATGCTCAGCCCCGTTTGGCTTGACCGTTATCCATTTGTCTGCATCTTGAGCGTTCATGTTTTTATCCAAAAATGTCCGGCAATACCGCCCGGTATTCGCAGGCACAGCACACAAGCTCCGCAGGCATAACATTCCGCCCCACAGCGCTGTCATATAGCCCTTTGTCAGGGCCATGCAGTTTGAAACGTTTCCCGTTCATGGCAATGTGCGTCCGTCGCGACGATTTACGTCCGGGCACGTGTACCCATATGCCTTCCGTTATTCCCGCCGAGAGATCATGTTCGCGTCTGATCGCCTCGGTCGCCTTGTTGTTCTGGTCGATCGCGATCAATCTTGCCCGGTTGTTGGTGATGTCGAACCGTTTTTTCAGCTCGGATTGGATGTAGTAGATGTCGCGCCCGTTCTGCACGCCTCGCTGGACAATACCCGCCACCTTGTCGAGCTCCTGCACTGGGATACTGCGGATCAGGTCAACTTGTGTGTACCTCAGGGAGTTCAGGATATTGTTCACCTGTCGCGTATTGCGAAGCTTCATATTGAAACCAACAGCGGCGAACGCGCTTTCCATCGCCTTTGTCGTAGATTGCGCTGTCCGTTTGACGAACTCCGACGCGATCTTCTCCGACTCTTCGGTATAGCGTTTTCCCCAGCGCCGGGTAAGCTCATCCATCAGCTTGTTCAGATCTCGCGCCGAACCATTCTTGCGAAGCTCTGCCATCAGCCAGTAGGACACTGACCGTTGCATTTCCTCATTAAGCGTCAGTATCTTTTTCTGGTACCAGACGCGATTTCCTGCGTTCGGATGAACGGGACGGATAACTCTTGTTCTTTTCTTTTTCACCTAGTAAATTTCGCCTGCCTTGTCCGCGTCGTCCAGCTCTCCCATATCGATTGGGTCACCTTCCGGAACGTCTTCGGGGTTGATGAACGCGAACGCGTTATCCGGGTCGGAGACGATGTATTGGCGTGCCTCCTCTGGACTGATGACGCCACGATCGAGATAGACCGCTGCCGTGTCGGCTTTCATCTTCTGTGTGCTTGCCATTGCCGCTTCGTCCGCTTCTCCCATCTTGTTCCATTCAAAACGCATGTCTGTGTTCCGAACACCGAACAAGTGAAGATGGATGCAGTTCAGGATGACCCGCATACCTGACGCATAGAGTTTCTGTTGCTGGCTGGACAGGTGATCGTTATAGTTGCGCAGGTCACTTTCACCTGTCGCATTGAAGCCGGAAGGAGAGATACCCAGAAGCTTGACGGCCGGCGTCCGGTTCAGTGCAGTCAGAAACTCCAGTCCCTGTTTGCCGATGTCCGTCAGGCCGCCCAGTGGCGTTTCGATCTTGACAATATCCTCGGCTTCCTTGTCGATGGCGGTAATGCTGTTGTTGTCCTGATACCGTGCAATCAGTCGCGCGCGCTTGTCGATTTGCTCCGGGCCTTCCCCGTTCATCAGGACACCCACCATGTCGGTTTTAAGCACCGTATGGCTGTATTTCTTCGTCATGTTGGCCGTTGCTATCCGGCACTCATTGAAGTGCATGACGTAGTCCCAGAGTATCTGGGCTTGCGCGATTCCGAAGAAGTTATAGACCGGCTTCAACAATTGCGGCACCTCGTTTGCCACGAAACGTATCAGCCGGGACGCGTGGACACGCTTCCCCATGACGAACCAGTATTCCGGATCGAAGAAATTAGCCTTTAACGGATCGGTGCTGTTGTATGGCCCGGGATAGACGTTGATAGGGTCGATCACGCGAAACCCCTTTAATGCCCCTTTCGGCAGCTCTTCCCCCTCTGCTGTTCTGCTCAGGGCGACTTGCAGGGAAGCGTCACTTGCTCCCGTGTCGATATAGACCAGACAGCCGCCGAAGTAGCCGACCTTTTCCGCTACCTCGTGCAGTACGTCCTGAATGCCGAATTTTTCAAGGGCCGCGTTCATCAGCTGAACATCTTCGGCCCTGTCGTTCTTGTCGCACTTGACGGCCCCGAACTCACGGGTCATGTCGTCTGCCACCGTCTCGATGCAGGCGCGAATCAGCCCGTTTTGGGAAATATCTTGAAGCGCGGGGTATCCCATGAACGAGACAGTAGTCGGCATTTGTCCCAATTCAAGGGAATGGGAGAGTAGCCCCCACGCTTCATAACATGCCTCATCATTGGCTATCTCCACGTCTTGCGCGGGCTTGCCAAGCGTTTCAGCTGGGCGCAACTTGTCGCGCCAGTCCGTCAGCTGTTTATCGTCAACATCTTCAAACATGTAGCCGGATATGTTGAGCTTGCGATGAGGAGGTTTGTTCGTTGTACGCATTAGATTCTGATGTTCAGTGACCGCCTGTTTTTCATGATGGGCTCCAAGCTATATCGTAGGCTGTCGATGCTATGGTTGAAGGCGTCCACCACGTCCGGGAGTATGTCGCCGGAAAGCCGGTCTACCTTATAGCTGTAGTTTCGGAATTCGTTGAGGGTCTCTTTACAGCGCGGGTGTATATACACCTTGCGGAACGACTTGATGAACGAGATACCGTCCTCGATAGAGCCTTTACCCTTCTGCGCCGGCACAACCCGGGGTAGCCCGTATCGTCTCAGGTACGATATGGATTCCGGTCTGGCTGAATCCGCTCTTGTCACGTACCGGTCGAACGCGGGGATTCGCGACAGGATAAATCCAGTTGTCTGGTCAAGTTCCAAATTGACTTTAACTGCCTCGTGTTCTATCCACAAGCAACTATCGTGTATCCAGCATCGTATGGCGGCGGTCGGGTCTTTCGAGAAGCCGAAGTCGATTCCCTGATATGGGCCGTTCCAATCCGGTGCGGAAGTGAATTCCCGTACCTCGTACTTGCCGGAGAATACCTGCGCCGCCGAATTTTCCCGGTAGGCTCCTTCCCATATCCAGCGGTAAGTCGCGTCGTCCAGACGCTTCAGGTCGTTCTGGCGCTCTCTCTCCAGCACGGACAGGAACCACGGGTTATCCGGGTAGTTCATCTCGGCGATGAGCATGTCCGGCGTTCGGTTTCTGCGGAAGCGCAGATCGGTCGGACTTCCGTTCCTCTCCGGGTTCCATGTCACCCAGATTTCCGATTCTTCGGCACGAACAGTCGGGATCAGCTTTTGCCACGCCACTTCCGAGACGTTTTCTGCTTCGTCCACCCACGCTATCAGAATGCGGGCCTTGGATTTGACGCTGTCGAGATTGTTGCGCAATCCGACGAACTTGTATTCAATCCGTCCGTCGATGGATCGTATGTATTTTTCGCCGATGTCGAAGTAGGCGTCCAGAATGCGCTCCGAGCGTATCGCCTGTTTGACTTCTTCCATTGATGAGTCTTCAAGCGAGTTCATGAACTCACGTCCGCACAGGATGACGCCACCTATTCCGGCTTTCCCGAACATATATGCACGAACGGCAGACATTTTGGCAAACGTCATGGTCTTGCCGCTGCCCCGACCACCGTATGCGCCGCGATAACGCGCTTCCCCCTCAAATATCGGAATCAGCTTCGGAGGTATCTCTATTCTGACGTCGTTCACCGGCTACCAATATGATTCTTTGAGGAGCACCCAGACTTCCATCCGGATTGCTTATTGCCATTTTGTCGGTCGGTTTTTCGCCAATGGAATCCCGTATTGCCTCGAAAGCCCGGACATCGCCGGACAACGCTTTTTCGAGGAGTGCTGTCACAATAGCATCCCGTCTTGTCGCTCCGTCCGGCATTTGGCCGGCCAGCATCATTTCCAGCGTTTCACGGATTGTCTTTTTCCTACGCCTTGCTTCCCCGGATGCAATACCGCCTTTTCTGCCCTTTTCCTTCGCTTCGTCTTCGCTTCGAACGGGTTTTAAATCTTCTTTTGCCATACCCTTTTACTCTTGCATTTTACACATATTTATGTATAATTTTATCGTGTTCAATAACAAAGGAAAGGAGATGAGTAGCCAGGAACTTATCAAGTTGCTAATAGCCAACGGCTGGCGACTTGATCGGGTACACGGCAGTCACCACGTTTTTGTCAAAGACGGAAACCGTTACAGCATTCCTGTTCCTCATCCAAAGAAGGATTTGCCAATGGGTACTGTCAGAGACATCAAGAAGAAAGCCGGTATCCGTTAATCGAAAACAAGTCGCGGCATGTTCCGCGACTTATCCTCTCATCCTGCCGATCATGAAAAACGAAAATGGAGACCGCGCTATGAAATATCCCATCACTATTGAATTGGGCGATGAAAAAACGGCACATGCTGTCAGAATCCCTGATCTTGGCGTATCAACAGCAGCCGATACCATTGAAGAATGTTATATCGCGGCGACCGAAGCCGCCGAGATTGAACTCGACAATTTTGCCGCAAACAATCTGAATATCCCCATGCCGTCATCTGTAGCGACTATTCTTTCTAATCCGGAATACAAAAATCACAATATCGGTCTTATCGACATCGATGTTACCCCATATCTCGGAAAAACCGAAAAACTGACGATCACATTACCGTCGCGGGTTGTTACAGCTATTGATGCTTACCTGCAAACACATAATATCCGAAGCCGCTCTGCTTTTCTGGCGGATTCGGCTATCGAGAAAATGGCACGTTGACGTCATTAAAAAAGCCCGCTTGCTGGCGGGCTGTATTGCTGATGAATCGGAATGAAAATCTTTTCTATCGTTTTCGTCGAGTTGCTCGTGCTGGAGAATCCGGATGTTTTCTTGCGTTCGGCAACGCACCGGAACCTGGCTTCCGGCATCGCATATTCTGAAATGAATACTGCCTGTTTCCGGCTTTCCGCCCAATCGTAAAACGCCTCGTAGTCGAAGGCGTTCTTGTAGCCGCTTGTTCCGCGATAAGGGATGTCACAGTAGATCACGGAATCGTCAGGAATTGGTACATCCCGATAGTCTCCGGCGTTGACTTCCAGCCTTTCCAGCCTTTCCAGACTTTGCAGCCTTGCCAGCCTTTCCAGCCTTTCCAGACTTTCCAGCCTTTGCAGCCTTGCCAGCCTTTCCAGACTTTGCAGACTTTGCAGACTTTGCAGACTTTGCAGCGCTTGACCGTAATAATCATATTCCGGAAGCGGAAGGATTTCGCGCATCCTGTCATATGCCTCTCTTGTCGGGAATGCCCATTGCGAGAGCGAGAAATAGTGCCTGGCCATGCCTTTAGTCCCGAGATGGCGGTCAACTTCGGCAGCGGTCTTCCCTGATGCTTTCAGAGCTTTTCGCAATTCATCACGCAGGTATTCTTCGATTGCACCATGTTCCCTGATGTAATCGGACATACGAGCTTTTTTCTCTTCTAGCTCTTCTCTTTTCCCCCGCAAATACTGGATGAACTGCCGATAGTATTGGCGACGTTCCTGCCATGTGTCGGCCATGATCATTTTGCACGCAAGCAGTTTCGCCCCAGCGGTTTCGTCATTCCAGAGATAGCCTTTTGCGTCGTTCCCAAACGACCAGCACAGCGCGACATAGGGGTCAGTGTCTTTCAGGCGATTGAAGGTTTCGCGGTCAATGACGCGTTTCTCATCGGCGAACCCTCCAGATATCGCCTTGACGAAAGCGTGCGGGATGGTGCGGTCGATATCATTGATGATGTGCCGGTCGTATTTTCCGGAAACCATTGCCGCGTGCGTCACAGCGCACCCGCCGCAGAACAGGTCGCACAGTGTTCCTCCGCTCGGCAGAATGCTGACGACCCATTCAGCGATTTTGTTTTTGCTGCCCTTGTATGGAAGTCCGTATCTCATTTCAACAAATGCTTGCGACTGCATTTATGACGGCGGCAACAGCATGAAGAGCATACACAAAGAACACCGCGCCCAGAACGCCCCAGCATAACCGCCTTGCAGCACGACACTTTTCAAGCGCTTCGATCACTTTCACCACCCGTCAAAAGAAAATCTGCTAAAATTCAAGCATGTTCCTTTCGTAATCTACCTACGACTGGAAAGCAAAAACCCCTGATACGCGCCAACGTTCAGGGGTTTTGTTTTGGTGCTGTCACCATATTCATTTCAAGCGAATAGCTTTGCCATCGCTTCGACAAACATAGATCCTGTGTACAAGACCACACCAATAGCCACGACAAACAGAACGGCATAGCAAAATGTACGTACTCGCGGCCTTTCATCGATCAGTTTCAGGACTTCCACAAGCCACCCGTATTTGCTAAAATCACTTTCATGTTTCATGGATATTCTGTCTATCCGTGAAAAGTAAAAACCCTTGAGACGCTACCAACGCTCAAGGGTTTTGTTTTATGCGATGCAACAAAAAAGCCCCCGAATTTTCGGAAGCTTTGTCTTATGGATGAATTTACCCATTTTGGAAATTAACACGTATTATGCATCGTTTTTTTTGCATGGTCAAGGATTTGTTCTGTTTTTTATGCACATAGCCGATAATTCGCCGGTTCCCTTTTTCGCCAACTCCCTGAATTGTGCGTCGGCATAAACCTTCTCTATGATTTTTGTTTTATCGGAATCCGCCAACACCCCGTTACAAGCTACCGCTGCTGGCTCTTGATTGAATTTTGACATGCATTCTTCTTTTGTATGCCTGTTCAAAGAGCAAATATACGAGTACATCATCACGGTCGCGCCGCAATTACATTCCTTTTCAATCCGTTCTTTCTGGATGTCTGGCTTTGTGACAGGAGCGGCGTTTTTTACGGCTACGGGCTTGACTTCCTGCTTCTTCAAATCAGGGACGCTTCGAGCATCCTCTGTCACGTCGGTATCTGACGAAGTTTTAACATCTTGCGCAGAAATCGACGCCTCTGCCGTAACAGGATCTTTTGATGTTTGGGCGGTATCTTCACCAGAAGAAAATACCCAGAAAACAACCAGTACAATGAAAATACCGAACGCAATAAGCAGGCGGCCTTTTGTCACACGCTTGCCGACTGCCTTTCTTGCTTTTGCCAGAATGTCATCATACTGCAATGAAAGGGATGACCTGTCATAATTCTGCTTTATCCGTATCTCATGTGTTCCTGCACTTGCACGCAACGCATTCCGCATCATGATGTACATCACGTTTCGGATATTGGTTGAGGAAATGCGGAATATTCGGGATTTCTCCCGCCCTTGAACGGAAAATGCAAGCCCGTCGCTTAACGCTTCGACATGAAACACCTTGCCAAGCGGATAACTGAACGACTTTGAACCGTCAAAAATAACGCGCTGATCTGTCAGGTATAAAGTGCCGTCCGAAACAGATACCATTCCTCTTCGAGACACAACATGCCCGGCATGAGAACCTACCCGATAACTGATCCCTTTTGCGATACGGAAAGAAAAACCGTGACTTCCGCCAACGTACTGACGGTCAATTACCCTTTCGTCCATCATGTCCACGTTGACCGAGAAAAGCAGGTTTTCACCTCTTTTCAGGAATATGGAATCAGGCGCTTCCATTGGAATAGGCATACCAGCACAAGACATGCACAACCGTTTCATCAGCGCAAGACTGTCGGACACTTCCGGCGGAACTTGGTCGTATTCAAAAACTTTGGCAAGTCTGCCGACCGCGATCTGTATCGTGTCCCATTTCACGTATCTGTCGGATACCAGCAATGTCGCACAATACGCAAACAATTCCAGCCGCTTTTCGCTCGGGAATGTGGACAGGTTAAGATTCAGATCGAATTTCGCTTTCTCGACAAAATCGACCACATCCCCCGCCTGATCCGCGTTCAGAAGCATCACAAATTCAGAGAATGTTTCTTGCCGTCTGGATAAGTCAGAAAAGATATTCACGATTTCTCCTTCGCCCCCTTGAACAGGGGGCTTTTTCTCAAAATGCTACCAAAAACATGCCGACGGCGACAAGAAAAACAACGAAAGATGCAACATCGACAATATGCTTCGTGACGTTCATTTCGCACCTCGCGTCCTGCTGATGATGGACTTCCGCTGCTGCGCACGATACGCCAGTGCCTTGACACATGCTGCGCCGATTTCCTCGATCAATTCGTCCGGTAACCCAATATTGCCCGGATCGGCAATTGCTTCTGCCAGCCCTTCATAGGGACTTTTGTTTGGTATCGCGTCAACGTTGAGATGACCGGCATAGTCAACGTAAAGCCGGAAGTTCTGCCGGCTCAACTGCTGGGCGATGATGCCGGCCAACACATCATCCGGTATGGTTAATGTCGGCTGAACATCTTCGCCCTTACCGACACGTACCCAGTCGTCGGCAAACTTGATCGCAATATCGCGGACTTTGGCGAAATAGTCCTTGTCCAGCAAATTGACGGCAGGTCTTTGCAATGCCGGCACAGGTTCCGGCATGGTCCCGATGTATTCGCATGCTTCCTCGAACCGGTTTGTCGGAAGGTCTTTGTAGCTGGCCAACCTGAAATGATTGTTGAAGCGTGACCATGCGTAAGGGCGGTCTTTGCCGGATGGAAAGCGCTCTGCGATGAGGGTAGCTAGTTCGCCTTGCTGGGCCTTGGAAATGGAAACAGAATACGAACCAGTTTTTCGGATTGCAGGCAGGACTTCGGATGTAACCCACTTTGTAAAAGCGTGCGCTGGCGTTCCCTGTTTAATAGCGTCTTGAGAACGCATGACAATTTTATACATGCCGCTCTCGCTGATGAAATTGGCTTCATCGTTGCCATTCGTTAAGCCCTGAAAAGTTTTCAGGGCAACCTCATCATCATCTAGAATCTTTACTGCTTTTGTTGGACTTGTGATCCCGATTATGCGGCACACATCAGCGGCAAGAAACCATGGTTCACCGTTAACCACGATGACGCGAAGCGCATTATTCTGGAATTGGAAATTGGATACCTGATTGGCCATGATGGCCTCCTTTTGCTTTAGTGTTGGCTCGCCAGATTGAGGGCGGGCAGGTCTCAACTACCGGCAAAAGACGGCGGGCCTTATTCAGATATATCGGCCTCTCAACCTGCCCATTGTGGACAGCATACCCGCTGTGAGCAGGCAAAAAAAATATCCGCATGACTGACGGGGCGGAAACCGCTTTTGCTAGTAGTGCGGTCAGTATGCCCCGCCAGCGCGTTGTTTGTCAATCAAGTTCAATTGCGTGTTTTGGTTAGGAGTTCCTGTCCGGATGGAAGCCGTTACGGTAGTTTTTCATTTGTTCAGCAGTTCCCGCATGACCACAGGCAGAGCCGCTTTGATAAATTCCCACGACAGTGAAACTGCTGCCTGCCGTGCTTTGTTCCGGATCCGTACCCAGACGTTTTGATCGCGCAATGCGTCCAGCAAGTCATGCCCTTGCATTGAGATGAAAATGCCCTGCATATCCCACTGGGAGAACTTGCCGCCCCATCCCCGCGAGACAATCCTGTTTTTCAAAATACCGGCGTCCAGCATGATTTCGATATGGCCGAAAATGTCTTCTTCGGTGATGCCTTTGTCGATAAAATTCTCTTTGGAAAGATACGTTTGCAAGGATCCATCCTCGACTTTTTCGAGAATCTCCCTGACCAAGTCCCAATCTCTTTTCATTTAGGCCCCTCATGACCATCCCAGTCCTGCCTCTGCCCACAGTGCCAACAAAACAGTTGTCCTGGACGCAAAAGCACCTGATTCGACGGATAGCAGGCTTGACAGTATCCGAATACATCGCCATTTTGTCCATAAATGAACAATGGCTTCAATGGAGTGTTTTTGTCTGGTGTTTTTTCGTTTTTTTGTTCCGAATCGTTTTTTGCAACCTCGGTAATTCTTTTCGCCACTTCGATCAAATCTTTGCTTTGTGTCGCACCAGCAAGCTCTTGACAAAGCATTGCTCTACCTAAACTTGCGACATCAACGCTTTCGGCTTCCATGTCGCTTGCCATTGCACAAAGGTAAAACGTCTTATTCAACACTTCTTTAAAGTCTCGTGCTGTGTACGCATCTTTTATATCGTTAGCCAAACCTTTTTTGAACCGTTCAACCCTGACTAGATTGCACATATATTCATCAGTTTCATATTTTTTGTCTGTATTTTTCATTATTGAACAACCCCCTTATCCGTCAAAATTCTATCTACAGTCCGATAAGCAAGCGCATCCATCCCCTCTTTTCCTCTTGTGCCGCGCAAATACGATTTGATGTCTTTCATCTGTCGCGTGATTGTTGACACGTGAACGCCCGCATAACTTGCAATAAGCGTTGCCGACTGTCGGATACCACTGTAATAAGCTTTGACACACCAGACCACCGTCCCCCGATCTGCGCCGTGCAATGCGTTTTTGCACACGTCCAGCACGATGTACGGGATCGCTTCCGCCCATTCCTTGTTTTCGATCTTGCCAGAGCAGCAAGCATGACCGCAGCTGCAAGGCAGCCACATCGGCGCGTATTTCGCCGTTATCAGGCTTTCAATAAGCCTTCCGGCAGAACTGACTTCGCGCCGTATCATCCCTGCTTGTGCTGCGCCATTCAGCCCGCCCAGTCCTTTTCCGGTAGTTGGAAATGGCTCCAGCGACAGACGTGCCGTGATGCAGTTCTGGCCAGTGTAGTTAAACGCAAAAACAAGCGCTTGTTCGGTGTTTTCAAATAATGTCATTCTTCGTAAAGTTCAATCGATTTTTTTCATAAAACTCACGCGCTTTCGCATTAAAGCTTTCTAAAAATTCGTTCATTGATTGTTTTGCGCGTCTCAAGAAATTATCGAATTTTCTTCTTGTAAATGTTTCTGGAAAGAAAATCTCTATACAGAATCCATAGTTAATGATCGTCACAGGTGGAGTACAGCGCGGTTTTATGGGTTTTCTAAATTCCCTCACGTATTTTCGATACAAGGATATTTCCCTTTTTGCTTGCGCATCCATTCGGCTCCGTTTTTTTGGGTAATTTTTTTCTCGGTTCCTGTTCTTCATCGTTTGCCCTATATGCATTCAACCAACACTTCTACCCGCGGAAAGTCGGAATATCGCTTATCGACAGTCGCATGCGATACCTTCGCATCGTCAGCGTAAACCACGCCATTCAAGGCGTCCGACACAATCTTGCCGACGTTGTCCCAGTCCGGCTTTTTTGTATGACGTAAAGCTCCTGATATCGCCTGTTCTTTTTTTGTTTTTGTAAAACTTTTCGGGATCGGAAAGTAAGCTGTCACCCGAATACCGATAGGTCCGGTCAACATCTTTTTACCACGCATGGCCTGCATCGCATGCAACCGAACGATTTCTTCGTAAGCCCTTGTTTTATTCGGAGTAAAAGCATGTCCGTTTGCAAAGCGCGGCCGTCCCTTTGCAACAGGTTCTCCCGGGATGGAAAAGCTGATATAGGTCATTTTTCTCCTACTGCACTTTGTGGACGAGAGTATCGTCCAGGAACGACAATGGTTCTTTGCCGACAGACAGTCTTGCCTCGTTAAGTATCTGTATCCGGTGGCCGATCTCATCCCGGGACACCCTGAAGAAATCTTCAATCAATCTGGAGCTATATACCGGTGTTCCGTCTGCCAGATAACCATCCGGTTTGGGTAGCATTCCTTGCCGAATACCGGCGTCAACGATTTTGTCTTTCAGCTCATCCGGTACAAGTGCCAGCATCGTTCCCATCCACTTCATCGCCTGAGCAGACGTTACCCCGTATTTTTTCTTTGCCCGTTCATACTCCTCCAGAGCATTCAATAACGCTGTTTTCTCGGTTCCCATGTTTTATCCTTTCATCGTGCATCTCTGTTTTTTTTCAAATGTGTCCTTCTGTTTGATCTCAACACATGCTTTAACAGCGCTATCCCATATCGCCATTCCTTGCCAAAACGGGGATAGCGGCTTTTTGTCCGGTTTTTCGTCAAGTTTCGCCAGCAATGCCGGTATCCGCTCGTCGTCTGTAATCGTGTAGCGGTATGGGTATATCCCTGGTGCCCTTTTCACTATCCCGAGCTGACACATATGGCGCAAGGCGGCAGAAACGTTTTTCGTGTTGTTTTCGATTTCTTCCGAGATCTGCTTTACGGAATAATTCCAGCATGGTCTTTTATATAAAAAGTCCAGGATATTGAGGTGCTGCCGTTTCAACCGGCCAAGCGCAAGGATTGATGGTTTCATGATTCCCTCCGGTATTCATCAACCGCATTTGCGATTTCCGCTTTACGTCTGGCCGTCTCAACTCGGTCTCGCTCGATTTCTTTCGACCGGCTGTATCGCATCAGGCTGCCGGACTTCAGGTTTTCCAACAGTTCTTTTGTTTTTTTGGCAATCCTGAGTCTGGCTTCTTCGGATGGTTCACCCGGTAAGGCAGGATAAAGCGTGCTGTCGCAGGCTATTTGCCCAGCTCGTTGCGCGTTATGGATGGCAATTTCCCGACGCTGGGCATCCGTCCCCAGCGACACTTCCCATTTCACCGGTATCAGCTGTGCTCTGGCGTCATCGACAAGTCGGTTGTATGTATCCTTGAACGCCATGCGTGCACCGATCTTGTCGCCGGTATCCAGTACCGGTTTGCACACGTAAAACGCCCTTGCCGTTTCTGTTGTCCAGACTACTGTTTCGGACTCATTTACGCTTTTCAGTGCGATTGCCCACGCTTCATCCGCTGTCGGTCTTCCATCCATTTCTTTGCATCGTCTGGCCAGCGCTACGGCAGTCGGCACGAATTCCGACCGGTCGCAGTGTTCCTTCAGTGCCACCTTGATGCTTGTCAACGGGAATGGCCGGAGGAAATGCACGAATGCGTTGAATGTTTCCGGATCGGGAGCACCTTTCCCGTAGCCGGCATAAGCAAGTTTCAACAGCTGGTAAAGCTCTTTACGATTTGCGTCATTCATGCGATTTTCTCCATGTCGATGGTCCTTGCCTCGTCATCCAGCGATTGCCCGAAAATCTCTCTTTCGATCCGTGCATTGCGTTCAGCAATCGTTTCCGTTTTTCTTCCGCTACCTTTCGTTACCCAATCTGCCTTGAATCCGCGCCAGCCGTTAGCGCAAACGGTTTCCAGCACCTCCGTCAGCGTCATCCCAGCTTTTTGCGCCTCACGGTTCAATCCCTTGACTGCCGTCTCCGATATCGGTGCTTTCAAGCGCTTTCGCAATTCGGCAAAGTCTCTGGCAACGTCATCAGGTACTCCTTCCCGGATCAGCAGGTCGATCGAAAACGGCGCTTGCGCCTTTTGACGGTTCCCTGATGGTTCTATTGATGGTTCATTGATGGTTATGGGTGCACGTGGTGCGGGGGTCCCCCGCATCTCCTGCGGGGGTGGGGTGCACGTGGTGCGGGGGCGGGGTGCATCTGGTGCGGGGCGCATCTCCTGCGGGGGTGCATCTGGTGCGGGGGTTGTGGATAACTCCGGCCATTCTGAAATAGGTGAAATCCGGTATATCGTGCTTTGTCCCTTGCGCATTGTCGCGATCATGTATCCCATTTCGACAAGACGCTTGATCGCCCCCTGCACTGCACGTTCTGACAGACTTGTTTTTTTGCATAGGGTCGATATGGACGGGTAGCAATCGCCCTCATCGCTGGCGTTATCACATAGTGCAACAAAAACAAACTTCTGCGTTGTCGGCAATTCGGTTCCGAATGCCGCTGTCATCAGTTTTACGCTCATTTCTTTACCCCAACCATTCCCGATAAAAACCACCACTCCACCGTCTTCCGGTGGGCCTCTTCCCACGCTTCAATCCGTTCCGATTTGCTTAACCTGCTACCCTGATCGATTTCCATGTGGCAGTCATGGCACAGATAAGCCACACGGAAATCATGTGCTTTGATTCCTTTGCCTTTACCGTCCCGCAGTTGATTGCTGTGAGCGGCCACAACGGTGCCGTCATTGACACGACCACACGCGAAGCAAAAGGGCGCGAACTTTGCCAAATCAAGCAGTTTCCGGTTGCGGTACATCATGTGTATGCCAGTATGTTGTTGACCACGTTTTCAATGTCTTCGCGGGTCTGGTCGATAAAAATGCGCTGTAACAGCACGTCGATGACGGCTGAATACAGCGCGGAAAATTCGTCTTCGTCCATCTGGTGAAACGCTATACTCTTCGGCGTAACGCGGACTGTTCCATCCATCCTGATAGCTGTCTCGTAATAGCCTGCCAGAATCGTTATATCGGCCCTGAATTGATTGAAATTCTTGGCGACAGGCTTACCCTTGTAGAGCTTTTCTTTCGGCTCCCAACGGTCGAATGCGTAGTTCAGCAACGCGAAAAACTTGCGATGGAACTTGATGTTTCTTGCCCGGGTAATGGATGCCCTGAATCCTTGCCCGATTTTCTGTTCCTGAAGATATTCAGCGCTCTGCGAATCGGCCGGAACAAGCGCACCAGTCGGGGTTTTGATGAGATAGATGTCAGTCATCATCAAATCTCATCGTAGGTCTTCCTCACACTAGCAAGGTGAGGATATTTGAGACGGAAAAACTCAACGTAAATCCACGGGAGTCCATTTTTTTTCATTGTGGAAACCGCCGGTTTACTGACTTTCAGAATTTCTGAAACAGCAACCCCGCCGCCCAGATCGGAAATGATTTCCGCTGTTAACCCTGGACTTAACTTTTTGCGACGCATTTCTCGTGTTTTTGCCATATTTTGGATTATCCCATTAAATGGAATTAACGAAAAGTATAAAGCAAAAAGAATGCAATTTCAAAATAAAATTTAGCAGGAGGTTAAGAATGGACAAAGAAAACAATTCTGCTGTTTCCGGCTTTGTGAAAAGGCTGAAAGACACCATGAAAGAAAAGCAGCTCAAGCAGCGAGATGTAGCGAAGTTTGCAGGCGTAACAGAAGCCGCAGTATCCAGATGGATGACTGGAAAAGTTGGAATGCCGGAAGCAAGCGTGTTGAAGCGGATGGCAAAAAATCTCGACGTGTCACCCTTCTGGCTTCAGTTCGGAGAAGAACGGCGTGTAACAGAAGGCGCCAACAAGGGGGTTATCCCTGTTGGAACGTTTGAGATTGATGGCGAAACAGTCGAGTTTACAGAGGCTCGCGCCCCAGAATTTTGTGCTGCAGCTAACGCTCTTCGCGATTGCAAATCATTTGCCATGACAGGCAATCATATGGAACCAGTCATCAAGGACGGCGATATCATCGTTATCGACACAGAAGAAAAAACAATAAAAAACGGCTCCATTTACGCCTTTTTCGTAAACGACCAGTTTATTGTTGCGGCTTTGAGTCGCTCAATTTCCGGGCAGATTAGCGCGTCATATCTCAACCCGCAGCAAACCGAGCAGATCAACGGAAAAATCACTATTATCGGACGCGCAGTAAAACGCCTCACAGACCTATAACCATTTTCGTGACGTTACGAAAATGATACCCATCAAGCCGCCGCTGGCGGCTTTTTTCTTGATTCAAGTCAATTTTCTGTTAAAAAAAGTTAATTGTTTGCGCGATTTTGTTGCTCCAGTTTATTAACGATGGGTTAAAATTAGTGCATCGCAAATCAATGTAAAGTTAAAGGCGCAACGATGGGAAAACAAGTCACAGCAGGCTACGGTGATTCCTGCACATGGGGCCCTTATCTGGACCAACCGAACGATCCGAGAACCAACACGGAAGCAATCATCAAGGCAGAAGAGACTGCCGCAGCAAACATCCGGAAGGCCATCCGTGGTGTCGGAATATCAAGAGAAAAACAGGACAAAGCCCGTGTGGAACTGGCCGATCACCTCATCCGATACCTGTGCGATATCGAAGTTGTCGTCCTGATGGATGCGTACCTGTCCGGAAACAAAGAAAAACTGTTCGAACGGTTCGGAACTGTTTTGAACGACGCCATTGCGACAAAAGCTGAAATCGACGTCGAGTATTAACCGGCCTCACGCGTCGTGGTCGGTCTGGTTCCCGGTTCCATGCCTTAAACCGGGTTTTTCAAAGAATCAATCAAGGAGCGAGAAAGTGAAATTTTCTGTTGAAAAGCTGAAATCCGAATTGGACAAGCATGAATCCGACTTGTCTCTCATCAATGACAGCCCGAAGAAGACCGATGCACTGAATACAATTGCAGTTGTCCGAAAGTCAATACCGGGAAATTGCTGTATCAGCGCAGCATCCCAATCCCTCATCGATCAGGCGCTTGTCTCTGTCGGGGTGCTGATCAACTGGGAGATTTGCCATGACTGACGAAAGAGACGCCTTCGCAAGGAAATTGATAGGCGAAACCCTTGACAAAATTGTAGACGAATATGGTTTTGGGAAAGATTTCAATTCTGTCGTCACCAGCCTGATAACGGACTTACTGGGATTCGTTATGAGCGAGAGGCTTAAAAGCAGTGGTTTGGACAACTATTGCGAACTTATCACGGAAGAAGCGAAAGCACGTGCCAAAAGAGTGCGGGATTTTGAAACAGGAATCAAGCAATGAATCGCGTGAAGAAACTGGCGTGTGGTATCGCATGGGGGATATATATCGGCCTGTTCTGGGTTGCTGGTGTATTGATCAGGGGGTACATAGCATGAATGTCTCTCCCCTTGCGATGGATGGTGACAAGACCGTTGGACAAGTTTGCATGATGGAAATCGACGGTTTGTACAAGAAGGGCGTTATCAGCGAAACCGAACGAGATGCCTTGATGGATCGGGTTTTTATGGCTGTCGATGATGTTTGCAAACGTATCATGATTAGAAAGGTATCGGAATGAGCATTAGTACCTTGATTTTAGGGGAATCAGGAACCGGGAAAAGCGCCAGTCTTCGAAATTTCGAACCGGGAAAACTGGCCCTGATTCAGGCGATTAAAAAGCCCCTTCCGTTCCGCAATACAGGGTTGACCGTCTACGTATCGGATGACTGGAACAGCATTATCCGCGCTATGCAGAAAGCGGCTGAAAAAGGCGTCAAGATCATTGTCATCGACGATTTTCAGTACGTCATGGCCAATGAGTTCATGCGTCGCTCGACCGAAGTCGGTTTTACCAAATTTACAGAGATCGGCAGTCACGCCTGGGAAATCTTTGTCGCTGCAGCCGCCCTGCCGGATGACGTGCGGGTGTACATCCTTTCGCATGTGGAAGAAACCAATTCCGGCACGATCAAAATGAAAACCATCGGAAAAATGCTGGATGAGAAAGTCACGGTCGAGGGCATGTTCACCATTGTTTTGCGTACCGGTGTCTCGGACGGTCAGTATTTTTTCCGGACGAAGAACAACGGAAGCGACACGGTGAAAAGTCCGATGGGAATGTTCGATACGGACACAATCGACAACGATCTGGCATTGGTTGACCAGAAAGTTTGCGAGTACTACGGAATTTGAGAATCAGAGAGGAGAAGACGAAATGAGTTACACATTAGATGCTGCTGCTGCCAAAAAAGCCAATTCATCCGGCCGTATTACTGAAACCGGTGCCTATATCGGTGTGTTTACCCGGGCGGAATCGGTTACGTCAAAACAGGGTACTAAAGGGATTGAATTTACCTTTGTCGATGATCTTGAAAACACAGCTGATTTTTTGTCACTCTGGACGGTCAAGCAAAATGGCGAAACGATTTATGGCTATAACGTTCTGATGTCTCTGATGGCTTGTATGAAAACCAGAACGATCAATGAGACGGAAGGCATTGTTCCAAAATATGACAGTGTTGCCAAACAAGTTATTAATGTCAAAGCGCTGCTATTCAAGGAATTGATGAACAAGCGGATCGGGGTGTTGTTGCAGGCAGAAGAATATAAATCGAATAACGGTGATATTAAAACCCGTATGACGATTGCCGGCTTTTTCGACCCGCAAACCCGTCTGGTTGCCAAGGAAATTCTTGAGCAGAAAAGTCAGCCTGAACTTTTACAGAAGATGATCGACAAGATGCCTTCTATAAAAAAATTACCAGGTAATCAAACTACATCCCATTCTTCGAGTACCCCTGATATCGCAGATGACGACATACCTTTTTGAGGAATAAGTCATGAGAACGCAAATCAAGGTCAGGAGAAACGACAAACAAGCCTTACTGGCGAAAATGAAGATGATTCAGGGCTGGAACGGCAAGATGGATGAAGACGAGAAGCAGGCGCTGGCGCTCTTCCATTGGTTGTCTCTGGACTGGCTAAAACGGACGGCCAATCGTGATGCCATGATGAATCTGGTGTTTGTCTGCAACATTGCCTTACTCCTCGCTAACAAGGGATATCCGAGAAATTACATGGGTGAAAACAATGAAGACTTTGCCACTGTATTGACGCACCTGAAACAGGCTATTGAACGCGGGAAAAAGACTGGTTCGTGGGCGTTAAACGGCGAACTCATTATGAAAATGCCGGCGATTCTCGCCCTGCATGATCGTCAGCTGGAAGAGGTTTCCCGAAAGGTTTATGAATCTGTCAACAGATACGTGGGAGAAAACGCATGAGCAACTTGTACAACTTGTCTGCCGAAGTGGCGGACCTGAAAGAAAAACTGGAAGCGTCCGACTTGGACGAACAAACAATTGCCGACACGCTGGAAGCGGAAAGCTTCGCCTTCGAGCAGAAATGCAAGGCGGTCGCCTATGTTATCAAGGAGTTCGCAGCGAAAGAAGAACTGCTGACCGGCGCGATCGATGAGATGGTGTTCCGCAAGAACGCCATAAAAAACAAGGTCAACAGCCTGCAATCCTACCTGCTGAACTGCATGAAGCTTGCAGGCGTGGCGAAAGTTCCGGGAGTGGAGTTTGACATCAGCGTCCGCAAGAACCCGCCGTCAGTCGAAGTGTACGAGTCCGGCCTCATCCCAGAGCAATACTGGAAAGTACCGGAACCGGCACCAGCGACCGTGAACAAGAAGCTCGTCATGGAAGCGCTGAAAGAAGGCCGTGAAATCCCTGGCGCCCGTATCAGCCAGACCGAAAGGGTGGTCATCAAATGAAGCTGAAAGACTGGCTGATGGATCAACCGCAGGACGAACCAACAAACGAAGACGAGCAAAACTCATCCCCCGTCCAGTAGCGGTGACGGGGAGACGAAACAACCGCTACGGCGTGAGGGTGACACCGACCACGCATATAGATTGTATTGATAAGCCGGTTTCCCCCGCTCCGGACAAAAGCGGGGACACATAAAGGACTTGAAATGATTGCACAGACAATGACATGCGGCTATACTGACCCTGCACGTGAGAAAAAGCGTGCCGGGCTTGGCAGCTCGTTGATTCTAGGCGCACACCGCCTGAACCTTGTTTTGTGCGGTTTTTTTGTGCGCAAGTCTCCTGTTATGGGCGGAGTTTGCGGGACACCTTCGGGTGTGCCGTTTCCTAGAACGCGGTCTGCCAACCTGCAAGCTCTTGCCCACCCTGCTTGGCAGCTGGGTATGCAAGTTCCAAAAACTTGTTCTAGGAGACATACCATGTCTAACGTATCTCTGTGCGCGTCCGCGCCTGTCGAATTTCAATTTCAATCCAATACCGTTCGTACTGTCGCCATCGATGGTGAAGTCTGGTTCTGTGCTACTGACGTTTGTTCAGTTCTCGGATATGTCAATTCAAGAGACGCTGTTTCAAAACATTGCAAAACGAAGGGTGTAGCGAAACGCGACACCCTTACTGAAAAAGGTAATCAGGAACTTACATACATCAACGAATCCAACCTGTACCGCCTGATTATTCGTTCCAAGAAACCGGAAGCAGAAAAGTTCGAGACGTGGGTTATGGAAGAAGTCCTACCTGCCATCCGAAAAACAGGCGCTTACATCCATGCTCCGGCTATGCGCCCGGCTCTGACGACAGCTCAGAAACGGGCACTCAAACAGAAAATCTGGCAGATGGCCCCTAACTGGATTACACAGAGCGGCGAACAATGGATTTACAACCATCTGCGCGTGGCTTTTCAGGTCGCCCGCTTCGATGACATCCCGTCCGATTGTTTCGATGCAGCGATGGCTTTACTTGAATCGAAACAGAAGGCGATTTCCCAATACGGCGAACTGTTCTACGAAATGCGCACATGGTTCGAACGCGAAGTATTGGGAGCATCTACCCCATGGACGCCTCATATCCGCAAGCTGTTTTTCGCCAAACTGGGACGTCAGGTAATCCTTCCGCCAAAGGTGGACTGGCTGGCACTGGCCGATGAAATGAAAGCCAGAAAAGGAGGCCTGAAATGAACTGGCTCGAACGTCTTCAATATGCCGGATACGGTGCCCTCGCCGCTTCCCTTCTCATCCTGCTTTTAATCGAGGTGAATCAATGAACATGGAAATCTCTATACGGAAAATCAACGAAAAAAAAATCCCTGCCGTTACGTCTTTGCAGGTGGCCGAAGCATTCGGGAAAGAACATCGCCACGTATTGCGTGACATCCGTAGCGTCATGGAGAAATGCTCGGAATCTTTTACTCAGCCCAATTTTGGGCTCAGTGAATACGCCGATAGCACTGGCCGGATTTTGCCAATGTACATCCTCTCGAAAGACGGCCTGATGATGGTCACGATGGGATACACCACACCGGAAGCCATGGCAATCAAGGAATCCTACATTGCCGAGTTCAACCGGATGGAAGAAGAACTGCGCAATCGCGTTCCCGGCCTTCCGAACTTTGACAATCCCGCTCTGGCAGCTCGGGCATGGGCCGAACAGTACGAACGTCGCCAGATTGCCGAGGCACAGCGCGATGAGGCTATCCGCACCAAAGCCCAGATCGGCAGCAAACGGGAAGCCACAGCAATGGCAACTGCTTCCGCTGCTGTGCGCAAGGTCAATGCGCTGGAAGATGAACTGGGACGCGGCAAACTGTTCAAGGCCGTCAAGGCCATTCCGTGGCTGCTTGATGAGTTCGAACCGTCAAAAGGCATGTATTCCGTTGTCGGCAAACACCTGAAGAAGCTGTCTGCCGAACTGGGATATACCGTCGCGAAAATCATCGTCCCCGAATTCCCGGACGGCGTCAACGCCTATCACGTTGATGTCATTGCCGCATTCCGGAAAGGGGCGATCAACGCTGCTTCGCTTTACCGGTATCGCAAACACAAAGTCGCCTGAACCCGCGGGTTTTCCCTGTTTTCTCCCAGCTTACCGAAAAAAACAAGGGCCTTGATACAAGCCCGTCACAAGCGGGTTTATACCAGGGCAAAGTGACCTTGGGGCGGCATTTTCGATCAGTCTGCCGCCAGCCGAAAGGCTTGTTCTTTTTATCCTGTGATGGCGGATTTTTAACCGTACTTTGTTCTTCGATACGCCACGCAGGACCATTTACTGACGGCCCGGAAAGACGGGCAGCTTGGCCGGAGATTAGCACCGGTACTCCTTAATTGACAAAGCGGAAAGACGCTTGACAGCCGGGACAGACCGGCAACACGACAACTATCTCAAGGACACACGAAATGAACGATTACATCAGGGCCCATTTCGATCTTGCTGGAGACAGAAAATGATGAAATGGATCATGGTCATCGTAACGTTTCTGGTTATCGCCGGTTGCGAGAAAAGAATAAACGAGAGTAACAGATTCGACGCGACTGTTTCGGTTGAGAAGTTTGAGGACAGTAAAGAAGGAGTTGTCTGTTACACGTATAACCGGGGGATTTCCTGTGTGAAGGTGAAGTAATCAGGCGTGGAGATTTTTTAAATGGCTAAAACAAAAATCGAATACAAAGAAATATATTTTGTTGTTTGGCAGTCCGGGAAAATTGGGCGACAAGTCAATACGCGACACACAGTTGATTATCTATTTGCGTCAATGGGCAACGTTTTTAAAACGGAAGCAGAGGCTAAAGCAAACAGAAAAGAGATTATGGAGAAGTATCAGGATTTAAGAGATCGGGGGCTGGTGTGAGTTATTTATGTGACATTTACGAAAATATCAGAGTATTGTTTTTTTGTCTTCTTTGTGTCAGCGTTTTTTTTGCGTTTATAAGCCCAGCTCTCGATGAGCTGCCTCTTGTGAAAAATGTGTTTTCCTACAGCTTTTCCGTTTTCCTTTTTTCAGTAATCGTTCTTGTGTTTTTACCGTCAAAAGAATTTGTTTGTGGAGCGTGAAAAATGACAGAAAGAAAACCACATAAATGGGCCGAAGCAATCAAGGCTTGGGCGGATGGTAAACCAATACAGGTTAGGTTTAAAAATAGTACGTTTTGGATTGATGAAGAATTTGATGGTGGCGTCCCGCTTTTTAATGACCCTATGCTCGAATTTCGTCTCAAGCCGGAGGACAAGCAATGACAAAGCCTAAATGGGACAGCGTGTTTCTTTCGAACCTGCATTATTTTTATGCCAAAACAGACGGGACATACGAGTTCCCGAATAGCAAGGATGGTGATCTGCTGAAGCAAGCGAAAAAGGAAATCGAAGCGTTTTATACATCGGAAAACATTCATGAAGTTATTTGTAGAGCTGTCGAAGATGCGCTTGAAAGACGAATACCTAAACAGATTGTTATGCATCTCACATATTCAAAGGTGGAAGCCCCTCATTGCCCGCAGTGTGACGTTCAGGTAAAGGCACATCTGAAACATTGCTGGAATTGCGGGCAAAAGCTGGACTGGAGCGAATATGAAAGTTGAAAGAGTTTGCCGGAACTGCAAAAAGAAGTTTTTTGCAAGAAGCGCGGACGTTAAAAGAGGCTGGGCGATTTATTGTTCGAAACGCTGTAAAGCGGTAGCTCAAGAGAGACGAACCGGACAATACCAAGAACTCATGATGACCGATTGCGAAAGAAATCTCGGTAAATTTGAATCAGCTTATTGGTAAAGCTGGATTGGAGTGAATAGTGGGATGTTACGTTACAGAGCTACCGGACGGAACAAAAATAACTGTTTGCGGTGAGAACGCAAATTTTGAAATCTGTGCTGAATGCGGACAAATAGCGGATATCTTGTGCGATTTCCCTATAGGTGGCGAAAAGACATGCGATAGGAAATTGTGCGAAAAATGCGCTGTTGAAATTGCCCCAAACCTGCATTATTGCAAACCGCATTTTGAAATGTGGAAAAAATTTGAAGAATCCGGCGGCGTGAAAAATGTTCTTGAAAATGTAATACCTTTCAAACGGATTAAAAATCATGGCATCAGTAAATAAAGTGACTATTATCGGCAATCTCGGCCGCGATCCGGAAAACCGATATTTGCCGAGCGGCGAACAGGTTACCAGTATTGCAGTAGCCACGACAGAAAACTGGACAGACAAACAGTCCGGCGAGAAAAAATCTCTGACCGAGTGGCACCGGATTTCTTTCTTTGGAAAGCTGGCCGAGATTGCGGGCCAGTACCTGAAAAAAGGATCACCGGTCTATGTCGAGGGGAAACTCCGGACGCAAAAATACACGGACAAGGACGGCATAGAGCGATATCAGACCAACATCATCGCCAACACGATGCAGATGCTCGGCAGCAAGCAGGATAGCGGCAATGGCGGTCAGAGCTCCGGACGCAACAGTTATTCCGATGCAAAACAGACCGGCAGACGGCCGGCGCCTCCTCCTGCAAATGATATGGATGACGATATTCCTTTTTAATGAGGGAATGAAAACAATAAAGTGAAAAAGGTGGCGTGATGAACGAATTTCTTGATACCGATGAAGTTATCCGTCTTACAGGAAAAAAGCGGAAAGATGAACAGGCGAACTGGTTACGTGAGAGAAATTATATATTTGAGCTGAACGCATCAAACGAACCGATCATCAATAGGTTCTATTGCCGTAACAGATTGAGTGGAATGAAAATTGATGAACCATACAGACAACCAGATTTTGAGGCCGTTAAATGAGCAAACTACGCTCTGCCCTCCCACCGCGGATGATAGCGCGTTCCCGTATGAAAAAAGACGGGACAAAAACTATCTGGTATTACTATCAAACACCACCGAGCACAGGCCGAAAGAAAATCCCTCTCGGAAAGGATTTGAATGAAGCCAAACGTAAATGGGCTGAGCTGGAAAGAAAACCTGTCATTCTGAAAAACAACTTGTCCGACATTTGGGACAAGTTCTTTGCATGGTCTAGCAATCGTAATATTTCCGGTTTGTCACCAAGAACACTCAAGGACTACCAGAGTTTCTGGAAATTCCTAAAACCGGTTTTTGGTCAGGTCCATATTGACCAGATCATGCCATCACATCTGATGCTGTACTACGATAAACGCTCATCAAAAATTCGTGCGAAAAAAGAGATCAAACATCTGTCTGTAGTCTTCAACTGGGCACGAGCCAGAGGATTGATGACCACTCCAAACCCTGTCTCTGGGATAACTCGCCAGATGAAAGCTGATTCGCGCAGAAACATCTATGTAAAAGATGAATCGTTTGCTTTGGTTCGGCAATTTTCGAAAGACTATTTGCGTGATGCCATGGACATTGCCTTTATGACCGGGCAACGTCCTGCGGACGTATTCGAGGCACAATGGTCTGATATAAAAGATGGCGCTCTGGTCTTCATCCAGAACAAGACACGACAGATTGTGCGAGTTCTTATCACTGGAGAACTGGAAAAGGTCATCAAGCGAATCAAATCCCGCGGCATAATCGGAAAAACGATCATCTGCGGAGACCGAGGACAGGCGATTACATACGACAAATTCAAGGCCGATTTCAGGAGCGCCCGCCTGAAAGCAAAAGAATATGCAGACGAAAACGGACTGGATTTCGAATGGTTCCAGTTCAAGGATTTGCGCGCTAAAGCTGCGACCGACGCTAAAACACACAACGATGCCCAGAAGCTACTTGGGCACCGCGACAGCAAGACAACAGCAATTTATCGTAGGGACAAAAACGAAGCGGTTATGCCACTGGATGAGAACAATTTGTTCTCACTTGAAAAAAGGTCAAGTAAAAAACCCGTGTAAGTAATTGATTTTATTGGCCTGCCCTAGTGGATTCGAACCACTGACCTACGGCTTAGAAGCACGGTAAAAAGTTATTTTATTTCATTGCGTTAAGTAATTTCTTTGTTCTCACAGAAGCAAAAATTACTCAAATATTTCCCTCTGGATATATTTAGCATGAGAACAACTTTTCCACCTATTTTTATCCCCTTTTTCTGTGGATAAGGACGGGGAAAAGATGAAAATCATCCGGCGGCACAAGGACTTGTAACCCATGCTGAAACCATGAGCATTTGACAAACAACGCACTGGCGGGGCATACTGAAAACCTCTCTATTTCTAACAGCGGTCAACGCCCCTGTCAGTCTGGCGCTCTTTTTATGCCCGAAATGGGCTGTTACCTATCACTGGTCGGGGTAGAGACCGGACATACAATACCTGCAAAGGGAAATCCGGACGCTGTACTGTTAGACAGAGAGTGCGCCCGACCGCCCGCACAAAGGCGGCCTCTCACTCAACTAACAGAGGTCACCATGACCGCACTTACTATCAGTTCATCGGAAATCCGTCAGATCGACGGTCTGTATTCCCTCAATGATTTACATATTGCCAGCGGTGGCGATAAAAAATACCAACCCAGCAACTTTATACGATCCGAACAGACGCAAGCACTTATTGCCGAATTAAATTCCTCAAATGTGAGGAATTTAAATAACGAAAATACGCTAATAAAAGGTACAAATTCGCACCTTTTACCGCTGAGGATTGAAAAGGGGCGTAACGGCGGTACCTACGCCTGCAAGGAACTGGTCATCGCTTACGCGGCATGGATAAGCCCGGCATTCCATCTCAAAGTCATTCGGGTATTTCTGGGGGCGACAAGACCCGCATTGCCAGCACCATCCCGGCCGGTCTATATATCCGCCATGCAGCAGACCGATATCAACAGCCGGGCGCATGTCATCGCCCAGCAGTATTACAGCAAATTCCGGGCGGAACTCATGGCCGACTTTGCCGCCGGCAAGGTCCAGGACGTCGAAACATGGGAGCCGGCCATAAGGCAGCCCGAAAAACCGGCCAGAAAAACGCCGGCCAAAAAATACCGCTATCCGATCTCGCAGATCAACAACCAGCGGACCGATCTGGCCAAACGGGTCGGAAACCTCTCGCTGGCCGAAATGACCCGTCCCGATTTCAGCTCACCCCTCAAAAACCTGCTGGCCGAACTGGAAAAAGACGGTCACGACGTGGCCGGTTGCCAGGCCGAATATCAGGCCATGCGGGACAGCCTGGAATCCGTCAGTCAGATCAGCGTTAAACTGCTGAATACCGTTTTTGACCTGAGAGCGATTGGACAAAAACCCGCGGAACAAAAACCCGAAAAAGAACAGAAACACGGTAAAAAATAACAAAAACCCCTTGAATAATACCGCCATTGGCGGTATTATTATATCCATAGATTAACAAAAGAAGGATGGGAAAATGAACTGGAGAAATCATTACAAAGACGAGGAGATCGAAAAACTCCTGGAAATGGGCGGGGATGATACCGACGTCGTAATGGACTACGTTGCGGGCCGTAATCCGGATGGATGGTTATGTGGCTATCCAGACACCATAATCTACCATGATGTATTATACATCATCAGACCGGACGACCGCCCGGGACTGCGCGATTATTTCGCAGTCAAGGGGATCGCCACTGATGGCCATGTAGAATTTTTCAGGCTGTTTTATTTGTTCACCGGGAAAATGGATGAGGCCGGTATTCCGGGCATCTGTGTCGCATGGAAAGCGGAAGCATAAAACCCGATCCATGTACCCCGCATTTTTTGAGTTGTTTTTGATAAAAACCGGACAAAAA
>ERZ1034798.8-NODE-8-length-49243-cov-16.170428_pt1 | contig 49243 bp, 83 predicted proteins | sample MGYA00520690_ERZ1034798 | MGnify/ENA primary metagenome ERZ1034798 (study PRJEB33766, sample SAMN09781682) | gut metagenome | biome: gut microbiome | host: Homo sapiens | place: Madagascar | study: EMG produced TPA metagenomics assembly of the PRJNA485056 data set...
TATCTATAGCTATATCTTTATCTATATCTTTATCTATATCTTCTTCTTTATCTGTTGCGTTACAGACCGTTACAGTAACGTTACCGTAACGATCAGGAAGTTCTAATTGCTTTTTACGTGACCTATGCTCTGCAACTCTTTTCCTTGTTTGTTCTCGAATTCTATCCATGCCCTCGATATTCTGGTGCTCCTCCCAGCCGGTCACAGCTAGAATACCGTCAGCATCCCGGCGAATCATGCCAAGCCGCTCAAGCGCTTCAAGCGCAAGTTGGACGGTTGATTCCTCAAAATCCAGCTCGTCAGAAAGCATTTTCGGGGTGTACGGGATATTTTCAGTGAGAAAAATCATTCCTCCGGAGTTGCAGCGTCCGGCCATCGTTAAGAGCATCACCCAGATCAGGACAATGCTGTTTCCGTCCGGCAGCCGCCGTAGGTGCTTGATTTTCCGATTGTCGAACATATCGACTGTGAGCTTAATCCATTTTATTTCTGGCGTATTGATTCACCTCTCTTCATGTTGGTGCAGATAGACATACTGGCTTTTTGAGTTCATATTCTGGTAAAGCCAGTTGTTACAATCCTCTAATGACATGTGATTTTTCAGAACGTCGCGCTCATAAGCGTATTCCCCGTCAAGTTTCTTGTCTGCTATGCGTTTCTCGATCTCGTGCTCTTCATAGTTGGCTTCGACCATGTACAGGTCGTAGCCTTTCGCCTCGATGCCGTTGAGATCGCAAGTGTCGGTTGCATAGAAGATCTTTTCACCAGATGGGAGGAAAATACGCCAGGCGCAGTTTGGTACGTTGTGCTTGAGTGCTACAGGGGAAATCTTCAGCCCGTTCCCATAGCGGAGCATTCCACCAACATTCACGGCGTCAATATTCTTTTTTGGAACTCCTGACGCCTCCAATTCGCATATCATCCACGGTGCGCACGCGAAACGCAGCGCAGGACGCTCAGAATTGAGCCTAGCGACGGTTTTGAGATTGATGTGGTCAGAATGACGGTGAGTAAACAAAACGACTCTGAGCGAATTAACAGCCTCACAGAGCGTCCGGAAGGGGACGCCGCAATCGACGAGTATGTAGCTGTTAATGATTACAGCGTTTCCCTTGCTCCCGGTCGACAGGATTTTATAGTCGATCACAGGCCATTAAGGTCGATTACCTCGGCCTGCGGCTCGGGATCGACGGAAGTCTGTGAAGCAGCCTTTCCCTGTCTTTCTTCGATTTCTGCGCTCAACTGTGCCGAGGTATCTGCCACAAATTCACCGTTTTTATCTTGACTTACTACGTAACCATCTGCGTCAAATGCCTGTTGCAGTTCGATAGACATAACGCCCCACTTGCTTATGAGCTGTCGCAGCATCGTTTTGCAGGCCATGGCATCGAAATCCTTGTACCAGAACGAGGAATACTTCCAAAGGTCGCGCTCCGGAACCTTTCCATCAAGAAGTTCCTTGTATTTCACCGCAGAAAATGCGGCCGAATAGCGATCTGCGTGTGCTAGCATTTTTTCGTAGCTCCAGTAGATTTCCTTTCGGAATCCGTCTGTAAGCTCGAACATCGCGTAGTAGCCCATGGTCGGAGTTGCCTCGCGAACTATATCATCCTGAATTTCCTCGACCTCGATTTCTCCGGTCAAGCGGCTATAATGTTTCAGTTCGCCTTGTTTGATCGGGAGGACGTTAATTCTCTTGTACTTCCCGCTTCGGATAGCAAGCTGCAAGAATCCTCGATAACCCATGATGAACTGCGCGACCTTGCATCCTCTTCTCTTGTCATCAAACGGGACGAGATAATACTGGCCGAGCTGCGGAGAGTGTGCAAAATTCAGGCTTTCGCCCAAAAGTGAACCGGCAAGAATTGTTGCTGCATCACATTCTTGCAAAGCTGGATTTGTTGCCACAGCGGAAGTAATCGCTGCCACATATCGGTGTTGGCGTTTCGGGTCTTTCAGGGTGTTGTTAATCATATCCTGATACCCCTTGGTCTGGATTGCTACTGAAAAGCGCGGTGTCTGCCGGGTCTGCATTGCATTACTGGATGGACTCATACTCATAACCTCCGTTGATTAAAAATTTCTTGAGTTCTTTGATTGCTTCGATGGAATAGGCACTCACACGGAATACCGTGGTGTACTTCTTTCGCGGTGGCTCGTCCGGAATCAGGCTGACAGGTTCCTGCTGCTCGTCGGACGGGAGTTCTGTTGTAGGGAATAATTCGTCGTATTCGTCCTTAATTGCCGATACGCGCGAATCATGAGCCTCCTGCGCGGCTTTCGCCTCGTCTCTTTCTCTCTGCGCGTTAAGCTCTCTTTCAATAGCAACTTTACGAGCTTTTACAGTAGCGATAGACGCGGGCAGACTGAGCGTCTTTTCATACTCGATTTTGATTTCGGCAGAATCGTCCATCTGCCGAATCGCATCGAGGTCTGCGGCCACGCGGTCGATGGATTCTTTGCACTGCTTTTTCAGCGCCTTTTCGCTTGCTGACAGGGTGATGTTTATGCCTGCGCGGTCAAAGGGGAACAACTCGGAAGGTACGCCAACGCTGGAAGCATATTCAGTGAAATATCTTCTGATTTCATCCGATTTTCTTTGCTTAATTCCTGACTCGACGTAAGAAATCTTTTCAGAAAGTGCGGAATCTGCTGCACGGTATGCGTTTGCAATACAGTCTTTGTATACGGCTTCAAAGTCTTGATACGGCTTCGCAATCTCCGCTTTGATTTCTTTGCGGCGCGTCTCAAAGGCGTTGAATTCCTTCGTTAATGCTGCACGAAGGTTCTTGCATTCGACCCTCGTTTCCTCGGTGCAGTCCAGTTTTTGAATCTGTTCCAGTCGTTCGGACAGCTTGTCCTTCACACTTGCAAGCTGCTGCTGAATGATCGGTAGCTGCTGAACCACCATAAGTTCATTTTCCATGTTTTCTTGCATCTCCATTTCAATTTAATATTTCTTGAACAAATTGTGTTTTCTCCGGTATTCCTGTAAGCATTTCCAAGAGCAGAAGTAACACGTTTGATCGGCTTTTTTGTATTGCCGTCTGATTTTATAGACCCATATCGATGGGTTAAAAACCAGAAACTTTTCGGAGCAGCATTTACAAGTCAGGACGTTCTCGCTTCCGGAATCTGATAGGGAATTGATGTCAATATCATCGAAGTTGAAGTTCATGCTACTTTACCTCCGACATTCTGTAATTTTTTTGGATGTCAGGCGCGATCTCGATTAAGTACCTTCCGGCCATTTGCTTGATACGTCCTGCAATCGCCTCATCGATCTCTAGAATCGTGGAGAATTGCATTTCGCTCGAAATGATCGTGTACATATTGTGGCTATATCGCCAATCAATCAGTTCGAACGCAAGGCGAATGTCCGCGTCTGTTGGCCATTGGTTCCTGCCGCATTTGAAAAGATCGTCGATATAAAGCAGGCCGCAGCGCTTGTATTTGTCATACAACCCAGTTTCATCGTCGATTGCAGCGGATTTCAAGCGGCGCCCATCAGCGTTCCACAAGAAGTATTCGCCATCAAGACCGCGTCTGCGAACAAGCTCGTAGAAAACTGCGGTACAGAGGTGCGTCTTTCCGCATCCAGATTGCCCGAGAAAAACAATGCTCCTAGCTGAATCGTCCTGCACAAAATCGGATGCGCTTTGCTTCATCGCAAGCTGTGAGGGAGTTTTGGTCTCGAAGGTAGAAAACCGCTTTGTTTTCAGAGAGTCATAAATGCCAGCTCGCTTTAATCTCTTGACCGTCAGTCGGTTCCCTCTGCAAATGCAGTCTTTAAATCCAATGTGTCCGGTTTCTTCGTCGTAATAGGCGATGGTTCCCTTGTTGCGGCAGTCATAGCACCGGATGTTTGTTCCGTCATCTTCGCCGGGAATCGCGTTGTATGTTTTTACTTTGTTTTCTTCTGAAATTCTGTGGATTTCGCTCAAAGGCTTGCCATTTCCGCTAGAGAACTTTGAGAAAATCGGCGATATTGATTCCATAAATTTTATCCATTTCCGATTGAGAGAGCGAGGCTTTAGTAGTAATCGAAGCCGGTAAGCTCTGCCAATCTATCGGTGGTGAAGTTTTCGTCCAAGTACTTTTTTAAGCACTCGGCGTGAACGACAATCGAGCCATTTGAGAACTCGTTCCCGGTGGCGCATACTGTGCAGCCGCAAACGGGGCAAGTCACGTCATTATCGGGGTCATACGGTGGGTCATTTCCATGCTCGTCCATGTACTGTTCGTATGTCATGCGCGTTCCCTCTGCGTTACTTGAGTGAAACCCTTGCGGCCTTTTTTGTCGAACTTGCACTTTCCGCAGTGCTCCTTGCAATATTCTGGCGTGTCGCAGTAGAACGCGCATCCGTGCTTCCGCATTTCGGCCAGCTCTGGCATTACATGATCCAGTTCATCCCACGGTGCAAACCGAATTCCGCGCTCAAATTCCGAAACATCGCCGGTAATTCGCCATAGTTTTTCAGCCAAGGTCGCCTGCGTCCAGCCTCTGCGACGGCGAGCTATCGTAATGATTCGTTGCGAGTTTCCGATAACCTCTTTCTTGTGCCGCTGGTATGTACGCCGCCAACGAACAAATTGCTTGCTCACCGAAGCCACCCGACCCTTCGCATGATCCAGAGACAGCACGCAAACAGGAAAGCCACGATCAGAAGCGCCGGAACGGCATCCATTTGCTGAGCGAGCGCACCGCACACGCAGATGACAGCCGCGATAAACAGGACAATAACGGCCACAAAAGCAGCCAAGCCGCGCATTTCCTTCTTGTGTTTCTTTTCCTGACGAACTCTCTCTCGATGCTCCGAAAATGCGATTTTCTCGATTTCGCAGATTCGCGCCGCGTTGATTCTCGCCGATACTCTAGCATTCAGAGAATTAAGCTCGTCATTCTCTGAGTCAAAAGATTTCATGTCGTACATGTTGCTGTTTTCCTCCGTTTTAAAGTGTTCCGCGAACAATTTTGACTATTTCAATATCGGTCATTCCGACTGCGTCAGCAACCAGACCAAGAGAGTTGATTGTCATATTGTCCGCGTTTATGTTCGACCAGGTCGAAACTGTGTTTTTGGTGCATCCTACGCGATTTGCAATGTCCTGCTTGCGAATGCCGTATTTCAGACGAGCAACCTCAAAACTGGCCTGAAGGTTGAATACCCGATTCCATCCTAGAGAACCAAACTGATGTGCAGGAACACTCTTATTCCGTTTCTTAATGGTCGAACACCTCCATTTCTAAAATCGCTTTTCAAGTCAACTCAACGCCAAAGCCGTGCTTTTTCGCGTGTAACTACGCCATCGCAGAGCATTTCGCCGCCCTGCTGTTCCATGCTGTTCCATAGCTCAACCATGCCATGCAATTCCAATGCGCGTCTGATCTATGCAATTCCGTTGCTACTCACTGCCCTGCCGATCCTCTGCGTTTCTATTCACTTCTGTTCCCGTGCGAGTCGTCGCAGCACTTCGCAATTCCTATGCGTGGCAATGCTAGGCTCTGCTCTACCCTGCTCTACTCTGCCGTTGCTGTGCGCGGCATAGCAGAGCTATTCCGTCGCGTTATCTTATTCCTTTGCATTGATGTACTGGTTGTTGCCCCCGATTACATTGCCTTCGGCGTCCAGCTCGTCCCAAACCAGGCGGCCTTTCCCACTGTTGCGCCACTGGCCGATACCGGAGAAGCGGCCATAATCGAGCCATTCGCGGACAGCCTTTTCGTGCTCGTCACAGAGGCAGACAATTGTAAACTCGCAAGTAGCGCCAGCCGGGATTTCCTCGCTCATAGCAAGGCTTACACGTTCGCCCTGCGCCGTCTGTGCGCGAAGCGGTCGCTGACACTCTCTGATCTGGCCGTCAAAGAGCAACGGGATCGTGCGAGGCTCGGGGAAGATCAGCTTGTCGATTTCCTTCTTGTACGCTTTGATCTTCTCGCTTGCAGTGCCCTTGACTTTGCGCAGCCCTCCGCACGTGTCCTTGAAAAAGCCCTTGATCTGATAATCGTAGAGGAACGGTGTGCCGTCATCCAGCCTCGGGAAAACGGTCATAGACTTCTCCGCGACTGCATCTGCGCCGATGGCTGCGACCTCGTCCTCAATGCCTGCGGCATCCGGGGCTTTACTTCCGATGAACTCACGGTAAATGTCGGGATTAGAGGGGCTTGTGCCGAGAATCGGCTCGGTAAACGTGATTTTGACCTTGATCTGTTTCATAATGTATCTTTCTCCTTTTCTTTTGTTGGGTGTTCTTCTCGCTTGCTGTCTGCAACAATTCCGGCTTGCATCCGCTTTGCCACAAATGCGGCAAAGTCGAGGATGGTTTCTCTGGGGATTTCTTCATCCCCGATGCGCGTGCCCGGCAGGAACCGGCCATCCGAGCCGCGCTTAGCGATTACACAAAACATGATGTCTCTCTCCTCCCTCCGCCTCAAGAGAGGCTATAATCTCTGTCCATGACCGCCGTGATGCCGCGCGCGGTCAGGATTTCATGGATTTTGAGCCGTCCCTTTTGCGTCCAAACGGTCTGAACGCGCGTGTCATGTCTGCCGTCGGCGTGGGTGAACTGAATCGTCTTAGAGCTAGTCAAGCCCATTCCCATGTACTTCTTGCGGAGAATCCACTGGCCGTTGACATTCCACTGAATACCTTCCTCTTTCAGTACGCGGTTCAACTGCTGGGCGCTCATGCCATAGTCGGCTGCGATCTGCGTCGTTGCAAGCGTTCCCTTGCTTTCGAGAATGGTGTCAACATACTGCTTGATCGGCTCAAAGTCTGCGATTGCCTGCTTCTGCAAGGCATTCTCGGCTTCCAGCGCTCTGTTCTTTTCCTGCTCGTCCTTCAGCGCCGTAAGCAGTTTGATGCCGAATTCAGGCGTTGCGATCATCTTGTCGATGGTATCCGGAGTTATGTACGCGCCATGCTTGCGGATACTGGGGATAACTTCGGAAGTTACCCACCGACGGAATTTTTTTGCCGTCGGCAGTTTGGAGCTGAGGACGAGAGAATAAAGGCCGGATTCGTTGATGACCGTTGGATTTTGTTCTCTCCCCATGGGGTCACGAATCGTTACCCCATCGCCCTGCAATTTATCCTCATTGTCAACATGATCGGAAAGCGCCTTTTTGGTGTTACTGTACCCAAGCGCCGCCGCGACATCCTTGCCCACGAGCCAAGGCTCACCGTTGATGGTCACTGTTCGGAGCTGGCCGAACTCGCTGTTGTTGAAAACATGTAATTCGTTCATGTGATATCCTCCTTTAGCAATTTCTTTTAATGTTTAGTTTTTCTGAACTTTCAGAGTAAAAAAATAATCGTGGACATCGCTATACGGAATTTGTAACGCGTCGCAAATCGAAACGATTTCTTCCTGCGTGAACTCGCTATGGTTGTTGATTTTCTGACTGAATGTGCCTTTTCGGATACGGCAGGCTTCTGCAACTCTGGTATTAGTCATTCCTCGTTCAGCGATTTTTCCTCTTAATTTCGAGTAGTCGAACATTCTTTCACCTCGCTTTCACAGTTTAGAATTTCTGAACCTAGGATACCATATTATTCCATTTTTGTCAATAGTAAATATTCAGAAAATCGAAACTTTTTTATTTTTTATCGATTGTGCATATTGATTTTTCTGAACTATTCCTATAATATATACAAAGAGGTGATCGACATGGATACGTGTGCAAATCGTATTAAAGATGCATTAAAAATAAGAAAAATGTCGCAAGCAGAGCTTTGCGAGATTACCGGAATTCCAAAAAGCGCAGTGAGCCAATACTGTTCTGGTGCGTTCAAGCCAAAGCAGGACAGAACATTTCTTATTGCTAATGCACTTAATGTTGACGAGGCATGGCTCATGGGATTTGATGTTCCAATGGATAAAGTTGCCTTGGGTGAAGAAGTCGAAAAGATTTTATCTGAAGAAAGCGAAAAACGAGGGGTACCGGTTGCAGAGCTTAGAGGAATCTTCCGTTCTGCTAAAGTCAAAGCAGGAACGCCGTTAAACAAGAATAGTATTGAAAAACTGTTTGATACCTTTTTTGCCGAAAAAGAACAGTTCGCCGAGTTTGGCGAACTGTCCGAGCCAGAAAAGAGGCTTATTGAGTTGTTCCGCAAATTTCCGAAAGAGACGCAGGATTCGTTTCCTGCCCTCCTAGAAGCGTCGCTAAAAGCGCAAGGGCTACTCTGATCGCTTCTTCTGGGTTGTTTGATCTTCTGATAAGTTCAATTATTTTCTTCTCGTTCATTCTCTGCCCTCCTGCATCAGCGTGTTTAGATTGTAAAACATTTGTTCAAGAATTGCTATTGACAATATCTACAAATTTCAACCTGATTTTTCTACGCGCGTAACAGTTCGAAAAAATGTACAAATATTCCAGTGCTGCATTGTGTAAAATGTAGAAAAGCATATATTTTTGCTTGAAATGGTGCATTGGTGCGTGTTATGTGGTATTCTACTACTGTAACACTTACTACGCCCGGCATGACTGGGCGGGATGGAGGAAAAATGAAAAGGAAACTAGCAGCATTATTTATTGTTACACTTTTGGCTTCTGTATTGGCTGGATGCCAAAATTCAGACATCCAGAAAAAGTACGAAGAATTATCAGAAAAGTACGACGAACTTCAAAATGAATACGACAGCCTTTCAGATGAATACGACAGCTTATCCGAAGACTATGACAGCCTGTTGACCGACTATGCAACCATCATGGCCGAGAATGACATATCGAGCAAACTCAAAGAATCGGACAATGGTTCCAAACAAGGAAAGAGCACGAATCAACAAACTAAGCGATCCAGCGTTTTGTGCTATGATGATGAATTTGTTACGATCTATTATAGCCACTGTGAACCGTTTTACGATGAATACAACATCGTTTTAATTGCGGTAAACAAAACAGATGTAGACATAACTGTTGGGCTGCATTCTTTCTCCGTAGACGGTTGGAATCTGTCTGACGCATTCTGTTTCCAAGATATTGCGCGAAAGAGCGAAGGATATGTTAAAATCAGCACGGAAGAACTCCAAACGGAATCCCCACGTACAATTGGCGGTACACTATACATCGCAGATACCAGCGAAACATTATTTGGAGAGCTAATGCGGGATGTATCATTCAATGTAAGCGTTTCTTGAACTAAGGAACAGTCAATTTATAATTTTTGCTGCGTCGCTGCGCTTCTCGCCAATGTCGGCCACGCAGGAGAAAAGCAACGGCGCACCCTCTACGTAATCAACAGAAAAGCTATGCAGCCGGTCCAGCTTTGCGCCGTCGATAATGACGCTTACTTTGCCGTGATCGGAAATAATGTGGATGGATTGCATTATAATACCTCCTTCCCGCGTTGCGGGTGTTTTCACTAAACCCAGCCTATCATCCGGAGATGAGAACTGCAATGCTCATTTTTGCGATTCCCGGTAGCCAAAAAAGGAGGTTTGATACCCATAAAAAATACTGCACAAAAGGGCGTGTAAAAAATGAATGTACAGGCTATCATTGCTGGCATTGTTGCACAAAAGGATCTCCGAGGGCTGACAAACCAGCAGATCGCAGATGCCGCGCAGCTATCCAAGACAACGGTTGACAGAACGCTGCGCAACGATGCAGACAGCAGCCCTACACTGCAAACCATTCTAGCAATCGCAGACGTTGTCGGTTGCGAGGTCGGAACGCTGGACGATGATGCCCCTGTATCAGAGCGGCAAAGGATGGAAGAGGTGTTTGATGCGAGGGTCCACCGCATTGAGGAAAGATACTCGCGTATGCTCAAAATGCAAAACAGGTGGCTTCGGTTTACGGTTATCTTGTGTCTTTGCCTTACCGTGTTTATCATCGTCATGCTGTTGTATGATGTTGCGCATCCGGACATCGGATGGATACGAGATCATCTTAATTAGGGAGAAAAAAATGGAAAGTACAGCGCTTGCAGATGTTGTCGTTTATGCCAGATATAGCTCCGCAGGGCAAAACGATCAATCCATCGAAGGACAAGTAAAGACGTGCCGCGAGTTTGCCGCGCAGCGCGGTTTCCGCGTAGTGTATGAGTATGCTGATCGGGCGATTTCTGGTAGGCATGCAGAAACTCGCCCGGCGTTTCAACAGATGATCGTCGATGCGAAAAAAAGGACGTTTCAGTATATTCTTGTATGGAAACTCGACCGCTTCGCCCGAAATCGATACGACAGCGCAATCTACAAAAAGGAGCTGCGTAAATACGGCGTTCGCGTCCTCTCCGTCACAGAGGGCATCGACGAGGGAAATGAAAGCATACTTCTAGAGGCCATTCTTGAGGCTATGGCCGAGGAATACAGCCGCCAGCTATCGCAGAACGTCAGGCGCGGAATGCGGCAGAATGCTGAAAAAAACCTTTCTATAGGTGGGGTTACGCCGCTAGGATACAAACTGGAAAACCGAACCTATGTCATAGACGAGAAAGAGGCTCAGATTGTACGGTATATCCATGAGGCATACGCCAATGGGAAACCATCAAGAGAAATAGTCGAAGAATGTAAAAAGCGTGGATACCGCAGCAGAAAAGGCGCAGAAATCAACATGGATGCGATTGCTAGGATGATCGCGAACGACAAATATGCAGGTACTTATGCCTATAACGGCGAAATACAAGTCGATAGTCTATATCCAGCGATTGTATCTTCGCAATTGAAGGAAAAAGCAAAAAAGCGCCTTGCGCTGAAAGCAAGAGCACCGGCGCACGAAAAAGCTAAAGTCGAATATCTCCTGCACGGCAAATTATTCTGCGGCTACTGCGGTAAAACGATGGTTGGGGAGAGTGGACGAAGTGCGTCCGGTGCAATCTACAACTATTACGCATGTGCAGAAAAGAAAAAACGCCGCGGATGCAAAAAGAAAAACGAGCGCAAGGACTTTCTTGAATGGTATCTTGCGGAGCAGATCACCGAATTCGTACTCACGGATGATCGCATCGACGAGATTTCTGATGCCGTTGTCGCAGAGTATCAGCGCAGTTTCGATGCTTCCGGTATCAAGCAGCTTGAGAAGAATATCCGAGAGACGGATGCAGAGCTTGACCGGCTTGTCGACGCGCTTATCAAGACAGACGCCGAGGCGGCATTGAAGCGCATCAACGACCGAATATCTGAACTGGAACAGTACCGCGCACAGATGCAAGGCGATCTCGCATCCCTCAGGATTGCCAGCCGAGCAGAAGTCAACAGGGAGGATGTCGTGCGCTGGCTGAAATTCATGCGGCGCGGCGATCTGATGGATGAAGAGTACCGAAAAAAGATCATTGAGCTTTTCATCAATGCTGTCTATCTCTATGATGATAGGGTGGCGATATTCTTCAACGTCAAAGACTGCAAACAGGTGAGTTACATCGATATGATAGACGCTACCGGATGGGGTGCATGTTCGGATTTGAAGGCCTATGGCTCACCAGTCACCGACTTATCCGAACATGGAAAAATTATAGTCCTGAACGGGGCGATTGGGTTTCTGTTGCGCAGATAAGTCAAACCTCTCCCTTTTGGGGAGAGGTTTTTCATTTCTTGAACATCGCCTGCATGATTTCGATTTTCTCAGCACGGTCGATGTGCCGTTTATGCAGATGATCGTACACCGCACGCATGGCCTCCGGGGCCTCGCCGTGGGTGCGCTTGTATGCGTCGATGTGGTTCATCACGCTGTTGTGCAGCGCGTTCATGTGCGACATTTCTTCCCCGGAGAGTTTATAGAAAAGGGTCGCCATTTCCGGATCGGTTGACTTGAACTCCAGCGCCAGCTTTGCATAGGTGCAGGCATCGTCCAACTCGTCCTCGATGTGATCCATCAAAAGCTCGATTGTTTTCATTTACAGTTCCTCCTTGATGTAGGTATAAAGGGTGTCGATTTCCTTTTTGCCCATCTTGAGCGTCAGCCCAAGCGCGGGGATTTTCAGCGGTAGCGGTTCCGTTCCCATGTAGGGCTTTGCAGCCGCGTATAGGGCATCAATGTCCACCTCGCCGGTTTCCGCGTCATACACGCCCATTGCGGCCACGATAGGCTTGTCCGCGTACTGCGCAATGAGCTGCGGCAGACGAGCGGCCAGCAGCCCGCCACCGGCGGCAACGATTACCTTATCCCAGCCGGAAAGGCTCGGCGCGATATCTCGGTCGATGAACTTCGCCACGCCATCCTGTACCTTTTCCATCTTTACCATGAGAATACCTCCTGTTTTAAGGCTCGGGGCGGCTACTGCCGCCCCTTTTTGCGCTTAGTTGTTGCAGCAGCCCCCGCACTTCGGGAGCGGGTTGTAGAGCGTCTGCGCCGTTGTGGCGGTTCCGGTGGTGACGTCCGCGACCTGCTTGGGATAAAAGGTCGCGTTCGTGTAGGTCACGATGGAGTTATCACCGCAGCAGCGTCGCTCTGCCTCGCGATCAACCGCAGCAAGGCATTCCTTCTTGACGCATTCCACATCCTGCCGCACCAGCGCGAAGCTGTCCTCCGTGCGCTGATTGTGTACGGCCTGCGAGCAGAGTGCAGAGCGCACGTCCTTGAGTTGCCCGTCGATGTACTTGTACATCTCAAGCATCTTCTGATCGCCGTAGGTGTTGGCGTCGCGGAGTGCGATCTGGGACTGCAATTCCGCGATCTTCTGTTCCTGCCCCAGCTCGTAGCGGCTGACGGGCGTGTTCTCGCTGCACCCGCCGCCGTATGGGGCGGCGCACATCGTGCGGCTTGCACCGAGAAGGCCAAGCCCTCCGTTTGCCAGGGCAAGCGCAGCCCCGCCAATGCCAAAGCCGAGCGCGGTGCCCGCCATACCCTTCGATGCGTAGTTATTGTTCTTCTCAACTTCCATGTGGATTTCCTCCTGTAAAATATTTAAGGTGGCCACCTCATAGGCAGAGCTTACCATTTTCACACGTTCCCTGTGTTTCACTTGGGTATCAATTGCGCATCACTTCAGTATCAGGGTAAAAAAATTTCCCACCCCGAAGGGTGGGAAATATCAGTTCTTCAGGCGTTTCGACGCGATCTCGATTTTTTGCAGGATGCCCGGCAAGCGCCGCTGGACGGTAGCCCTTCCGAGGTAAAGCTCTGCGGCAATGTCCACTTGCGGAAGCCTATCAACAAAATACAGACGAGCAATTTTTTCGTTTTCCGCGCCTACGTTGGCTTGGTCAATCGCTCTCGTCATCTCGCCTTTTGTCAGACCATCCAGCTCAGGCGGGAGACGAAGCCGCGCTTGCGGTGCCATTACTTCAGAAGATATGTCCAGCTATTGCGGCCGATGATGCCGTCCACGCCGAGGTTGTGCTCGGCCTGCATCCTGCGCACACCGGCCTCCATCTTCGGCCCGAACAGCTTGTCCGTTGCCGGAATGGTGTAGGGATAATAGCCCTTGTCCTTCATCAGCAGCATGGCCGCACGCACGTCGTTGCCGCTCATGCCTCGCTTGAGCATTCTCAGCTCCATAGTGATCGTATCCTCCTTTTTCGGTTCTTTGGGTGCCGGTGTGACCGGCTCGTCCTCCGTGGCCTTGCCGGCGTAGTCGGGCAGGCCGAAGCCGCGGATGTACCGGCCGTTGACCGCGATCTCTCGGTAACCGACCGCATCATTTTTGTTGCCCTCAATGACGGTGATGGTCTTGCCGTCGCAGGCCACCACGATGCCGACGTGGCTTGCGCCGCCGGTGCAGTCTCCCACGCCGTTGTCGCCCCATGCGTACATGATGACGTCGCCGGGCTTTGGGATGTAGCTGTCGCTCTCCTTCCAGCGCCCCAGACGCTGGTAGAGCTTAATCATCTCGCCCACGCCGACCTCCGTCGGCATGATGTCCGTCAGTCCGAGCCTGATTGCCACCGCCGAGACAAAGCCCGCGCACCATGCGTCGGTGTACCTCAGCGCATACCCGCGTGCCAGCGGCCGGTGTGAGTTGTACACGTCCACGATCTTCCGGTGACTGCCGTCGGATTCTTTGCAGCCGAGCCACGCCTTCGCGGTGGCTACGACGCTCTGCCGGATCTGCGTCTCCGTCATGGCTCACGCCCCCTTTTTGTAGCTTGCGCTGCTGATACCCAGCAGTACGCCGAGGAAGGTGTCCGCCGCCGTGATCGTGCCGACGACCTGTTCCCCGTAGGGAAGCCCCCAGATGCCGGACAGCGCAAAGTACAGCGTGCCCAACGCGGGCAGAAGATACAGCGCGATCCATTTCAGTGCGTCATAGACCTTGTTGCTCAGTTTCATTTCATTATCCTCCTTATTTTGTGTGATTTTTGACCAGCTCTTGATAATAGTGCTTGACGGCGCCGTTGCCGCCTGCTTTGATGTACTTTTCCCCGGCGATCAATCGCTCGGAGATTGGCATCCCTTCTGACATGATCGTCAGCCGCAGGATGCCGAGGTATTGCTCTTTGTCGTGTTTTTCGATGGTTTCTGTCCGTGCGGAGATATTTGCAATATCTGTGCTCATGCCCTTGATCGGCGCGATTACCTTTTTGGCAAGTGCGACAACGGCCGCAATCGCACCAGCAAGCGCCCCCACGCGGATAATCCAGTCTACGATTTCCATAAGTTCCCCCTTTTGTTGGTTTTGCATTCCTGATTAAGCGGCTCAATCCAGCCAGCTAGGGCGTTCGGGAATTACCATGGTTGCAGGCGCATCCAGCCATGCCCGATACCATTGGCGCAGCTCCACGAGCCTAGAAATGCTGACCCCCTCGTACCACAATTGCCCTCGGTTGATTACGGAATAGCATTCCCTTTCTCTGCGGATTCTAATTTCGTCTTGCTTTTCGGACAGCTCCAAAGAAGAAAGTTTATCCGCGTCAAGAATAAGTTTGCCGTTCTCGTGCCGATATGCCTTGTAGTTCATAAAACTGAATCCATTCGGTTTATCAACAGGAACCGTGCAGGCCGGATTGTCGCCGACGAGTACAAACTCTGCAACAAAGCCCTCGTTGTCAAGTCTTACCTTCATTTCTTCTTCCACTCCTTCCGTTAGAGACTTGCGTAAACGTAGAACATTCTCGTGATAGAAGAAAGCATTGTGACCGTCACGACGCCCGCTTCCGTTGTTTCTACGAGTGCGCGGTAATAGTCACCGGCGGCGGGAATATAGATATACCAATAGTCATTAGTCAGTGCCAATGAGCAGTCAAAAGATTGATAGTGATTTTGACCGCTAATAGATGAACCTATCAGTATATGAATCGTTTTGTATAAAGTGTTGTCCACAGTTCCCGAGAGTTTCCCATCCGCGCCTAGTGAACCGCTTGCGACAAGTTTCCAACCCTGAAGATTGCTTATTCCGTCATCCGACAAAATGTAGGTTTTCGATGGCGTGTTTTCGTCAGAATCGTAGTCTGAATCCGCGAACCTCGTAAAGTAGAACGAATCTCCGTAAACGGCTCCTTCCCACGAGCAATTCTTGCCCTTTCCAGAGAACAGCGGAACATAATTATTTGAAGAACCTTCGTTTGGGTATTTGACCTTTATGGCGGCGTTGTCTCGGCCTGTGCGAAATGCGGAGTTGATTCCGGGAAATGTGATAAGCCCCTTTGCGGCTCCTTCATTTTCCATTTCACCACCGGTTCGCGGAAGCGCCTTTTCTCCCTTTTCAACCGCATCCTGAAGTTCATTCAAGAAGCTGGCAGGAATGACGGTGATGCCGTCGATAAAATTCACTCTGTTCATTCAAATTTCACCTCATTTATTGCGTGCCGACAATGGCCAGACCGGCAATTGCGATTCCTGCAATCGCAGTTGTAGAGTTCAGAGCATCGTTTCGTTTCACATAAAGCTCTCCGCTGAATGCGCCATTGTAGGAAAAGACAGTTTTGATTACTAAACACTTCTTAACTCCAATAAACGGAAGCTCAACAGATATTGTGTCTAGCGGCTCGATAGCTGGATTTCCCCTGTAACCGACTGTATAGCCATGCGAAAGGTTCTTGAGATAGTTTGACCGATAATACGCGACGTGGCCGACCGTATCGCTGCCGGAAAGCGTATTGTCGAATGTTTCATCTTCCTCGCCGTTCGTGTCCACAAGATAGGACTGCGTCGCTGCGGTCTGCGTGATGGATATGCCCTTTATGGTTACGGTCACTTCACTCGTCGTGCTTGTCGGGAGGAATGTGACGATTGCTTTCCGCGCATAAACAGCATAGGAAATAAGAGTTGCATTTTGGCACTCTACCTGAATGCCATTACCACCACCGGATATGGCCTTTAAGTCGATGGCCTCTGTTACTTGGTCTGTGCTGCTGTACTTTCGCTGAATCTTTGCAAGCTCGACTGCCTCCGAAGAAAACGGACTGCCGTCGTAGAGGCGAATGATTTCATTCGACAACGTCGGAATCATATTGAAGTCCATGCTTGGCTTGGAAAACATGTCTCGCTGCTGTACCGAAACGGGATAGTCCTGATCGTCATACTGCCGGAAAGCAATGCTGCAATTCGAATCGATCATCAATGTGGTGCCGAGAGAAGCCCCGATAAGCTGCAAGCAGTTAATTCTTGAGGTTGTCGGCATTACTACGCCGCGCGGAATTGTTGCAGAGGCAAAATATCCAGATATATCCCATAGATACCCTTTAGCAATGGAAGAAGAAAGCGCTTCCGCGTCCTTCTCGTCATCAGCCGTATATTCGTAGAATTCTTCACTGAGGAACGCACGCTGCCGTGTTCCTTTGAAGGTCACGACATAATTGTTCCACTTAGGAAGTTCGTACACGAAGTACTGATAGCGGATACCGGCAAGTTTTTCGCCTGCATCATTCTCAATCTGAAACTGGATATAGAGAGTGAACGGTTTGAAACTGAAAAGAATGCTTTCTGGGTTTCCGGGGAAAAATTCGCCGGAGAAGTCAAGCAGACTTACCTCGCATGTATGTGTCGGAATTGTCCGGCAAAGGGGGTCAACCTCGTCCGAGATTTTTACATTTTTAATCAAATGCTCGTCCACGGCTACGGTACGAGAAGGGGAGTCCCAAAGCATTGTGATAGAGCAATGTGCGGGGTTACGGATTCTTTTTTCGAGTTCAGCGAGGAACGCAGCACTATAATTCAGCATATAATTCTGTTATTCCTCGCTTTCTTCGCTTTCTCCCATGTCAATGACGTTGAGCTTGCAGTTCCGGTAGAATGCCGGTTCTCCGGTGTCCGCATTGACCATATAAGGCTCACATGAGGGATTGCCGCAATAGAACCGCCTGTCTTTCCAAGTGCCGTAGTTGTGGCTGAAGTAGTGGCACCAGAAGAACATTCCGTTTTCCTCAATCCATCGGTTCATCTCCCACCACTTTGAGCACGGAAGGACGTTGAATGTCATGGACTGTTTGTCGACCGAGCGACCGACCATCTGCCCGACGACTTCTCCGAGGGCATTGCGGGCGGAATCGACCGCCCGCGACGTCTCGAATGGGCCAGAAGATGGGAAGGGGATTGCAAGGTCAAGGGATCCTTTTGTTGTTCCGAAGTACATGAACTTCGGATTGATCTTGATAATCGGCTTAACGGGCATACGCAAACGCCCCCTGACTTGTGTTAATTCCGGAATCTCGGTCATAGCGCTTTGCCGCGCGTCCGATGACTTCGTCACCGATTGTGATATTACCGGAGTTTTCTTCGATTGCAGAAACGATCTGTGCAGCCATTCCGTAAATCGCAGCTACAACGGGGTCATTACCGCTTGCAACGCCGTAGGTGATGCCCTTGACGATTTGGTCGTTGTTGGCGACTGCGGTTCGGTTTCCGATTGCGCCGATGTACTCCGCACCGTTTTCGTTCGCGACGAACATTTCCCCACGGTCTGGGAAACCGCCTTCGGCATACGCCGAAACAGTGCGGGTCTTGAGCGAAATGCGCCCACCGGATGTCGTAAGGTCAAAATGAACGCCGTCGGCTGCTTTTTTTAAGACTGCGCCGAGTTTCTTGCTATTCTTTTCAAATTCTCCGACCCACGCCTGCCCAGCTTCCGCGCCAGATTCCTGCATTGCGGCTACAATATCATCACTTACGACCGATATTTTTTCACCTAGTTCTTCATATGCCACTTTTTCAGTCTGGAAAGCGGCACCTGCCTTACCGGCGCTCTCTTTTGCGGCATCAAGCGCCTTTTGCGTCGCCCCATATTGAGCGTTTAATGATTCGGTTTCTGCCCGTAGTTCTGATTGCTTCTTTTGGAGTTCTTCTGAAACAAATCCATACTTTTCTGCATGTAAAGTAGCTTCCTGAGTTACTTCGTTGAGCTTTTCCTTCACCGAAGCTCTCTTATCTTCTATGTCACTAAGTTGGCTTTCGTATTCCTTCTGTTTTTTGAGCGCGTCGTTATGCTCCTTCTTTGCGTCTGTAACCTTCAATTCCAGCTCGTACTGCTTTTTGTACATGTCAGCCAAGACTTCTTTTTTTGCTTCGAGTTCATATTGCTGCTTTAGCGCGCCTATGTTTTGCAAAACCGCAGTTTTTGAACCTTCCACAGAGTCGGTAAGCTCATTGAACTGAACCGAGATTCCATCTAATCCGAGACCATTCAGAATCTCTATTTTAGTAATCATTTCTTGGAGCTGAGTCGGAGTCTTGTTTTCGATTCCATTGAGATTGAAAATATCGGCTACTAGGTCTTTAGCATATTCCAGCGATGCAATTTGTTCGCTCGGCACGCTAAAATCTAGATTGCGGAGATATGTTCTCATGTTTGCATAGTCGTTAATTGCGGCATCGGCGCGGTTTTGCAGTTCGAGCATGTCAGCCGTTATGTAGCTATCACTCTCTTCGCTTGATGTGAAGATACCCTTAATCGCTCCGAAGACGCCCTTAACGATTCCCCACGCGCTTTGTAACGGAATAAGCGCAGAATCAAGGATCAATTGTCCCCAATTTATATTTGACAGAATCTGCTTGATCGCGTGGGTAATTTCTTCTCCGAACGATACCCAGTCGAGCTTTTTGATCAGACCCTTCACCAGTTTGTTCACGCCAACAATTAGATTGCTCAAGACCTTTGCTGCCCCGCCAACAATACTACTGATGTCGATATTCCCGATTGCATCTGCGATATTCGAGGCGAATCCTTGCCAGTCGAGATTTTTTATCGCACCGGAAATCGACTTGTTCAGCCCCTTAATGAGATTTGACAGGGTCTTAGTCAGTTTGGGAAGCTTAATGGAGTTCACAGCACTGTTGATAAAATCAGAAATCGCATTTCCGAGGCCTTGCCAGCCCGTCTGGCCGTTCTTTCCAACTGCTGACATTCTGTCAGTGATTCCGCTGACAAAGTCAATCACGAGGTTTATTCCAGCGACGGAAAGTTGCCCGAAGTTCTTCCAGTCGATTTCTTCGACAGAGGTTGCAATCAAGTCGCCGACCTTATCGCCCATGGCCTGAAAACTGATACCGCCGAGGAAAGATGTAGCGAAGGAAACGCCCTTGTTGATTGCTCCTGCAATCTTTTCTCCGAGCGATTCTGCGTTGATGGCCAGAATCATGTCGTTGACTTTGGACGCGAGCATTGAAGCGGCATAGTCCCAGTCTCCGTTCTTAATGGCATCTGCAATGTCCTTGATTCCGCTATCAACTTCGACTTCCTCGAACATCTGACTATAGTCATACGCGCTTCCGGAGCTGCCGCCTGAGCCGCTTTTGCTGTCGTTAAAGACGTTTAATTCGTCAAAGCCAAAAGTATAGTCCTTTAGCTTTTTGGCCGCTCCTGCCGCGCCGTTGAGGCTGTCACCGTACTCTATTGCGTATCGTTTGGCTTGCGAGTAGGTGGACTTTCCGGAGAGGGCTGCGAATGTCTTTCCGATAACGTTCAGAAGCGCAACAAATTTATCAATCAGGAAATCAACGGCAGGGGCAATGGCTTCGATCAGCGGTGCGGTGACTGCACCGAGGCTGTTTTTCAGATACAGGAAGCTGCTTGCAAGCCTGTCCATGGACGGAGCAAACGAAGTTCCTACGAGGTCGCTGTATTTGTAGAGGTTGTCCACGCCATCCTTGAAGCCCTCTGTGACCATGCGCATCGCAGAGCGGATCGCACGATAGAATGCAATTCTTCCGATGCTGCTTTTCAGTTTGGAGAACGCAGAGGTTGCTTTCTGGATATTTCCTGTCAGTTTCTTTCCGATTCCGGCAGCAAGGCTTTTGATTCCGTTGAGCGCGAGATTTTTAATCCCGATTCCGACGGATTTTGCCACTCCGCCGAGTTTGGACAGCACCCCCTTGAATCTCTGAAGCGCCGGGGATGCTGAATTCGCCTCTCTCTGCAATTCCTGAAGCGCGCTTGTATCGCGCTCGATTTGTGGACTTACATCCTCGAGAGAAGACGATCCGGAAAGAGCAGTGCCAATATCCGGAAGGTTCACTTCTGGATTCTGCGCCCCGCGCCCCTGCGGAGTGCTAGCAATTCTTGCAATTCCCGTGATGTCCACGTTTTGCAACTGCGCCAATGCGCCTGTCAGCCTCTCAAGCCGCTCAAGCGCTTCTTCCGTAATGTCAGACACAGAATCGACGATGTTTCGCAAGCTCTCTCCGAGACGTGCAGGAATCCTAATCCTGCTCACACCGTCGAGCGCCTGAATGCCCGTAGACAGCCGCTCGAGTTTCCCTATGACAGTGTCATCAATGCCGGAAACGGAGTCCCTGAAGGCCGTGATTTGGCTGGAAAGCGTCTTTGAAACCCGAACCTGTGCGAGAGACGCAAGCCCCTCCGACAGAGCTTTAAGCCTGTTCCCGGAATCCGGCTTGATGGAATTCACTGCATTTGCGAGGGACGTGATTGCGCCGGATGCGTCTCTGATTTTAGAGTAATTCCCGGAAAGCGACTTTAGCGCACTCAATTGTGCCTTCAGGCCATTGATTTTCTCTATCGCCTTGGAATCGTCTGCGGATATTTTAATGTCGAGAGTATCGACCGTAATTGCCACGTTATTTCACCACCTTGTTGGTGTCGCGGCTCTCGGCACGATGGCTCTCGGCACTTTGGTTGATTAACAATAAAGCAAGAGAGGGGAGCAGTTATTGTGGCATCCCCCAATTTTTCATCGCGCGCATCATGTTACTCATGTATACGCGTGCTTGAAGTGCTTCCTGCTCCTCTCTCTGTTCTCGTTCTTCCTCTGTTTCACTTTTTTCTTTCTGATCATCAAGCATGTGGCTGTGCGGTTTTTCCGAGTAGGGCAGTGCCTTTGTTCCCTTTGTGCAGAATGCTCTCATTAAAGGTGAGACGCAACATAGCGCTTCGTAGAAATAGAGACCTTGCAACCACGCGATTTCATCCTGACGCTTTCTACGAAGATTTTCGGCCTCAATATAATCCAATACTAGATATGGGTCGCCGTGCCAGTAATCATCGTAGCTCATTCCGAGCGCCAGCATACGAGAGAATTCGCTGTGAAACTTTTCTTCCAGTGACTGTGGGGATTTTACAGCTCCACAGTCACCTTCTCGTTTTTTTCCATGTCCTCTTCATCTGCGATGGTGAAGGACTGGGATGCCTGATCGTAAAGCGCGAGCAGGCGGGAGATCATTGCGACGGTAAGTCCGCCCATCTTCTTGAGCAGCGCATCGGTTTGATTCTTCGGTACGCGCTTGTGGTTCTTCCTGAAGGCGTAGAAGAAAAGCTCGGGAACCTTTGCCGTCGGGTAATCGACAACATCGTCCGGCTTAAAGCCTCGATTCTGCGCAAAGACAGCAGTTTCTCGGTCAAAGTCCAGTTCGTAGACATTGCCGGAATCGTTGTCTGTGATACGCATCGGGTTCACTCTCTGAATTTCATTTGTTGCGTTGCTCATTCTTTTACAATCTCCTTAAAGTGTTATTGTTGAGTGGTTATTACACGCTGGCGGTCGGCTTTGCCTCCATGACCGGTGCGCCTGTCGGGGTAATATACAGAGTGGTCTCGGCCATATTGCCGACCGCTGCATCGTTGATGCCAATCGGAGACGGCGTTCCGGTGTAGAATGTTGCCTTTGCGAGTTTCGGATGCACAACGGCAAACCACATAGCTTTCCCGGCTGCCGCCGCCGTGTCATACGCTTCGAGAAGTTCTTCCCAGAACGTAACGAGGTCATCTGTGAGGTTTGCACCGTATTCCAGCGCACCGCCAAGGTCTTTCAGACCGGCGACGTAGGTCATGTATTCGGTCTCTGCGAGTGTTGTAGAGTCGATGGTGTTCGGTGCCGGGTTAAAAGACGGCATGGATTTGATTTCCGGAATTACCTTATAGCCTGTGGTCGGGCGAGTTCCTGCGGTCGTTTCAACGCAGTACTGCAAGGACATACCGGCAGTGGATACTCTCTGAGACATTGATAGCCCTCCTGTTAAGTTTTGTTTTGGTTTTCGGAAGGCTCTCGGCTCACGGCACTCGGCACATTATATTTCGGTGTTTTGCTCAGTTTTGGTAGATCATGAAATCCTTGTCGCAGACTCCTTGGAATCGTACAACGATTCGATAGATCGTTGCATCCTGCAAGTTTGCGACAGGATTGCAAAATGTTCGCGTGAACCCAATTTGCTCAAATGTATCGCTCAAGGTTTGCAGGATTGCATTCGCGTCCTGCTTTTTGTAACCTGCGCGATTGGTGTAGATATTGCACTCATACATAAGGCTGACGGCGTTTTCTATGGTTGTCGTCCTCATGCGCTCATACACACTGTTGTCGGATTCAATTACCGTTACGGCTGGAAAACTGGCAGGGATGTTCACATACTCGCCTGACACAAAAATGCCATTGTGCGCTGCTTTAAGCGCCTTGGAAATGATGTCGAAAATGTAGTTTTCCGGTTGAATCATTTATTTCTCCCATTCCTTTTCGGCAATGTATCCAACGGACTCTTTCATGATTTGAGCGGTATCGTGCATGAATGGTCTGGATGGCATGCCCTTTGTCCAATGGCTTTTCCCATCGTCACCAGTGTACCACCAGCCTGCATCCCCGTGTTTGTTTACGTCATATTCCCAGCCGGGGTATGATTTGTTTGGGTTTGGTTCTCTTTCGCCTCTCACGCCGGTTCCCATTTCAACGAAGGCCGAATGCGGAGCCGTAGAGTGGATACGCCAATCTTCTTTTTCCTGTTCCGCAACAATACCATCGACCAGTTGACCGGAATCGTATGCGTTGAAGTACATTGCGACGTTTTTTGCCTCAACCGCTCCCGCTTCTGCCACTTTTTGGGAGAGCTTTTCCTTATTCCTCTCGATTTTTTCCTTGTATCTTTCGAGAGCTTCAAGCGCTCTGTCGATGGAGTTTGGGTCTGAAAGAGAAATGTTGATGTTCATTTTGAAACCGTAACTTGCTTGATTGCGAACTGAATGCTGTTTTTCCAGACGGCACGCTTCTTCACGATGTAATTCCACGCACCGTCCGTATCTGCTCCATCCAGCCAAAGAACGGAGTTCTCGTCGATTTCGCAGCCAGTGTCTGCCGTTGTCATCGTCCTGTCGTAGTCTGTGATGTTTCCAAACTGGTCAGCAGACGATGCCCCTCTGGTAGGAGAAACGCAAAGACTTGCACGTTTCAATTCACCGTACTTCGGCAAATAACTACCAGTTGCGTTTCCGGCCTCGTCAACGATTTCTTCTTCGCCTTCGTACATTTTGTAAAAAACGTCGGAAAGATTTGAACGAAGATTCCGCACAGAATCAACCTCCAATCGTCCTGCACATTGGAGTTATCTCCTGTAAAAGGGATTCCGGAATCCCATCAGTTGACCAAGTACGAGATACTCCATTTTCTGAATGCGAAAGCTGATAGTCAGCGCCATCCTTGTTATACATAGAGAGTGCGATCCTGTACTGCAAATCTTCATATTGCTTTTCAAGGGAATCCGGCCAATCTCCAAAAGGGTATCTGCGAGCCATGATAGCCGCTGCTGCGCTCGCAAGAAGATCGTTGATAAAGCCCATATCTTTTTCTCCGGTTCTCACCATGAGCCGCTCTGCGTTTGTCATGAAACTCGCCTCCTTTTATGGATTCTTCCTAGGGCGACCGCCCTTCGCTTTCGGCTTCTCCTGTTTCGGCTTTTCCGGCTCCTTCTTATCTTCCGGAAGCACCTCAACAATAGTTGCGCCCTGATTCACTGCTTCTTCCGCGTTTTCCACTGTGATCTTTTCATAAGGGGCGTAGTAACGCCCCTTAGATTTCACATGGAACGGAAAGGTCACGACCGCCATCACGCGATCAATAAACCTTAATGACGTAGGTTTCCGACATGCGCTCGTAGGACGGAAGAACGATCTCGGAAACGGTGGTCTTGGTGTTCACCGGGTCAACTGTGGTGGACACTGCAACCGCAACGCCGGTTTCGACAATGGAAACGTTGGCTTCCGGCTTACCCATGAGCGTGCGCTCTTCTGGAGTCGTACCATACCAAGTGCCGCCAATCGCGCCTTCGGGCAGCAGCGTGACCATACCGGCAGGGTAGAAGTAGGACGCGGTGCCACTCTCGTCCTTGTACTTCTTGCTGTACACAACGGGAGTGATTCCGAGGACAGACTGGAACACTTCGATGACGCGGGCCTTTGTCATGAACACATTCGCAGTGACATTCTGCGCCAGAACAGCACTCTGGATGTTCTTATTGCGAATCAGGTGGTTCATGGTTTCGCCGTTCAGAAGCATGTATACCGGGCGCGTGCCGGTAAGCGTCTCGACGGCATCCATTGCGGTCTGAACATCCTTGAGCGGGTCAGAATTCTCATGGTCTGTCCACTTGTCAGTCGCAGTGGTCAGCGCAGTGTAGTTGTTGGTCTTGTAGCTGCCGTCAGGATCGTAGTTGATGCTCGTCTGCACGCCATCAGCGAGGATGTTGATGCGCGGGCTGCCGTCAGCAGTCGGCGCAAGAAGCTGCATTCTCATACGCTCTGCAACAACGTTCGCACCCTCAATCAGGGTGTTTGCATCGTTGTAGATGTTTGATAGCACCATGTTAATTCCAAGCTGGTTGGATTCCTGGAGCATCATGATTTTCTGTTCATCTTCTTCAGAAACAAGCATAGACTCTCTGAAGAACGGCATATTCGTCTTTTCGAGTTTGAAGCCTTCTCGCCCGCGAATCGTGGACTTCGCATCGAAATTGGACGGCGCAAGGGAAACAGGAAGACCCTTATGCGCCTTAATATAGGAAAGGTCAAGGCCGAGCTTCTTGTATGCCGGGAAGAAACTCAAGCCGAGTGCGGGAATTCTGTTGGACGCAGTTTCCGTGAACTGTGCCGCGACACTCCTTGCGGAGTAGATATCAGTGATCTGCATTATGTTGTTCCCCCTTCCTTACATGAAAACGATGTTCTTACAGGCTTCCATCGTGGGCGCATCATAGGTAACGCCGGAGTGCTCCTGTGCGACGGACTTCCGGATATAGCCGCCAATAACAACAGTTGCCTGCGGGTAATTCTCCGAAACATCGTGAAGAAGGATGCCGATTGCGTCGGAAGATGCAGGATTGGAATCTGCTGCTGCCGTGGTGGTTGCCTTCTTGCCCGCTGCGGTGATCGGAGTGCCAGCCTTGCAAAGACCACTCGTAAACGCAGTGGTATCAAGGGTCAGAGCACGACCAACATAGGCGCTATTGAACAGAATTTGTACTTCGGCACCAATGTCAGTCTGGGTGTACGCAATAGAACCAAGACTCATTGATTTTATTCTCCTATCTTTATAAAATTAGATGTAATGCTTCAAAACGTCCATGGACGCCTTGTTCGCTTCGGCATTCTGCTTGCCGATTCTTTCGGCAAACTTAATATCTGCCGTCTTTTCGCCGCCCTTTTCGCCACCAGCGCCGTCAGGTCTGGGCGTACCCTTAATCATGTCGGACTTGATCTTTTCGGAAAGAGCCTCGTTTGCTCTCTTCTGGATTTCAAATACCTTGTCCATATTGCCTTCGTAAAGGGCGGCAGCAGCTTCCTGCGCATCCTTTTCGGAATAGCCCATGGAGAGATATTTTGCCGTATTCTTGGAGATCGTGCTTTCCTTGAGTAGCGTGTTATACTGCGATTGCAGCGTATCGAGCTGCTCCTTCTGCTCCTGTGCAACTCTCTGTGCTTCCGGGAGTTGTTCCCTTGCGACCTTTTTGAGGTCAGCAAGCTCGCTTGCGACCTTGTCGAACTTCTCCTTTTCGATCATTCCGCTCCTGTCCTGAGCTTCGGGAATTTCAACATTCAGAAGCGCTGCGACCTTGTCCGCGTCGCTCATTGTTTCAAATCCCTGAATCGTGGTGGTGTCAATTTTCGGCATAATGTTCTCCTTTTGCGTTATTTTTGGCGTTCTCTCGCCATAATTTGCGTTTAATTATTCTCTGTTCTCTCAGAGCTGCGTTTTTACGGCTTCTCTGCCGGTATTCAACGGCGCATAACGCCGATAGAATCATTTTGTTTCAATTACAGGTTCAAGCCTGCAACGGCATCCCCAATGCGGCTTTGGCGGAACTCTGTCAATCTGGTAAATAACATTGTTCCTTTCATGACAGGTTGTGCATTCGCGCCCATCTTCCTTTGTGATCCACCGTACCTTTTTCACGCCGGAATCGCGGTACGCTTTCAACTCCGCCGCGTCGGAAACTAGGTCGCAATACTGCGCCGTCATGTTATCCCAGTAGATTTCGGCCTTTTTTAGCTCTTTTTCTTTTTCGGGATAATCGGGAGCTGAAACTACGGCTTCTTTGGCCCGGTCTCTTTTGCGGACGATCTCGTTCTCGTACACATATCTCGTCACAGGTTCGTACTCAAGCAGGAAGTCGGACAACCACTTGCTTTTTGGAACGAGCTTTTTCTCGGAGGTATGGCGCAAATAAACAAGCTCTGCTAACTCAAAAAACGTCGATTGATTGTCTTTATCCAGCGCCTTAAAGAGCGCATCAGTCGTTTTAATGACATTTAGTTCATCAAAATCATTTGCATGCATAGCTCCGAGCGCATTTCGAAAGCGAATTGTTGATTTTTTGCTCAGAAGCTCCGTCGCTTTGTCGGCATAGTAATACGGGTCATTCCGTGATGTTTTGGTTTTCATCGTCGTTTACCGAATTCTTCAAAGATTCCTGAAGTTCCCGCTGCGATTCCTCGTAATACCTCATGGATTCCCGATAGCATTCCTCGGCGTCAGGGATCCCGGCAAGCACCCACGGAATCTTCGGGTGAATCTTGCTGTTATTAAGTCCCTGAGTAAGAATCTGCATTCTGGAAAGCATATTCGACAAGTTATTTCTTGCGTGCTCGATCTTGATGTCTTTCATTTCAATGTCAAGATGCGAGACATTTCGGCAAATATAAAGGCAAATCCGAAGGAATTCGCGCTCCGAGCGATTGAACATCTTTTCGGTGTCCTTTGCTCTGCTTTCGGCGGCCTGCCAGCCGTCGCGCATGATTGTCGCTGTTCCGGTGTCGCTGGTGGAAGAACCACCGTTCCGGTTCGGCATCCCGCAAATTGTCAGGACTGCATCATATAGATCGTCCACAACCGTCTGTGTAGAAGTCTGGCTCAGTTCGGAAGAAATGCGGTATACCTTTGCCTCTGCTCCAGCCAAGACGGTCTTTATTTCGATTGCCTGTCCTCCGCTGGACAGCTTTTTGTAGCTCTCGTCGCTGCATTCGCAGTTCTGGAAAACATCGTAGGCATTCACGAAATCCTGAATGTTATCCAGCCGGTTCGACTCAATGTTGTTGATTGCATCGAGTAGCGGGAGAACAATCTCGAAAGCCCCAAGCCTTGCCTCGTTATTCAGATACTCAATGACAGGAATGTAGCCGCCGAGGTAGGAATGCTCAGACCTGATAACTGCATCGTTTTTTACCTCAAAATATCTGTTCGGCGTGTAGATGCAGTAATACGGGTTCCCATCCTCGTCGGTCTGTTCCACAACGCCAGCCACCTTTTTGTGGCCGATTCCGCTGTGGTAAATGCAAAATGCCTCTCGCGGGTCGAGTGTGTAAATGCAGACAGGGCTTCCGTAGGTATCTCCGTACTGGTCTGGGACAACCATTCGAATGCCAACACCGCAAATATTCATCCAATCGACAACTTCCTTGTCCTTGGACTCCTTGTCCTCTGCGTCCATGAAACTGTTCAGAGTGTTGACCGCCTCGGATACGACATCTTTTCCCCCGGATGAAACATACTGCACTGATTCACTCAGAAAGTATGAAGTTTTAAATGTCACGATTTCGTTTGCTCTGTTTACGGCCACTTTGTTGTTGACCGCCGGGCGAACAATTTTTGTCTTGTTCAGAATCTCTTGCTTGCCCTTGTAGATTTCATAAAGGCGCTGAATTTCGTTTCTGTTCTGGAAGTGAAACGCCAAGGCATCCGAAAGAACTTTCACGACATTGGTCGCATTCACTTCTTTTGCGTTTGTGAATACTTTTCTTCGCCCAAACAGGCCGATATTCGGACGCAGCACGTCGTTCAGTTCACTCATTTCATTCTCCTTGGATTTTCAACTTGTGATGAAGCCGCTTTCACCGGCGGTGGGACGGTTTCTTACCCTGAAAGCAATAAAAGCCGAGCGCCGATTGAAACCACCAAACTGGTAGCGTCAATCGGCACTCGGCATCAGAATGCACTCGGCACTTACGAATCTTTAGTTTTATCTTCTTTTGTGAGAACAGGGAGGTCGATTCTGACGTTTATTTTGCATCTTCGGCAGTACGGATAAATTGTGCCGGTTGCGTTCTCGTCAACCATTAGCAAGAATTTGCCTTTTCCTTTGCTCATTCCCGCTGCACCGCAGACGGGACAATATATCTTTTTCGTCATAGCGGCTCCTTCGTTAAAACGTTCTCGCGGTTTTAGCATAGCAAAGATATTCTAATTTGTCAATTTTTCGGTTAAAAATGAGCGATTTTACAAATGAAACGGTAAAAAACAAGATTTTCCCTAAAAAAACTTGATTTCTTACTCTGTTCTTGGTATAGTGTGATCGAAGCGATGCTTCACGGGTCGTTCATGTTGTCTCTCTCCTCTTTCTTAGCACTGCACAAGGAAGCTATAGATCGCAAAGGCTTCCTTGTGCAGCAATCTAAAGACAAAGCAGCTTGCCTGCATGATTCAAAAATATAAACGCTTACGGCGGGCTGGGAAACCAACTCGCCGCCTTTTTCTGTAAAAGTAAATATCGTCTTAGTGCCGAGTGCCGAAAAAACAAAAAGTGCCGAGTGCCTCCAAACAACACTGAATGGGGGTACTCGGCACTTTTATGAATACAGAAGAACTCGCACGCCGCATGATGCAGCGAAATCTCACAGATTACGACGCCGCAAAGGACGCTTTCGACGCACTTCGGCTATTGGAACCGGACAATTTTGCACTCGCGCACGATCTCAACAAACAGCTTCGGCAGATTGCTGCCGCAGAATTTAAATCGCAGCGCAGCTCCAATTTCTATGACCTCTACGACAAAACGCTGCTCTTTGACGCGCCGCACGATTTTGATGCGTTCCTCCGTTATGTCGAGGGTGCACAGTCCTCGGAAAAGAAATTCTATGCGCCGCGCAGGAAGTATCTGCTCCCCGTCGTAAAAGCATATCAAGAGGTGCTGAATGGTAGTCTGAAACTGCTTACACTTAGTTTACCGAAAAGAGCCGGTAAACTAATAAGCCATGACACGCCTGTTCTCACAACAAACGGCTTTAAGAAGCACGGTGAACTCGTGCCGGGGGACTATGTTTATGGCCGCGATAATGAGCCGGTAATGGTCATTGCAAAGCACCCTGACAGCTATGCGGTTTATTCCATTGAGTTTACCAATGGAGAAAAGATACTAACATCAGCAGAGCATGAATGGCCTGTGATTCTTCGCGATACAAAGCATATTTGCATTCTGGAAACGCAACAGTTGCTCTGCCGCATAAATGACATTCTGATGTTTGTCCCCGGTGGATTGGTCGGCGTAACGGCAATTGCCTCACTTGAACGCCCTGTTGTAGGAAACTGTATAACGGTAGAGGGCGGGTTGTATAGGGTGGGGAAAACACAAATCCTAACCCATAACTCTCAGCTCGGTATAAACTTCGCAAACTTCATTTCCGGCAGGAATCCGAACCGCTCCACACTCATGGAGGGAACGGGCGATGACCTTGTCAAATCCTTCTATCTCGGCTGCCTTGAATACTTGCAAACTCCAAACGACTATCGTTACTATGACATTTTCCCTGAGGCTGAGCTTGTGCAGACTAATGCCGACTCAAAATTCATCAATCTAAAGGACAAATCCCGTTTCCCGACGATCATGTGCCGCTCAATTGATGCGCGTCAGGTCGGTCTGTCCGAGGCTACCAACGTACTCTATCTGGATGACTGCGTCGCAGGCCGAGACGAGGCCAAGAACCGCGTGCTCCTCGACCAGAAGTGGGAAGTTATATCCGGCGATATTATCGGTCGTGCGATTGAAGGAACGCCCATCATTGCCACTGGTACGCGCTATTCTCTGTATGACCCGATTGGACGGCTTCAGGAAGAAGCACGAAAGCAGCATTGGCCGTGGAAAGCGATTGAAATTCCTGCGCTTGACCCGGTCACGGACGAAAGCAACTATGAATACTACAACCCAAAGATCGGCAGAATGGTATTCACGACCGCCTTTTTCCGCGAGCAGCGGGAAATGCTCTCAGCTGAGCAGTTTGAATCCGAATTCCAGCAGCAACCATTTGAGGCGAAGGGACTGCTTTTCCCGGAAGGCGATCTCAACCGGTATTTTCAGCTCCCCGCAGACAAAGACCCGGATGCAATTATCGCAGTATGCGACACAGCAGAGGGCGGCGGCGACAGCGTCATGATGCCTATCGCCTACATCTACGGCGACGATGTTTTCATTGAGGATGTTGTTTTCGATAATTCCAAACCGGAGGTCACAAAGCCCCAGTGCGCGAAGAAACTGTTTCAGCACAAGGTATCTGTTGCGACGTTCGAGTCGAACAACGCCGGTACTTACTATAGCCGCGATGTCGAGGAGCTTTTAAAGGGCCTCGGTGGGAAATGCTCCATCCGGCAGAAACGGACGATCTCCAACAAGCAGACGCGTATAGAAATGGCCTCGGACGGCATCATGAAACATTTCTGGTTCAAAGACCGTTCCCTATACGCTCCGAGCAGCCAATACGCGCTCATGCTCAAGGAGCTGACCACCTACACCCGCACAGGCAAAGTTCCGCACGACGATTCCCCTGACGGACTGGCTATGCTTGAAAACGAGGTTCGGAACCTCTCTGGGAACAGCGTGAGAATTTTCGCAAGACCGTATTGACAAGGAAAAGCCCTGAGAGGAATTTCTCCTCTCAGGGCTTGTTTTTAGTATTCAAAAATTCTTTATTTAGTATTTAACACTCTATCAATCATGTTTTTTACGGGTTCTTCCATGTTCTCACACGTGAATTTGATATCCGGGTTATCTCTACGAAATACTACGAACAATTCATGTGTGAATGCTTGCCCGATTGTCTTCACACCACTGAAATCCAACACTACATCCTGAAATCTGGATATCATCGCCGCAAGCCGTCTTGCCTCAGAGCGAGATATCGGTCCTGCGTTTTGGAAAATGTGCGCAATAGGCAGTTGTGTCCGGAAGAATCCATGTTCTACATCAGAGAACATATTCATCACCTCCGTAAGATCGCGTGAAGACTCGTTTTCCACGCGAATAATAACCGCCGTTCCCTTTTCAAATATCTTCATACGAGAATCAAACAAGCAGTCGGCAAACGCATCGTGTGAGAAGATCTTTTCATCTGAGTAAATAAAAAAATGATTTGCCGCGCGTGACGCGAAGAAGATTCCCTCGCCTGTATGGTTTTTACTATCTGTCGTGAACTTTCCGGAAAACAGCATTGCAACCGCATCATCAAGAGACAGTTCTTTGTTGTTCTCCGTCTCTGCTAAGTAGTCTCTTATCTTTTTGAAGATTCCAACACCATCGTCTGTGATCATGACCGTCGTTGCGAACGCATTCTGCAAGACAAAAACCTCAATCACATCCGCCTCTGCGTGCTCGATGGCATTATTCATCATTTCCGTAAAGGAGTATCTCCAAATTTCATAGACATTATTCGCAACCGGAATAGCCTTTAATAGCGGAGCGATATCCGCATTAAACACTTGATCTTCTGCAATCGAATCTGCCGTATTATAGCTGAAAGAGGCAGATTTGCACACAAGCTCATATTTTGACGCTCTTTCCTTTTCCTTCGCGATAACGCCATCAGTCAGCATTTTTGACAGATAATTATTGACCGTCGTTCTGGATATCCCGTATGCGTCCATTGTTTTCTTTATGGTTTCCTGATCGTCATCTTGAATATGGCGCATCATGTACCGCTTAATTTCTTCTCGCTTTTCCTTCGTCAATGACATCGCTGCTCTCTCCTTTCACGGCTAGAATACCACATCCTTTTCTGAAAGTCAAGATAAGCAAAAAATTTTAAAACATATTTTAAAAAGAGTGGAAACATATATCGATTGCAAACGGCAAAATACCGTTTTTTTCTTTAGTGCACTGGCGTTTTGCACAGTTTTTAAGGCGAAAGTTTGTGAAGAATGCGGGGTTGCGCCGTTTGCGTGTACACGTTATAATATCTGTGTACACAAGAAAGGTGGTGAGCAAATGCCGCCCTGTACAGGCAGGCCAAAGGCTGAAAACCCTAAAGACATCCAGCTTAAAATCAGAGCAGATAAGCAGACAATTCAAGATTTGAACTACTGCTGTGAAAAGCTGAACAAGACAAAAAGCGACATAATTCGCTTGGGAATCCAGAAGGTTAAGGCCGATGCAGACAAAAAATAAGGACTGACAGCCCCTACCACAGTTCGTCAGTCCCATTCGCACCCAGAAGTCACCATCTGGATAAATCTATTCTATCACAGTCGGTGGCTTCTATCAAGTACTTTTTGAAGGAGCTTTATTAAAATGACTGTTCGAGAAGTTTGCAATGGCATTTAGCGTTTTGCACAAAAACGCCAGTAATATTTTGGCTAAAAAGCGGATTGATTGTGAAGCTAACTACATGTATAATGTGGTTAGCTACTAAGGAGGCGATGAAGTGGCTGAAAAAAGTCGCGCTGAGTACTTCCGTGAGCGCCGAAAGGTCAAGAAACAGCTTGTTTTCATGGTTGATAAGGACAAGGCAGAAGCACTTGACAAGAAACTTGCAGAAAAAGGCGAAGGACGTACCGAATGGTTCAGAAAGCGCCTTGAGGAAGAAATCAGCAAATAAAAGAGGATATCCGCCGCCGTAGGAAGCACAAACGGATATCCCAACAACCAACGCGCGAAGCCTTGGTAAATCTATTCTACCATACCTCCGCGCGAAAATCAAGGAGGTTCATTAAAAATGACTGTAAAAGAAATCTGTTTCGCCATTGAAGGCAATGTCGGTATTTCCGTTTCCCTGAGAGAATCCGGCTACACTATCCGCGACGAGGGTTCTTTCATCTGCGACCCTGTCGCTCTCGACATGTGGGGTGATTTCATCGTTGACACGATCGCTTGCCTGAAGAACAACATCGACCTCGGTATCAAGGTCGTCCCCGTCAGAAAGGGGGATGCGCGATGAACGAATTACAGGTTTTCAACAATCCGGCATTCGGAACCGTCCGCACCATCGAAGAAGATGGAAAGGTGCTATTTTGCGGAAGTGACGTCGCAAAAGCTCTTGGGTACCAAAATCCGAGCCGAGACGTTCAGCGCCATTGCAAATCAACCGCAGATAGATGCACTACCGATACGGTAGGACGTCAGCAACACATGCTTTTCATCCCCGAAAGCGATGTCTACCGCCTTGTGTTCGGCTCCAAGCTGCCCACTGCCGAGAAATTCACGGATTGGGTGACGATGGAGATTCTGCCGTCCGTCAGAAAGCACGGTGCATACATGACGCAGGAGACGCTCGAAGCCGCCATCCTCAGCCCCGATTACCTCTTGAAGGTTGTTACCGCCCTCAAGGACGAAACCGACAAGAGAAGGACACTGGAAGCCCAGAACGCTGCTCTCAATGACGATCTCGAAAAGGCGAAGCCGAAAGCGCTGTTTGCCGATGCTGTCAGCGCAAGCCACACGACCATCCTGATCGGCGAGCTTGCAAAGCTGCTCCATCAGAACGGCGTGGACATCGGACAGAACCGCCTCTTTAGCTGGATGCGCGACAATGGCTACCTCATTAAGCGCACCGGCTGCGACTACAACATGCCGACGCAGTATTCCATGGAACGCGGCTGGTTCAAAATCAAGGAACGCACTGTGCAGGAACCGAACGGCAGCATTTCCGTTAAGAAAACGCCCCTCGTCACCGGAAAAGGCCAGCAGTATTTCATTAACCTGTTCCTCGGCAAAAATCACCGCAACTAATTCAGTTTATTTTAGGGCTACTCAAATCGAGTAGCCCTTTTTATTTTTGCGCGATTTTTTTGAAGTGCGGATTTAAGCCCAGCGTCCGGTTTTGGTCTTATATTCCCTTACTACAGTCCAGTAGGTGTTCGGCTTCAGTCCGAGCTTCTGCATCGCGTATTTGTTCGTTCGCTCATGCCTCACCACCTCAGCATACACAGCTTCAAACGCCTCTTTATCGATCTTGATCGGCTTTCTACCCGTATACACGCCTCGCGCCTTTGCTAGCGCTATGCCCTCTGCCTGACGCTGCCGGATGTTACTGCGCTCCTTCTCCGCTACGTAGCTCAAAAGCTTCAGAACAATGTCAGAAATCAGTGTCCCGGTCAAATCCCGATTCTTCCTGGTATCCAGAATATCAATGTCCAGAACCACAATGTCCGCTTTCTTTGTCTTCGTGATATACTCCCACTGCTCTGCGATTTCACGATAGTTCCGTCCGAGACGGTCAATGCTCGACACATAGACTACGTCTCCCTCGCGAAGCATCGCAATCATCGCTTTGTACTGCTCTCGCTCAAAGTCTTTTCCGCTTGCCTTGTCTATGAAAATGTGTCGCTCGTCAATCCCAAGCTCCTTCATCTTCTCAACTTGCCGTGCCTCATTCTGGTCTTTGCTCGACACCCGAATGTAGCCGAACGATAACGTGTTTGCCATTTTTGTATCCTCCTCTTGTTCTTGTGTTTATACTATATCATTGGCTTGGTGCTTTGTCAATAGTTTTGTTTGAATATTTTTTGATTTTTTCAAACTATTTGCGGGAAGGCACGTATGAGGCAGGAAGGAACCGGGAGGAGGCTTTTTATTTTTTGCGGTGGTTTTGGGGCTAACCTATTACATAATATGAGAATTATATCCCCCTCCGGGGTGCTCGTGCCGCCGTTGGCCGTCGTTCGTGCGGCTGGTTTGGGTATACCCTAGTCGAACTACACACGCAACGCCGATATAGTACGGCACAAGTTAAAAAAGTATAGAATAATTTGTTTGAAAGTGTTGACATTATTGCCAAACTATGCTATCATATAGCCACACCAGCAAGGCGGGAGGAAGTGAGGACATGCAAGACGAAATGACAGCCCCGGAACTTAATCAGTACTTAGAAGCCATCGCAAAGCTGATCGAGGCAACCGCGCACAGCGTGGAAGATGCGGCGCGGATTGTGCGCGAAAGCAAAATCAAGGCGTAAAAATGGCCCTCAGGGGCTAGCCTGAGGGCCTGACAAACACTAGATCATGGGAGCGGGTCGCCCGCCTGACCTGCTCCCATTGTAGCAGAGAGGCGCGGAAAAATCAATAGCTATTTTTGGAGGTAACGCCATGAGCACATACACCATCACAGAAAACACACAATTCAACAGTCGGGAAGTCACTTTTGACGGCAAGCCGTCCGCCGCTGTGCGGGATGCCCTGAAGGCGCTAAAAATGCGCTGGCACTGTGTAAAAAAATGCTGGTATGGCTACGCCAGCGAGGCGTCAATCGTTTCTGCAATCCTCAGCGCACAGCCCGAGGACGCACACGCAGAAGAGGCCGCAACAATCTATTCTGATGGCTACCTTGGCGGCGGTGCTGTCTATGGCTCCAAGTCCGGCAAGTATCTGCACGGCGCGGAGCTTTCCGCAGCCATCCGGGCGGACATCAAGCGCGCAGGAATCAAGGGCGTTTCTGTCTCCTGCAAGACGTACGCCGGCGGCCAGAGCATCAAAGCCACGATCAAGGCCCCGACAAGCTACTTCAAGACCCGCGCCGAGTTCGTCGCCGGGTACAAGATTCCCGGTTCTGCCGCATGGATTCAAGCAGATGCAGAAACGACCATTTTCGCCCGTGATTATTGGGAGATGGACGCAAACCGGCAAGAAAACGTCCGTCTTTCCGCTGCAAACTACGAATACACGCAGCGCATCAACGCGGAAGAAATCCAGATCAACGAATATCACATCGAATCAAGCGCCGATTTCCTAAACGCCGAAGGAATCGCAATTTTGAAGCGTGTGCAAGCTATCATTTGCGCATATCGCTATGATGCTTCTAATAGCATGGTTGACTACTTCGACACGAATTTTTACTATGATCTTCGGATCAAGCCGGACGGCGTCGCAGAAGTGGAGGCGGCATAAATGGACTGGATCGCCAAAAAGACAACAGATGAACTACGCGACCTTCTGCAATGGATTACAGACCGCCGCCGGTATCGGCTTGCATGTTGCGAGACCGCACCGACGCTGACGGCGCAGGACGGTGCCGCCGCTGATGCAGCGCTAGCAGAGCTTCAGCGGCGCGGCGTATACGGTACGGAAGGACGGTGCAGCTATGGATGTTAGATTATATGCGGACATCATGCGACAGCACCATACACTTATAGCAGGAACTACCGGCGCGGGTAAGTCGGTCGTGCTCAATGGCATATTATACATTGCCATGTGCAACCCGCCAGAGGCGGCACAGTTAGTCTTGATCGACCCGAAGCGCGTAGAGCTGAGCATATATAAACGGCTCCCGCACTGCCTGACATATGCGGAAACACCCGCACAAGCGCTCGACGCACTGCGCGCGGCCTCTCGCATCCTCGACCGCAGGCTTGACGAAATGAAGCGGCGCGGGCTGACACAGTATGACGGCGGCGGCGTTTATGTGATCGTTGACGAGCTGGCCGACCTCGTACTTAATGCCACATACAAGCGCGATATACTCGACCTATTGCAGCACATCGGCACACTAGGCCGCGCCGCTGGCGTGCACCTGATCGCCGCCACGCAAGCCCCGAGCCGTCAAACGCTCCCCGCGCGGCTGGCCGTCAATTTTACGGCACAACTCGCCTTGCGCTGCCGGACAGCGATCGAGTCCCGGCAGATCATCCAGCAGACCGGCGCGGAGTTGCTGCCGGAGCACGGGCGCGGCATATACTACACGCCGAAGCTAATGCGAGCCGGATACGTCAATATTGAGATGATACCGCGCGACTCCCTCGCAGATATGGCGGCAAGCTGGGCGCGAGGCATCCGCCCGCAGCCGCTCCCGTAAAAAGCATATCGTTTCCGGATGCGCTCCGGCTCCTGTGTGAGCTGGGGCTCGTCTTTTGCGCTCTGGCGGTCTGGCTCGGGCTTGTGCGTGTCCGTGTATTTGCTGCGCCATGTTCGAGGCGCTGCGGCGCTCCTGTGGCCTCTGGCGGCGGTGTCCTGTGTTATGCTCTGGTCCGCGTTTGCTGCTGCTTTCCTTTGCGCCTCTGTTGCGCTTTATTTGCGTCTTTGCGCCGTTTTTAGATTCGCCCATCAATCTACATTCCAACGATCTATTCTCCGCTCCTGCGTCGATTCTCGGCGCGTGGCGGCTATCTCTGCGGCGGTGCGCGTATCACCTCGCGCAATTTCTATCCCGTCTTGCCTCAAATCGTAGTTTATCCGGACGACAGGAAAGCCTCCGAGGGCTTGTTCGGCTCTCGGAGGCTCTTTCTGCGCTTTCTGTGATTTTTGGGCTTTCTGCGCCTGGCTCATTCCTCTGATTCGATGATATCGCTCAGCTTGTCCTCGAGGGCTTTCTGCGTCTGCGTATCGCCGAGGGGCTGCTGCGGGGTGAGGATGTATTCTTTCTTGTCTGCATAGCCGAAATGATTCTTCATGAGAAAAATGGAGAAAATCGGATTTACGTCGCCTGTTTGTGCCTGTTTTTCCAGCAAACTCTCCAATATTTCGTACACTTCTTTTATGAAGTTGCGGCTTTCCTCGGGCAAATACGCGCTATCAATTCCGTTTGCCCACTTCCAAACCTGCGTTCTGTGCACCTTAAAGGCAGAGGCGAAATCGGCGACACCCGGTTTAGTACCGTCACGAGCGCAAAGCTCGAAGTAATCACAGATTCTCTTTCTGACCTGTTCGGGGTCTCTCATGTCCGGCTTTGGCCAGCCGAATATTTCCATGGCGTGGTCTATGAAAACGCGGTTATCTTCTTTGCTGATTTCGAGCGTCTGATCGGCGCGTCTGTGTTTGTTTTTTGAGCCTGGCGGTCTGCCTCTGGTACGTTTCTGCGGAACGAGGGCGGAATCGGTTTCTTTTTTGTTGTTTGCCTTATTCGCTTTGCCTTTTCCGCAATTACTACTAGTAGATTTATTATTTATATTATTTATAATAAAACACCACCTAGATAATAGATAAATTACTAATGGCGCGAGTGCCAGGAGGTTAGATTAGAAGGGGAGCTGGCAGTCATCGCCTTGGATAGGGCTGAAATCGGGCAGAATTGGCGTGTTTTGGCCTGTTGAGGGGCTTTCTGCGCCGTTTTGCTGAGTGGGGAAGGCCGATTGCAGTTCCTGTACGACGTATTTGACCTGTTTGCGCTTTGTTCCGTCCTTTGCCGTGTAGGAATCTGTGGTCATTTTGGCTCTGACAGTCACCATCGTTCCCTTTTGGAGTTTGGCGGCAAAGTCTGCGGTTCCGTTCCATGCAGTAAATTCCGGGAATTCGACTGTTTTTTTGTCGCCGTAACCGTCCTCGCAGGCAAGGGAAAAGTTTGCGACGGACTTACCGTTCTGCGTGGTTCGGAGTTCCGGCTCTCTGACGAGTCTTCCGGTAAAAAAGCAATTGTTCATAGGCTTTTAATTATACCTGACTTTCTAATTATTTTTTTAAATTATAGCAAAATATATAATTAATATATAAATTACTATGGCGCTATGGCGTGGATGAAGAGAACTCAGTTTCTATCACTTTTTTCTTCGTTTTGCAAAATAATTTTTATGAGTTCGCTTATATCCTCGCTTCCTCCGCTCTTTTTTACTTTGTTCTCGGCTGCTGCAAGGGTGAGTAGCGTCAATAAACTGTTGGCGGATTTTACCTTCGTAACTTCCTCTGACAGTCTTCCGATGGAGAGAAACAGCGCGAATACGAGCAGAAACAGGACAATCATGCAGATAATAACTACCGTCATGGATTTTCGATAACCTCCTTGAGTGCGCGTGCGGTCAGGTTTACAGGTTTTGCGCATTCTTGGCAGAACCATATGCTGCCAACGCGCCGCATCACGTCGCTGTCATTCATCCTCTTGAAGCAGTTTCCGCAGATTACCTCTTTGGAATCTTCATCGTAGAGGAAAGCGGCGCTTTTATATCTTGCAGGTTTCACCTTTTTTCATCACCTCCCGCTGCTGCCGAAGCCATTTGCGCCGCGCTCGGTTTCTTCCTCGAATTCTTCGACTGTAACAAGCTCCGGCGTTTCAATCGGCATGATCAAGAGCTGGCTGATCTTATCGCCCGTTCTGACGTGGTAATCAAATCCGCTGTTGTTGTACAGTTTAACGACGATGCTGCCCGTGTAAGAGGCGTCTATGACGCCTTCACTTGTTAAGCCGTACTTCACATTCAGACCGCTCTTGCTCATGAGAAGCCCCACATAGCCCTCTGGAATGAGGACGTGAACTCCTGTGTCGAAGATCGCGCTTTCTTTGGCTTCGATAATTCGTCCTTCTTGAGCGTAAAGGTCAAGCCCTGCATCATGCGCATGTGCTCGAGTCGGCATAATTGCGCCGTCATCCAACATAATTTTCAGATTCATTCTGTTTCACCAGCCTCCATTCTTGTAATTTCGACTTCTGTTCTGGGGTTTGCTTTGTCATAGAGCACGCGGCTTCCGTCCATGGACTGTACGACACTGTAATTGTCATCTTCCAGAAGTCCGGCATGTACCATGACGTCGAGAATTGCCTCCTGCATATTCACCAGATCGCACTTTCTGCGAGTTGGCATATAGAACAGGCATTTGACGTTTACCGGCTCGTTGATAGGCGACGGCTGATGCAACTTCGGTATGTACCATGCCGCCGCCCTTTCGTACTGCTTGTACTGCTTTGACGGCATTACAAACGGTCTGCCGGTTGCTTTGTTCATAAGGATTTGCTGACTGTTTTTCTTCGATACCGGCGGAATATTAACTGTAAATTTAATTACTAGATTATTGCTTATATAATCACCTCCTGAATAATATATAAATTACTTATAGGCAAGCGATTTCTGCGGCATCTGGCGGCTTTATTCCGAGAGCATCGCTGATAAGCCTAGCAGTCACGAGCCAGTTTACAGGATCGATATAGTTTTTGTCCTGAAATGCTTTAAAGCGCTTTGTCGTGATTCCGGCCTTTTCTGCAAGGCTCTTGTGCGTAATCTTTCTGGTGACTAGCTCGTCGCTCACGCGCTTGATAAAGTCATCCATCGGGCTATCTTCGAAAGGTTCGTCGCATTCGCTGCTCGGCTTGGGGTATTGCTTTGTGTCAGAACGTAGGCATTTAATTTTCACGCCGCTTTCTGCTGCGATTTTCTTGCATAATGTGCATTTTTCAAACATTTTTGCACAATATTTTTCGTAAAACTTGTCTTTTTCCGAAGAATTGAAAAACTTTACGAAATCCCCGCTGCCGCAGTGGATGCTCTTTTCACCCTCTCGGGTGTAGAACGGGCAGATGCTCAACTTTTCGCCTCCAATTCCATCAGCTTGTCCATGTACCAGTCGGCCTTGTCGCGGTCTTGCTGACCGTTCTTCGCGTCAGCTCTGTAGCGGTACTTGTGGACGTTGCACTTGCAGAAGCCGATCACGGCATCTACACCAAACAGGGCGACCATCTCGTCGATGCACTCATGCTTGCCCTGATAATGGGCAGGGTGGTTCACCTTTTCGCCGTCCTCTTTGGCTATCGCGTTGTACCACGCGCTCAGCACTTCCGGAGGCGCATCCTCCGGACTGTTCTTTTTGCAGAAGAAATCTTCACTTCTGTGCGGGCACACGCATTGGTCTGTTTTTAAATCATATTCTTGAAACTTGCAGTAGTTTCTGATAGCTTCGATTTTCTCTTCTCGTCTCATTCTTTCACCTCCTTGAAGTACTTGCACGGCGTACCCTCCTTTACGGTGTCGCACCGGCAGAGATAAAGGATCGTCGGCGCATTGATGTGCTGCTTGCAGCCTGTGCAGGATCGCGGAGCCTCGCACAACTCGTCAGAGTACCGGCAGCGCTCACACAGGTCTGTGGACTTGATCTGGTTATCTGTCATGCTTTCTCCCTCCTAATCCGCTTCCCACGGCACACACTCCGTCGCTCCCACGTTGGTAATACGTTCCGCCCGGCTGCAATAGTCCTGCGGAGTGATCGTCCCGCCATACTCGCAGCAGTACCATCCCGTCCCGCTCTGCCGCAAGTTCTGGCAATCTTTACACCGCACCACAGGCGCAACGTCGGCGGCGGGTGCGCCTATAACTTCGCCGCACATATCGTCCACCAAGCAAGCACGGCACATACAACCGTTGCGATCTTTCCCACCCTCTTGACACGGTAAACAATATCGCTTTTCGACGTCTTCCAAAAACGCTTCCCGTTCGATGAATTCAGCCATCGCTTTCACGCTTTGCCGCCCCCCAAGTCCGCATCATATCCTCCGGAGGCAAAGCCCACACGCACGCGCTGAGCCTTTCCACCCCCGGGTCACTCGTCCTCGCCCAATGATATGCCACCCGGCCCTCGTAGATCAGTTTTCCCGCAAGACTACTCGTTAACCCTTCCTCCAATTTGTTCAGAAAACCGTCCTTATCGGCGTAGAACTTGAGTGCTTTTTCAACCCCTTTTATCGGCACCGCGCACTCTACCTGTATTGGCTTCACCGGTGCGCAGTACCCGCCGAGCTTCCGGATGATCCACGCTTTCACTTTTTTCAGCATCTTAATCCTCCTTTTGCAGTATCCTCTTCATCTCGTCCACTGCCTTTCGGTAATCTTCTTCCGTTGTCTGCGTCTCTTCCCTGCATTCCGGCTGTTCTTCAAACACTTGCTGAAACTCTTCTTCGAACTCTTCTTCCGTATAAAGTTCCAGCAGCGCGCCCAGCATCAGTTTTGTCAGCTTCTCCGGGGGAATGTCTTTCTTCATGCGCCATTTCTTCATCACCGCTTGTCCTCCTCGAAGTTCATCACCGTCTCGACATCTCTGGCCAGCATCTCAACCGCCGATATGCAGTCATGATCTGCGTATGTGTAATAGTTTTCAAGCAACATTTTGCACAGCGCCACTTTCTCGGTATCAGTCATCGGCTTCCTCCCTTTTCACTCCGTCCGCGCAGAAGAAGTCCTCCCGCACGATGCTGTCTACGCAGCAGCCATAGCTGCACGTCAGTCCGCCGATGTCCTCCCAACTGTACTTACAGTCCTTGCACCGAATAACGACCACGGCATCGACGGTGGGTAGTTTCTCCAACATCTGCGCCGCTTTTTCAAAATACGGAGCAGCGTCCATCAAAACCGCCATGTTTGCTTTTGCACGAAAAATAGACACGCCCGTTCCGCGCTCAATGTATTCAGCCATTGTCTAACCTCTCTTTCAGCCGCTCCACTTTGCGCCTGCGCATGGAATGCACATCATCAGCGCAGCAAAACAACATCTTCATTTGCTCGAGCATGATCTCCACATCGGCGATCTCCTCGGCGATGCTTGCGGGCGAGTATTTGCCACGCAGGTACTTGCACAGCTCCTTCTGTAGCTCGCTCATTTCCTCTATCGTTACCACGATCTGCAAAGCAGAGCCGTAGGTGTCCAGCGCTCTCTGAAGCACTGCCGATTCATCGATGTATTCAGCCATTTCCGCACCTCCTATTCCACGCTCTGACGATGATGTCGTCAGATGCCGCGCAATCGTCCAGAGTAAACACCATGTCGCATCCGTCGCAGTAGATCACGCTGTCTCGGAAGTAGCTGTACGCCTTGTCGAATCGAACATCGCCCCCACAGAACGGACATGGGTTCAATTCAATCACCCTTCAGCACCTCCGTCCATCTTTGCCCCGCAGTTTGGGCAGTAATTCCAATCCCCAATATCGAAAAATGTAAAATCCCGCTTAACCATCACGCTGCACTCTGGGCATTTGAGATAATCATGATCCTCAATCCATCGCCCATGCACCACCGGGGCCACATCGGCGGCAGGCATCTCCGCGATTTCCCGCTTTGCATCCGTCATTGTGGCCAGTCTGTTGGTCACTTCTACCTTGGTCAGGCGTGCTATCGCCATGTCTCGGCTTATGTAATCACCCATTGTCTACCTCCATTTCCGCACCGCACACATCGCAGTATGCGGCTCTGTACTCGTCCCACTCGTGTTCTTCGCCGCACTCCGAGCAGATTTGACAGCCATTTTCCTCAATCCAGTGTCCGCGCCTCACGGGCGCGACATCGGCGACCGGCAATCGGTGTACTGCTTCTTCTGCCTCAAAAACGCGTTCTCTCGCCTTGTACCCGGCAGTTCTGACGTACACCTTCATTATTGCGTCAATCGCAGCTTCTCGCTCAATGTATTCAGCCATTGCCAGCCCTCCTATTCCATGCTCTGGCGAGAATGGTGGTCAGAAGGGTCTTATAATCGGGAGCGTTGACAAGCTCCACAGAAGGTTCTATGATTGTCATACTCTCGCTCCTTTTCTTCAAGCTTTTTTAACCACTTGGTTTTGATAATCATTTCCAAATAATCTGCATTGTATTTTGGATTGGAAGAAATTACAGAGAATGGTCTTCCAAGCTCCATCTCTCTTAACCGCTCAGTCTCACGCATTCGCTCGATCATGTACTGGAAATGGTCGGGATAATATTTATAGAGATAGGCATAATTGAGATACGAGGAAATCGGGCAGTACATACATCCGCAACGCTTATTGGTTTCGTAGAAGTGGTTGAAAATCGGCTGTGTTTTCGCCCACTCCCATATTCCGTCCTCGGTAAAACCGTTTTCCGCCAGAGGGTATTTCTCAATCCCTTTTTCCATTTTTTTGCGTTTGAAACGGTTTTCCTCGTCCGCGCAAAAGCCGATATAAAATACTGGATAAAAACCAGCGCTATTTAACCATTCGGTTAACTGCCGATTCGCATCGGCTTTGTAAGTGTAAGAACACCAGCGAACAGTTCTTGTAGGGAAACCCTGAATATTACCCCTATTTTTCCCGCTACCAAACCGTCTATAATACAATTCCTCCCACGTCATTCGTGGTTTAATTCTTCCAAAACGGATACCGAACCTCTTGCACTCAGACTCCATGTAGTCAATCACATCATGGATAAACGGGTAGTCAATTTCGAGTTCAAAATGAACTACCCCGTCCAGCGGGTAACGGTCGAGATTGTGAAGAATGTAGTTCAGCATATAAAGGCTGTCCTTGCCGCCTGAAACACTCGCCCAATACGAAGGGCGTAAAGCAATCTCACTACTCATACTCACACCCCCGCGACATGGCTTGCCAGCATATCGGCTTGATGTGTCCACAGAACATTCGGGTAATTACGCACCACCGGGGCCACATCGGCGGCAGGCATCTCCGCGATTTCCCGCTTTGCATCCGTCATTGTGGCCAGTCTGTTGGTCACTTCTACCTTGGTCAGGCGTGCTATCGCCATGTCTCGGCTTATGTATTCAGCCATTGTCTAACCTCTCTTTCAGCCGCTCCACTTTGCGCCTGCGCATGGAATGCACATCCTCAACGCAGCAAAACAACATCTTCATTTGCTCGAGACAGAAAATCCACGCCTCAAGGTACGGATACCGCGCCGCCCTCATGAGTTCCGCAAGCCGCACCGCTTGATTTCTTCCAACGCCGCACGACATCAGCAGCTTGATGAATCTTTTACGGTTCATTGTTCCACCTCTCGTTCCAAGCATCAGCGGCATCTTCTCTCGTGTCGTAGCCATACACTCCAAGTATTTCGTCGACGTGTGTGGCGATTGGGCAGCCTTCGTTATCTTTCACGTCGTGGTAAAGTCCATACTGCAATCCGCTCCACGGGTCTTTTTCATACTCCTCGTCGCGAATGTTAAACTCGTCGTCCATGGTCAAGAACTTAACTTGTCCCCCGCAGAACGGGCAGGGTTTCAATTCAGTCATCCTTCATCGCCTCCAATGCTTTCTCCGCCTCCTCGCGGGTCAAGAAAATTGTCTTTCCGATCGCCAAATCCCATCTTACACACTGCGTGCTTGTCCAGTCGCAGTCGATGTCTGCCCAGAGGCGCGGTTCCGTGTAGCCGTTCACATGAAACTGCCCGATGCGCTTCTCAACTATCTCGTCGCAAAACTCGGTATACACGGTCGTTCCGACCTTGCACGGCAGCACTACCAACCGCCCGTCCTTGTCGGCCAAAGCAAGCTCTCTGAGCCTTGCAACCCCTTTCTCTTCCGCGTCTCGCAGGACGATGTATCGGCCTTCTCTGTCCGCTTTCCCGTACACCGCGCATTCCTCCGGTGTCAGTCCGCTATTCTCGTAGGCAGCAAGCCGGTCAATAAATTCTCCGCTGTACTGGCAGCCGTTAATCTTCATCCGCCAGTGCCCGTTTTTGAAGTACGTCAGCCTCTCCATCACACACCAAGCCTTTCCTTGATCGAATTTAACATCGCGTCGATGCGCGCCATGCGCTCGGCGTGCTGTGCACACACGTCCCGGAAGCAGCGCGGTTCATCCGGCGAAGCATCATGTTCTCCGCAACCAAAGAGGTTGCCATCCAGTACCCGCACAGTTTCCTCAATGTTCCTCGCAATCTCTTCCGACTTCGCGACCAGCGTAAAAATGCTCTCCTGCTCTCTGATCGATGCTTCGCATCCTGTCGACGTAACTGCAACTTTACTGTATTCCATTGTTTTTACCTCCATCTTCCTTCTTCATATCGTCTCATATGTGACTATCCAGATGCCGCCATACTCCTCGGCACATTCGTGCTCGATTCTGCATCCGCGTGCTTCTTCCCAGCCTTTGGCAAAGTATGCGATGTCTGCCGTGGAGAGCAGCTCCAGGGATTTTCCGAGGTACCAAAGCGGTTTTGCGTCCGCCGGGGCACCTTGAATAAAACTGTCGATCACTACAACCTTTTCCATCAGTGAAGCTTCTACTTCATGTTTCGCCTGCGCACGCACCGCCAGAATCTCCTCGTCCGTCTTGCCCCGCACGGGCTGCGAAATAAATAGCTTTTTCATCGGTTTACCTCCTGATTTTTTGATCTTTGATAAACGGGTATCGCACTGCAAACGGCTGCAAATCCCCGCCAAAAACGTCCTTCAGCGCCCGGTCAAGCCTGTCCTGCTGGTAATCCTGCTCCGGGCCGGGAGACCATGCATCCGCAAACTCCTGCACAATCTCCTGTACCCGCTGGCACACGGTCTTGACCTTTGCCGGGCCGAGTACGCCTTTCGCGCCCATGACCGCCGGATCGCGCAAGGCCAGTGCCAGCGCGTCGAAGACCTGCTGCTGCCCGACATGCGTCCCAATTTGCAGCAGGCGATCCTGCACATCCGCCTGCCGTTTCAGATATCCGCTCTGTTTCATACCTCCACCCCCGGCAGCGGCATCCAGTGCGTTATATGCCACTTTGGCAGCAGCCCATCCGGACGGAACGATGGCTCTTTTTCCCCAGCCAGTTGTGACAGGGTGCGCACCATAGCGTTCCTGCGTCTGTCCAAGACAATCACACGCATCCCGACCTCCGGCAAGCGCTCCGTCACCGGTATCCACCTCGGCACCTGCGCTTTCAGCTTTTCGATCTCCGCCGCCTGCGCCTCGATCAGGTCGGCGGCATCCCGTATTAGTGCATCTACGCAAAATGGCTCTTTTCTCAACCGGTACTTGCAAGGACTACAGCCCATCTCTCCGCACCCCCGCAGCGCCAGCACGATTTCTTCTTTGGTCATGTCGTTTTCTCCATTCTCGTTAATTCCTCCCGCAATGCGCGGAAGATCGGATATGCCTGCTGCGGTACTACCGCGTTTCCGAGGCATTTAAGTCTGTCCACCCGATGGGGAATCCCTGAAGCCACTCTACCCACATCGGGTTCAACTGCCCACCAATCTGGTCGTTGAGGTTGTTCGCGCGTTTTGGATCCTCCCACCTTCTTCTCTGCCCCGTCCGATAATCCCTCGCACACGGCGTAGCAAGCATTTCCAATGCCACAGCCTGCGTCAGATTGCATTTCCCCGGTTCCTTCTGCCTGGACGGCGGGACGGATTGCAGGACATCCTTGCCCTCGTTCGCCCTCGGCGTAGGCCACATCCGAAAGCCCTCCTGCACGGCTACCCAATCGCGCAGATTGCACGGCTGTTTCCGTCCCTTTCTCGCGCCCGTCGCTTCGCGGTTCAATGCCTCCTCCGATTTCGGCGGCATCTTGTCCATTGTGTTCGGCGTCGGAAGCAACAAAAAACACCCTTGCTCTCCTGTGCCAAGCTCCGACAGCCGCAGCTTCAAAACAGAACACGACAACGTGATACCCTGCCTGCTCCAGATCCTTGACCACTTGCCCGGCGGCAATCCTGAGGATTCCAGGAACATTCTCACCGACAACGCAATGCAGGCGCAGCTCTCGGATAACTCGGAGCATCTCAGGCCATAGGTAACGGTCATCCCCTTTCCCTTTTTGCTTTCCTGCCACGGAAAACGGCTGGCAGGGGAATCCGCCGGAAATAACGTCAACTGTTCGTAGTCCTGTTCGCTCATAGAAGCTCTCCTTTGTCAAAGTCCGGATGTCGCGCCAGCGCGGCACGCCCGGCCAGTGCTTTTCCAGCACCTTTGTCGGATAGTCGGCAAATTCGCATTGCCCGACGGTTTCAAAGCCGGCCCATTCCGCCGCCAGATCAAGACCGCCGACTAAATGCCGGAGAACAAACTAAGGTGCGTCATTTCCGGCATTTTGCATCACCTGCCTCCCGATAAACTCTCGGCATTCTCACGCCGAAAACCACCTGATGCCCGCATCGAGGGCAATCCATCGCTTCAAAGGTTTTTGTGGCGGTTGCAAACAACTCAGCAAGCCCCTGCGCTTCTCTCACCTCGTAAATCTGCTCTTTCAGCGGCAGCATCCTAAAGCCGCAAACATCGCATTTGATCTTTTTCATTCCGTCACACCTCCACAAATTTTCCGCCGACGCACTTGTACCACGTCTTTTCTTTGAGCGTTACGCCGTCCACGATTCCGGCCGCGACGGAGACAATCTGGTATGTATTGCCATCCCATTCGCCGCGCTCCACGGCGAAGATCGCGCAGCCGATAGCGCCCATTACACGGCCATCACATCCGGATGCCATAGCGACCGACGCTTTGCCCATCGCAGCGGCCGCCCCCTGATCGCCCGTCGCAGCGGCCGCCCCCTGAATTCCCGTCGCAGCGGCCGCCCCCCGATCTCCCGTCGCATACTTATCCGGAGACTCTTTCGCCTTTTTGATCTTCTCGTCGCAACCGATGGTGTTCTTGACCCATGCGATCTGTGCTTCGACGAGGCCAGAAATCCCGATCTCAGAGCCGATTTTTATCGTTTTCGCGCAAATCTTGCTGTCATTGCTTTTCTCGTCGCACACTTCGTCCAGCTCTACCATCCGGTAGATGCTTCCATCGCCCGGCGGATAGTATCCAAGCACATCAAGCGGCATTGTGCAGGCGTGGAACCCGCTGTTGCAAAGCTCTGCCTTGTCCTCGTGATAAGTTTCGCCCTCGGCAAACTGAAAGCCTCGGCATTTCATGTCCTTGTCAAAGCCCTTATAGGCGATAATTGGTTCGCTCATGTGTTTTCCTCCATTTTCGTTATGTAAATTTCCGTTCTCGGATTTTTTGGGTGATGCTTTCAAATGTAAGTTATTCCTGAAAACTTTTGATTCGTTTTTTGGTCATCATCCTCCATCACCCAGCGCTCCTGATTGAGCCAAGTCGTAGGATATGGAATGTACTGGCCATGGTCGCGCGTCCATTGATCGGACTTCTTTTGTTTTTCAACAGCATCGATAAGGATAGATACAGGCGTTTTGATCTTTTTGAATGCTTTGAAGGCTTCTTTCTTCGCAACCTTCTTCGGATAGACCTTCCAAAATGATTCAAAATCTGCTTTTTGCGCATCGCAAAATGAGCAAGTGTTGTTATCTTTATCTATATCTATAT
>ERZ1034798.9-NODE-9-length-48055-cov-9.006479_pt1 | contig 48055 bp, 75 predicted proteins | sample MGYA00520690_ERZ1034798 | MGnify/ENA primary metagenome ERZ1034798 (study PRJEB33766, sample SAMN09781682) | gut metagenome | biome: gut microbiome | host: Homo sapiens | place: Madagascar | study: EMG produced TPA metagenomics assembly of the PRJNA485056 data set...
AAAGAAATAGGGGTAAAAATAGGCCGATTTTTCAAGGCCTTTGAAACACCATTGAGAAAATCTTTCGTTCTCTTAAATTTTTACTTGTGGGGCTTCACCACCATTTTCGTGCACTTGAGTGTGATTATGAGACTATTTTACCTATTTTTGCATTACCTCGTGAGGTAATATCAAGGAATTTTTCGCATTTTCGCCTATTTTTAACGGTAAATGGATTACTCCGTGGAGTAATATCAAGGAAAAAGCCCTTTCAATGATCAATAAAATCACCCAACCGTACAAAGAAAACTCTAAAAAAGGCGCAACTTGTATGGATTCTTGAGAGCCTTGACCCATATTGTGTTACTCACTAATAAAATCGACTACGTCGAAATTAGGGCGTGCCCCCTGGGCATGGAATTCTAAACATTTATTTTGCGAGTAAAATACAATAAAATGAACAAAGATCCATTTATTTTGGGAGTAAAGACTTTACTTTTCTACTTATATATAGTAATATATAAGTAGAATCTTAGTGGGGAGGAGGGGCTGCGTGGATAGGAACAAAGACGGAACCTTTAAAAAGGATACTAGAGGAAGATACAATCAGCGAAAACAAATGGTGATTGATAAACCAAAAATGCCGGTTATACGATACCGAGTTATAGCTGATCGGTGTATAGAATTGGATTTAAGGGGGATTCGAAATCCTCATAACCCTTTCAATGGTCGGTTGAATCCCTCAAAAGGAATGAGACGGAAATTCATGAGTCCTGAACATCTACAGTGCATGGTAAATGAGTACTTTGAGAGCTGTAATGGACCAATGTTTGATAAGAACGGTCAACTTGTGTATGATAACCAAGGAAATCTTGTAAAAACTCAAGTAAAACCTTATACAGTGTCAGGCCTATCTTTGTATCTTGGTATCTCAACGGATACTTTCAGAAAATACAAGAGCGGAGAAATTGATAGTATCTTGGACGAGATGAAAGCTGAAACAGATGATAAATTGACTTTCTCTGAAGTGATGACCAATGCAAAGAGAACGGTTGAGGCTTATGCTGAATCCAGGTTGTATGATAGAGACGGTCAACGCGGTGCTCAATTTGTTCTTGATTGTCAGTTTAATTGGGTTGGACATAAAGACCGAGCTGACATCAAGAAGACAAAGGCTGATACTCAACTGCGCAGAGATGAATTTGAACTCAAGCGTAAACTCATTGATGAGGGTAACGATGATGATAACCTGACTATCAATATTGTAAGAGGGAGGAGAGATGCTGATGGAATTTCTTGAGAGCAACTTTGTAGTAACTCCTTTTGATATTATTCGGTTTAATAAGACGCAATTGAGAAGAGCCAAGACCAATCTGTTCAATGCCCAGAAACGTAGAGATAAAAGGGCTGTGACAAATATTCAGCGAAAGATGATCATTTATCAATACACAATTGATATGATGCAGCAATACATTTCTAAGTCTGAGGATTAAGAACTATTTGGGATTAAATTAGGGGGTGATCTAATGGCCACCATAGCAAAAGAAGTAAACCCAAGGTTTGAATCGTTTCTTTGGGATTGGGATTATCAACAGTATCTGTTAGTTGGTGGCTATTAGATGGTTCTTCAAAGTCTTACCATATCGCACTCAAAATTATTCTTAAATGCTTGAAAGAAAAGCGCAAAGTCTTAGTTATTCGCGAAGTATTTGATACAATTCGGGACTCTTGCTATGATCTGCTTGTTGAAATTTTAGAGGAGCTTGATCTTGTGGGCCAGGGTAAAAACAAGGCACACTGCACTACAAGTCCTATGACCATCAAATTCCCCAACGGGTCAAAAATCATTTTCAAGGGTATGGATAAACCTGCAAAACTCAAATCAATCAATGGTGTTTCTATTGTTTGGCTTGAAGAGTGTAGTGAAATCAAATATGCGGGTTACAAAGAACTGCTTGGCCGTTTGCGTCATCCCACTCTCAGTCTTCACTTTATCCTCTCTACTAATCCTGTGGGCACAGAGAACTGGGTGTATCAACATTTCTTTAAGAGAGTTGATGAGGATGGGAATGAACATGTGACTTTGGACGACAATCTGCTGTATCAGCGCAGAACCATTGTCAAACATGGGGTTTACTACCATCACAGCGTTGCTGATGATAATTTGTTCTTGCCTAAATCCTACATAGAAACCTTGGATCACATGAAAGAATATGATCCTGATCTGTATAGGGTTGCCCGTCTGGGACGTTTTGGCTTGAATGGTAAAAGAGTACTTCCTCAATTTGAGGTGGCTAAGAGCCACAATGAAGTGCTCAGGGCTGTACAGTCTATCCCGGATAAGTTTCGGTTTGTGGGCATGGACTTTGGTTTTGAGGAATCCTACAACGCTGTTGTACGGCTGGCTGTTGATGACAAGAACAAATACTTGTACATATACTGGGAATACTACAAGAACGGTATGACCGATGACAAGACAGCCAAGGAGCTGGCCAAGGAAGGTCTGGACCATGAGCAGATTGTGGCAGACTGTGAAGACCCCAAGGCGATTGCTTTCTACCGCCAGAATGGCTTCAGGATGCGTGGTTGCCACAAATTCCCCGGCTCCAGACTGGCGAACACCAGAAAAATCAAGAGATTCCACAAGATTATCTGTTCTCCCAATTGTCCGAATACAATCAGAGAATTGTCCACCCTCATCTATGCTAAGGATAGACAGGACAGACTCATATACGATCAGTTTAATATCGATCCGCATACACTTTCTGCAATTTGGTATGCGCTAGACACTTATGAGGTTGCTGATGTGAAAGAGATTCCCCGAAATAGCAGAAAGGGTGCTTGATGTGGTTATACGAGATTGCTGCTACAATTGCGAAAATAGATCGTCAGGGTGTCATACCACTTGTTCGGAATATGTGCTGTTTAAGATACAGAATCTTATTGCATCAGAAAATCGTACAAGGTATCTGAATATGGGTTGTACAATAGTAACTCACCCGGTTAAGGTAAGGAGGAAGCATGGCTCAAAGCAAAGCAAACGTTGATGTTACAAGACTGCTCAATATTCCAGCAGGTATCATAAAAGAAGAACTTGAAGGGTTGTATGGTACAAATGTACTTCAAGATATGTATGATACAATTCGATTGTACAGGGTGTATGAACACGGTGCACCTTATGTACAAGAGGGAAACCTTGATTATGTACCAGCAGACCTGAGGTACAAGACAACCCGCTCCCTGCTGGATAAAGAAGTACGCTTCTTATTTTCCAAGTCCCCAGATTTCTATGTAGATGCTGATTTGAGCGGAGACAGAGAAGAACGCGAAGCAGCTAAGTATGCAGCAACTATCTATCAAACACTCATTGATAACGTCCTTGAAGAAAATGGTTTCAACAACGCTCTGCTCAAGGCCGCTAAGGATTGCTTTATCAGTAAAAGAGTGGCACTGATGTTCAACATCAACGAGGACAACGGTATTCAGGTCAGTTTCCTTCCAAGTCTTGAGTTTGTGTACGATGTTGATCCAAACAATGTTAACATTCTGACTAAGATTGTAGCATTCTACGGGTTAAACAATGAGAAAGCCAAAGTTGACCAGCGTATTTACAAAAAGAAGTACTGGATGGAGAACGGTTGGTGTTACTACTCTGAAAGAGTGTACAATGGTATGGGTCAATTAGTTGAGGAGATTCAGCCTGATACGCAGACCAGATTTGATTTTATTCCGGCTTGGGTTATTGTAAATGATGGCCTTACAGGTGATTTGATTGGTACCTCAGAGATTTCTCAGCTAGAAGATTATGAAAGCTGGTACAGTCGTTTGGCCGCAGCCGATATGGATGCAGAGCGTAAAGGCATGAATCCCATCCGATATACTGTAGATGCTTCACCCGAAAGTACAAAAGGACTGTCCATTTCGGCAGGAGCTTTTTGGGATTTGTCTACCGACCAAAACCAGGCCACAGAAAGAACAGCTCAGGTAGGGGTACTTGATTCTCCCATGACTTACTCCAGTGCATTGGGTGTGACTCTGGACAGAATTAAGAACACGATGTATGAACAGTGTGCTGTGCCTAATGTGTCTCCTGAAGCTTTGAAAGGTGTTGTGTCCTCTGGAAAGACCTTGAAGGCCATCTATTGGGATTTGATTGTCCGTTGCGATGAAAAGATGCTTGCGTGGCGGCCTGCACTCCAATTCCTTGGTAAGTGTATCATTGAAGGTGCACGTTTGTATCCTAAAGCTGGGCAATTTTATATTGATGAGCCCCTTCCTGATGTTGGGTATACTATTCGTGTAGACAATCAGTACAGTCTTCCAGAAGATGAGCAAGAAGAGAAACAGATGGATTTAGCTGAGGTTACTGCTCAAACTATGAGTAAAAGAACTTACATGAAAAAGTGGCGTAATTTGACCGAAGACGAAGCAGAAGAAGAACTGAGACAGATTGCTCTTGAGCGACAAATTTTAGAGGATTCTTTCATGGAACCTCCAATTGATACTACAACAGAACCTCTTGAAGAGGCAGAAATTAAAGAACCCGAACAATCAGGTAAGTCTGAAGAGTCGGAAGAACCAGAAGAGGTGACTGAATGAACTGTATTGTAATTGACTACGATCAAGCAAAACTAGAAGGATCACCAAAAGCAATTCCTACCGGTCAATCAGGGTTCAGTAAAATTAAGTTTAAGTTTTCTGAAGAGTGGGCTGGTATGATGAAGATTGCACAGTTTGCTCAAGAAAAGAGTAGGTACAATGTATCTGTAGAAAACGATGGGTGTTACTGTCCAACAGAGCTTACAAAAGGTTGGGTATTTGTCCGAGTTCGCGGTTACTCTGAATCTTCTACTATTGCCACAGCTAATGAAATCAAGCTTCCTGTTGTAAATGGATTTGTACCTGGTGGAAGCCCTTCTGTTCCGCCTGAACCCGATCTGTATCAAAAACTCATTGAGGAAACTAAGAGCCAGATCGGCAACCTGGACGAGCTTGAGACTGAGGATAAGAGTAGTCTGGTTGGGGCTGTGAATGAGATCAAAAAGAAAGCCGGAGCAGGCTACGACGCAGTTAAATACACCGAACAAACACTCACAAGCGCACAGCAGGAGCAGGCCCGGAAAAATATTGACGCCGACCAGTCCACATACATTATATCAGTAACAAAGGATACGGACGGAAACTACAGTTTCACCGGGAGCCATGCGACATTGAAGGACGTTGCGCTTATGAGCAAAACCGGGCGTCGATGTATCCTTGTTGTTGACACCGCAGAAAACATGAAATTAACCTATACCCTCGCAAAGGTGTTGTGGGAGACTGGCGGACACAATGCGCGATATGCTGACTTTGTCGCATCCTACCCGGATAACAGTGGTCCTGCGATGGATGTCATTACTTGGGATGCGCAAGACAACACTCTTATACATTCAAACATAGTGATTCCTATTGGCAGCATGGAAGCATTTATGCAATCAGCGATAGTGCCTTCGATGGCGCGCCGTGGATCGTACAATTATTGGTACATCGATGGCGAGGGCGGGAGTATTTGGTATAATCAGATTGTCGATTTTCCCGCCCATTACCCGGTCTTGTATGTGCAGGATAAATATGGTAACTTGCCTTTGTATCTCAGCGAAATCACCGACGAGGCAGTCCTCTACAAAAACATTGCCAGTGATGGTAGTTGGGTTGGATTTAAAGTGTCTGCATCTGGTTCTGCGCCGTCTCAGAGCGGTCTAATTAGTGGGTCAGGGAGCGGCGGGGATATCAGCCTTGGCCTCTCTGGCATAATGGAACCCGGGGAGGTCCCTGTTGTTAAGACTGTGGATGATAACGGTGTCCCGACTTCGTGGGGCACGCGCTACATTATGGACGGCGCAACCGGCAGCAATTCCGATCTTGTTTCGCTCCTAGGGCTAAATGCAATGATGCCCAGAGTTACGCAGAATGTACAGAAAATGGGCATTAACAGCGCGAAGGTAGGGCAAACGCTGAAAATCAACGCCGTGAACAAGGCGGGTGAGCCTATCGCGTGGGTCGCTGTCGATGCGTTTGCACTGCTTGGCGATTATATTAGCACCGCAATATCATCCACCAGCACCGACGATGAGCTTGCAAGCGCCAAAGCCGTCTACGACGCAATCACAGCCGCCATTGGCAACATTGACACGCTGGTAGGCACCGGGGAGGTAACGACATGAGTGTAGAGAGCAAGATCAACAGCCTAATCACGGCGGCAAACACCAAGACCGGCAAGACGGATGCCGACCTCACCAGCGCGATGCAGTCGCTGGTGGATGGATATGGTGGGGGAGAAACCGTGTATATGGCCAGCAGTGGCAGCTTTGCAATGTACAAAAAACGAATGGATTTCCCTTATAACGACACACCGAACTTGGAAGGCTGTTCCGAGCTGGAAGAAATACATGCGCCTGTTTTTGTGGGAGAACTGCATAACCTTTTACGGAACTGTGCCAAGTTAAAAGTAGTAGACATTCCCGGTGTAACTGCTTTAGCTAGCTATATTTTTACCGATTGCTCTCAATTGGAGACGCTGAATTTCCCCAATATGTCAAACGGTCAGTATGCGTGGCGAAATTCGGCAACATTTAGAAATTGCACTAGCCTAAAAAATGTACAATTTGGTAGCATTGGGCACTCTGCGTATCCGACTGGTGAATCAACTCGCAATCCGTTTGCGAGGTGCAATCAGGCTGACCTTACCATAACCATCTACGTACCGGACGACGCCGAATTACCAATTGCAAATCAGCCGTGGGGAGCGAACAATGCAACTATTGTGTATCGTAGCGTAACCACCGGGGAGGTGATCGAGGGATGAACACAATTACACTGTACACAGGCGGTGGCGTCAGTCTCTCGCCGCAGGCGGCAGAGGACCGCAGGGTATCGGACTATGTACGCTTGGTAGCTGATGAGGACCGTGGGATTACAGACGGCACGCACGTTGTGACCTGCATTGATGTGCTGGCCGTTGACGTTGGGGCGTGGACGGACTGCGACGCGCCACCCGAAGAGCCGGAGGAGGTGCCCACATGACGGAGCAGGAGGTGGCATGATTATATTAAAGATACTTTGTCCAGCTCTTATGGTGCTGGGAGCTTTGGGAAGTCTAATTGTTAATATAGTGGATCATGGACATTGGGCGATTAGTCTACAATGGGTTGGGGCTGCTTTACTGTATACGGCTTTGTTAGTTCGTAATGTGGGGAGTTGATTGGATTTTGAGTTTAAGCTTTAAACTTGCTGAGAAAAAACGAATACAAGTTACTAAACTTCAGAAAAAATCAATTCAAAGGTTGTATGAAAACGCAGCTGAAGAGATTGCTAAACAAGCTGAAGAAGCCCCAAGAGTCCCATCAGATTCACTTAAGAAAATGTATCTTAAGCAACTGAAGAAACAACTTGATGAAGAGCTTGAAAAGATACAATCTGAGCTTGAGGATACAACCAAAAAGAACATGAAGACAGTATCTAAAGCTGTTGTAAATGACAATATTGATTTCTTGAAAGAAGTTGGTATGCCTGTACAAGGAGCCTTTTCTCATGTTCCTGACGATATTGTACGCGCAGTTGCCACAGGTCAAATTTATGACGGTAATTGGAGCTTGAGCCAAGCACTTTGGAAAACCACAAAGAAAACTCAAAGAGATATACAAGAAGTAATTGCTCAGGGTATAGCACAGAATAAAAGCGCATACGATATTGCTAAAGACCTTGAAAAATACGTTAGCCCTTCTGCTAGAAAAGATTGGGGGTGGTCAAAGGTTTACCCAAGAACGGCTCGTATTGTAGACTACAATGCTCAAAGGCTTGCCCGCACTATGGTATCACATGCTTATCAACAGAGCTTTGTGAGAACCACACAAAATAACCCCTTTGTCACAAAATACAAATGGGTATCTTCAGGAGGTGCACGGATGTGTCAACTCTGTGCAGATCGTGATGGAGTCGAATATCCCAAAACAGACCTTCCTTTGGATCACCCTAACGGTATGTGTACATTCGTTGCTGTTATTGAGGACAGCATGACTGACATAGCAGATAGAATTGCTGACTGGGCGCTTGGAAATTCCGACCCTGAGTTGGACAAGTTTGCCCGCACTTTAAGGAGTGGAGGATAACTTATGAATAAAAACTTGAACCTGCCTAGCAATGAAACACTTTGCGATATCTGTAACGAAAAAATCAGAATCACAAAGGATACGCTTAAAGAGGAGAATGTAACACTTAAGAAAGACAATTTATCACATGATGTTGTACTAACCCATTTGCGTTGTCCCAGTTGCGGAAAAGTCTATCCTGTAATAATGGATGACAAAACTACTTTGCCAATTCTTCGTGAGCTTAGGGGTTGTATGGTTCGTCGTATGAAATTCTATGGAAAGCAGAAGCCTATCCCTCAAAAACTCCAAGAAAAGTACACAAAACTCAACAGAAAGTTAGACTTCAAACGTCAACAATTGGCTGAGAAGTTTAATGGTGCCCTTTACCAGTCTGAGGGTGATACAATTCAACTGGATTACCGTTACCATGCACGGTGAGCATGGGATACTATAAGGAGGAACGAACAATGATGGAAATTACCAGAAACAAATGGGGTTATATTGGACTTCAATTTTTTGCAGAACCGCCTGCTGAACCCCCCGCAGAACCGCCTGCTGAACCCCCCGCAGAACCGCCTGCTGGTAAGACTTACACGCAGGAACAGCTGAACTCCATGATGGCCAACGAGAAGCGAACTGCTCGTCAAGCAATCCTCAAGGAACTTGGATTTGACATCAAGGATGACAAAAGTTTTAAAGATACCTTAGAGAGCATTAAAGCCACCCTTGATGCGGGTAAAACTCAGGCACAGCTGGATGCTGAAGCCAAGGCTGCAGCTGAGACTGCAAAGGCTGAGGCTGAAACCAAGGCAGCCAAACTGGAGATGAAAGTGGCTGCACTAGCTGCTGGAGTCAATCCTGAGTATCTGGATGACATTATCGTTCTGGCTCAGTCCAAGGTTTCCGAAACTATGTCTGTGGAGCAGGTCATGGAGGAATTCAAAACCAAATACCCGTCTTTTTTCGCAGAGGCCTCTGGTAATTCCGGCACTGGTCGTTCTATCAACCCGCCGCGCAAACCCCCCGCTGGGACTGAAGGCCTGGGTCAGAGATTGGCAAAGGTCAACAAGCCCACAACTAAAAGCTCGTACTTTAAAAACTAACAAACAAGGAGGAAAACACTATGCTCAATCAGTCTGGTATCCAGAAAACTACTGGTGCTGCCCCGGTTCAGATTCTGTTTGATGTACAGAATCAGATGTCCGTCAGCATCAAGGTCTCCAAAAGTGTCACTGGCACTGTCACAGAAAATGGTCGTAAAATCCTCAAGGCAGGTACTCCTCTGAATGGTGACCTGACCACAAGAGGGACCGCATTTGTCAATGCAAAAGACAATACAGATTCTACTGGAAGCTCTCCCAATGGCAAGCCTGCGGTTGGCGTTCTGCTTCATGATGTTGACGTTACCGATGCGGATGCGAATGCTTCTCTGCTGATCTGGGGCTTTGTCAACCTGTCCCGTCTTTCCACGGGTGCTACAACTCTGCTTACTGCGGCTCGTCAGACGGAACTGTCCGGCAAGGTCTGGTTCCTGAAGGACTAATCAACACACAATTATAGAAAAGGAGGAAACCATATATGTCTATTTTTGACCTTATTAAAGCACCTGAGCTCACCTCTTACTGGGAAGAGCATATTCAGGATATGCCCCCGTATCTTGGTGAAGAACTGTTCCCGAATGACAAAAAGCTTGGACTTAAGCTTGATTGGATCAAGGGTGCAAACGGTCTGCCCGTTGTACTGAAACCCTCTGCTTTTGATGTTGGTGCTGTTCCCCGTGCTCGCATTGGTTTCGACAAGCTGTCCACTCAGATGCCGTTCTTCAAAGAATCTACCTATGTGGATGAGGAGCTGCGTCAGGAGCTGAACATGGTTCTGGAAACCGGTAACCAGGCTTACATTGACGCCGTAACTCGCCGGGTGTTTGCCGATGAGACCCATCTGCTGGAAGGTGCCCGTGCCCGCCGTGAGGAAATGCGCATGATGGCTCTGACCACTGGTGCTATCGCCATTACTGCCAATGGTCAGGCCTACAATTATGACTATGGTATGCCCGCTGACCACAAGTCTGAGGTGACTGTGTCCTGGAGCACCACGACCTCTGATCCCATCGAGGACATGCGCACTGCCATGGACAAGATTGAGGATGACACCGGTGTTCGTCCCACTCGTGGTGTCTGTACCCGAAAGACTTGGGGTTATCTGCGCAAGAACGAAAAGATCATCAAGTCCATCTTTGTCCTGTCCAACGGTCAGGTATCTGCTCTGTCTGATGCCCGCCTGAGCCAGTATCTGCTGGATGAGCTGGGTCTTGAACTCATCGTTTACGGCAAGCGTTACAAGAACGATGCCGGTACCGCTACCCAGTTTGTTCCTGATGACACTGTGGTTCTGTTCCCCGCTGGTAATTTGGGCACTACCTGGTTCGGCACCACCCCGGAGGAATCCGACCTGATGGGTGGTAAGGTGGCCAATGTCGCTATCACCGATGTGGGCGTGGCTGTTACCACTATCGAGAAAGCAGACCCCGTCAATGTCGAAACCAAGGTGACCATGATTTGCCTGCCCTCCTTCGAGGCTGCGGACAGCGTGTACATCCTGGATGTCATCAAGTCCTGAGTAAAGGGGGAACAAGAACATGCTCCAGGTCACTAATGGCGTTGTAACCCTTACGGTTACAAACGGCGCATTCAAGTCCTTCTATGAGCATAACGGTTTCCACCCCGTAGATGGTGCGTATGGCCGCGAAGAGGTCGAAAGGGTAAATACCCAGCCTAATCCCGAAACGAGCTGCTCCGGCCATTCCTCTCAGCCGAGAATTCACGATAGCCGAGAATACACGGAGGACGATGACGAGGATGACGAAATCGATATCGATTTATCGGAAATCCCTCTGGGTGAAATGAGCTTCTATCAGCTTAATGAATATGCAGATCAGCTGGAGTTGGATCATGAGGGTATCCGTTCTAAAAAAGAACTGCGTGCTTTAATCAGATCGTATCTGAACAAGTAAGGAGGTAACATATGAGCAGCTTAGATGAGCTTAAGATTGTACTTAGAGAGGCTGATGTACCGTTTTTCACGGATGAACAACTCAGCTTCTACCTCAAGGAAAATGACGGAGATTATAATGCAGCCGCATATCAGTGCCTGCTCATTAAAGCTGAAGACACAACTCTTTCTGTATCCGGTCTTAGTGCTGGGGACAGCTCTAAATACTTTCGTAGACTTGCATCAAAATATCGACCCTATAATTCAGGTGTTCTTAAAGGGGGTTACTGATTTGGATGCAGTGTCTTTTCAGCTGAATAAAGTTCGCCGTCTTATCAATACTCAGGGAAGACAATTTACATTTGTTAGACAAAAAGTAAACGATTTTGGTGAACCCAACGGTGAGGCCGAATCCATTGATATTGTGGGGGTATATCACGAAACTACAAGCTTTTTGTCTAAGTCAGTAACTGAATCCACTACAATCAGACAGAAATCTTCCCCTATGATTTTGTGTTTGTGGGAAGATGCTAAACGACTCTGTCATCTTGATACGCTTGTGTTTAACGAGAGGCCCTACAAAATTGGAGATATCAAGAACATCTCTGAAGCAAGTATCGTTGGTGATATTTCTTTAGAGGAGGTACAGACTAATGGCCAAGTTTAAACTTGATATAAACAAAATGGTTAATGGGCTTGCTGGGGCTGAAGACAAAGCTGATATGGCTATTCGGATGTATGCTGAACAAGGAGCCTTACAGCTTCAGAATTTTGCAAAAGAAAACCGCAAGTGGACGGACAGAACCGGTCATGCAAGACAACGTCTCAATGGGTATGTAGGTAAATCAGAAAACGGATACAGAATCTACTTAGCCCATGGGGTTGATTACGGAATCTGGTTGGAGTTAGCTAATGAGAAAAGGTATAGTATTATACCACAAACAATTGAGTACGTAGGGGCATTTGAAATAATGCCTGGGTTTGAGAAGCTTATGGAAAGGTTGAGTAAGTAAATGAGTCAATGGCAAAACATATACAAGCATTTAAAAGCAAATGGGCTGGATGTATACAGTCCTGGACAACATCAAGGTGAGTGTACAAAACCTTATGTCGTGCTTAGGGATGCTGGATTGAACCCGCTTCTTGACTTTTCAAGTTCTCAAGCCCTATATGATGTGATGTGCTATGTACCCAAGGACCAGTTTAGTACACTTGAGCCTTATGTGGAACAAGTAAAAGAAGCTATGAAAGGGCTGTACCCTGCTATTATACCCATGTATTTTCAAACAGCTTCTTTCCTAGACGATACGGTCAAAGGGCACATGATTAGCGTTCAGTATAGAAACAATCGTAAGAATAGACAAGGAGGTATTTAACAATGGCTGTTACTCCCAAGGCAATTACTGAAATCCCGACCATTGACGTGGTAATGGTTGTAGTTGAAACAGCTACCAAATCTTATGCTCTGGATACAGCTTCTCAGATTGGTGTCGAACCGCAGATTGAAGAAGAAGATGCGGTCAAACTTGTCATTAAGGGCAAGCTGAAAGCTCAGAAGCCCACAGTAAGTACAATTACCGGTAACCAGATCACACTCACTGACAATGTATTTGCTCCTGAACTTGTAAAGATTCTTCAGGGTGGAACAATCAAGTATTGGACCAGTGCTGAAAAATCTTCTGAAGGCACTGAAGAAACCGCTTTTGGTATCAGTTCTTATACTCCGCCCACTGTAGGTAGTGGGGAGAAGGGTGAAGTATTTAAACTTCACGCGTATTCCGCACAGTATGACTCCAGCGGTCAGATTGTTCAGTATGAACAGATCACATACCCCAATTGTCAGGGTGTACCTGTTGCATTTGGTTCTGAGGATGGTGCTTTCCGTGCTCCTGAATACACCATCAATTCTGCACCCAAGAAAGATGAGGCCCCGTATTCAATCCATTATGTGCAGACTCTGCCGGAAGTAGAGTGAGGAGGATTATCTGATGGGTAATAAAAACAAACTTTCAATTACACCGATCAATGACCTTGTAAAGGCAAGCGGGGGCACGCTCATTGAGCTCCCCCCCTTTGTTGAAGGCCAGCCCTTTGTAGCCAAGCTGAAACGACCTTCTATGCTTGCTCTTGTGCGGTCAGGTAAAATTCCCAATGCACTTCTTTCCACTGCAAATGGGCTGTTTACAGAGGGCAAACTTGATTCAGATAACGATAGGGTCATGAGTGACCTATTTGATGTACTTGACGTTATCTGTGAAGCTTGTTTTGTGGAGCCTTCATATGAACAATTGAAAGAAGCGGGTGTATCTCTTACCGATGATCAGTTGATGTTTGTATTTAACTACACTCAGCGTGGTGTATCTGCCCTCAATAATTTTCGTAGCCAGCTCAAGGATACTGGGGTTATTGAGAATGAGTCAACTGTACAGAAAAACTCCAAGTGAACTCCTAGCAATAGAGGATGAGTACACTGGATACTGTTTAAATGAAGCCTGTGCATACATTCAAGCAAGGATTGACTCTGGCGATTCCCCTAAATTTAGGGTAAAATACAAAAGCTTTACTGACATGTATAAATCTATAGGGGGTGAACCAGTTGGCAATTAACGTTGGCACTGCAATTGGATACCTTGATCTGGACACTTCGGGTTTTCGGAGAGGGTTTAAATCAGCTCTTGAAGATTTAAAAGTATTCAGTGATGATTCCGCAAGCGTATCCTCAAAATTAGGCGGTTTAAGTTCTGCATTTACAAGTGCCGGTTCTTCTATGACAAAAAACCTAACAATTCCAATTGTTGGTGTTGGTACTGCAGCTGTAGGAGTAGCTACTCAATTCGAAAGCGCGATGTCTGAAGTCGGGGCAATTTCTGGTGCAACAGGAGAAGATTTTCAAGCCCTGAAAGACAAAGCACAAGAAATGGGTGCAACTACAAAATTTACTGCGAGTGAGTCTGCAGAAGCTTTGAAATACATGGCAATGGCTGGCTGGGATACCAGTGATATGCTGGATGGTATCAGCGGAGTTATGCAGTTGGCTGCTGCTTCTGGAGAAGACCTGGCTAGCACCTCTGATATTGTTACAGATGCAATGACCGCTTTTGGTATGTCTGCCGATCAGTCTACCCGTTTTGCAGATGTACTTGCACAAACTGCAAACCGGTCTAATACGAGTGTAGGACTAATGGGTGAGACATTCAAGTATGTGGCTCCTGTTGCTGGTGCCCTGGGGTATAGCATAGAGGACACTTCTGTTGCTATCGGTCTTATGGCCAATTCTGGCATTAAGGGTTCTCAAGCTGGTACATCTTTAAAGAACATGCTTACCAACCTTGCTAAACCTACAGACCAAGTTCAGTCCTACATGGACAAGCTGAGTATATCTTTAACTGATTCAGCCGGAAATGTAAAACCACTTAATGTTCTACTAGATGACATGAGAAGAGGGTTTGATGGTTTAACCGAAGCTGAAAAAGCTGAGTATGCAGCAGGGATAGCTGGTAAAGAAGGTATGTCTGGATTACTGGCTATTGTTAATTCTTCTGAAGAAGACTTTAACAACTTAACATCTGCTATCAACAATTCTAGCGGAGCAGCTGAAAACGTTTCTAAGACCATGCTTGATAACCTTGGTGGACAGCTCACGATTCTTAAATCAACCCTTGAAGGTATTGCAATAAGTTTTGGTAACATACTTTTACCTGCGGTAAAAGTTGTGGTTTCTAAGTTACAAGATTTTCTCACTTGGCTCAACAACTTGGATGAAGGTCAAAAGCGTACAATTGTCACTATTGCAGCTGTTGTAGCAGCAATCGGTCCTGTACTTCTTATTGTGGGCAAAGTTCTTAAAACAGTACAATCGTTAATGGGTATAGTTAACACTGCGAAATCTGTATTCAGTGCACTCTCAGCAACAATTTCTGGCATAGGCGCTCCCATACTGATAATTGTTGCTGTCATTGGTTTACTTGTTGCAGCATTTAAACACCTTTGGGACACTAACGAAGAATTTAGAACTAAGATAACTGAAATATGGGACGGAATAAGGGCAAAATTTGAAGAGTTTGGACAGGGTATAGTGGATAGACTGAATGCCCTGGGATTCAGCTTTGAAGACATAACTTCTGTTATCAGCGCAATCTGGGACGGATTTTGTAATGCTCTTGCCCCTGTATTTGAAGGTGCATTCAGTATTATATCTTCTGTTCTAGGAACGGTATTAGATGTTCTCACAGGGTTGTTTGATGTGTTTGCTGGTATCTTTACCGGTGACTGGGACATGGTATGGAACGGCATCAAAGAAGTATTTTCTGGTATCTGGAACGGTATTAAAGGGATATTTTCTGCTGTACTTGGAGTTATTAAAGGAATTGCAGATACTTTTCTTGGATGGTTTGGTACCAGTTGGGATGAACTCTGGTCAAGCGTAAAATCCTTCTTTATTAATACTTGGGATTCCATGAAATCTGGGGTATCCAATGCCATAGATTCAATTTCTGGATTCATAAAAGATTTTGCATCTAGCATTGTGGGATTCTTTAGAGAACTCCCTGGGAAAATGCTTGACATTGGTAAAAATATAGTAACTGGTATTTGGAATGGTATTAGTAATGCTGCCTCTTGGTTATGGGATAAAATAACTGGTTTTGCTAACAGCATAGTTAATGGGTTTAAATCTGCTCTTGGAATAAAGAGTCCTTCAAGAAGAATGGCTGAACAAGGAAAGTTCTTAATGCTTGGGTTGTCTAAGGGTATGGAAGATTCTGCTTCAGAAGTGTACAGTACTGCAAAAACCATAGCAGATTCTTTAACTGATGTAATGTCAAATGCTTTGGCCATTGATACAGGTTTATCTACAGAATCAGTTGATAGAGCTGTATTGAATAAACTTAATCAAAGCAAGGGTACATACAAATCTATGCCTGGGCAAGGAACTTCCTCAACCGTGTATAACTACACATTCAATAGTCCAAAAGCAGTTACCCCCACTGTTGCAGCAAAACTGATGAAGCAAACTTCACAACAAATCTCTATGGGTATAGCATAAGGAGGTGTTACCATGATAGATTCTCTTATTCTTACAAATGTAAACACCTCTCAATCTGTATTGATAGATACACTTGATAGTGAGTTTGTTTTAGGTGATGTTGATTTTGGGACAGTTGGAGGAACACATCACAGTTACAAATACATAAATCAAGTAGGTGTATACATAGACAATACCACCCTAGAACAAAGAACCATATCAATCAATGGTTGGGTTGTTGGGGATACCTATGATTTGTTGATAAAAAACAAAGCGGTGCTGAATCAGTTAATAAACCCATTACACAAGATTGAACTGACCATTAAGGACAAGTACAAGTTGGGCTTTAAACCAGATTTTTCCATACAGTATTCTGTATCCTATGAAGAAAACAATGAGGTTCTATGTAAGTTTTTGATTCAAGGAACTTGTGCTGATCCTATGTTCACAACAAAAAATCGGCAATCAACTTTAATCGCATCCACCATACCCAAGTTCAAGTTCCCGTTAATCATACCCAAATCTGTTGGGATACTGATGGGGTTACGTGAACCATCCTTGCTTGCTACACTAACAAACAGAGGGGATATTGATACTGGACTTTTAATTACATTTTCTTGCACCAGTACGGTTATAAATCCCAGTTTGTTAAATGTCAATACTAGGGAATTTATTAAGATCAATGAGACTCTGTCTGTAGGTGAGAAGATTGTAATATCTACTGAAAGCGGGGAAAAATATGTAAAATGTATAACCAGCAGTGGCGAATCTAACTACTTTAAGTACATGGATTTTGATTCTACTTGGCTTCAGCTCCATACCGGAGACAATGTATTAAAGTATGACGCTGATGACAATCCAAGTGGGCTTGAAGTATTAGTATCTTTTTCCCCTAAATACCTGGAGGTACAGTGATGGATCTTAACTTATATGTATTTGATAGTTCCATCACCCCTCTAGGGGTTATAGATGTGGTGACTGGGCTAACTTGGTTAGAAAAGTTTTCTGATGCAGGAAATTTTGAACTGTGGTGTCCTTTAAACGATCAAAATGCAGAACTGCTTCAAGAAGATAACTTACTATGGATCGGTGGGGAGTCTGCAGGAGTAATTGAGTTTAAAGAATTGACAAGCGATGAAAACGCTACGAAAACAATTCACATTAAAGGTAGACTGGCAGAAAGTTATCTGGATTACAGAACAATTTACCCAACCATATCTATGACTGGTAGGATAAGTGATATTGTTCGGAAGCATGTATATAACAATCTCATAAACCCGACAGATGAAAAACGAAAAATCCCCTTGGTTGAGCTCGCCTCACCACAAACAGCGTATGGACCTTCTGTATCTCATCAAAAGACTGGTGACACAGTTCTTTCAGAAGTATCAAAACTCTGCGAAGCAAACTCATTGGGGTTCAGGCTTCAATTTTTACCAAGACTGAAAAAGTTTGTCTTCAAAGTATACCAAGGAACAGACAGAACTATTGAACAATCCAGTAATGACCCTGTGCTACTCTCTTCTGATCTTGATGACGTTCTTGAATCCACGTACTCTCACAATAAATCGGAATTGAGAAATTTTGCCTATGTAGCCGGAGAAGACAGCGGGTCATCTCGTAAAGTACAAACGATTGGATCAGCAACGGGACTTTCCCGAAGAGAACTGTTTGTTGATGCAAGAGATTTACAAAGCGAGAATGACGATGGTACTACAGTATCGGATTCTGAATATGCTTCTATGCTTATTGAGCGGGGAAAGACCTCCTTGGAAGACTACAAGGACATAGAATCATTCTCTGCTACTCTACGAACATTTGGAACAACTGGGTACACATACGGAGTGGATTTCTTCTTGGGAGATACAGTTACAGTTTATGATAGCAGACTAAAGGTAAAGACAAATGCTATCGTTACGGAAGCTTTAAAGACATACGATGAGGATGGGGAACACTTAGACATCACTTTTGGGTATGAGCAGCCTACAGTAGCCGATAAATTGAAAAGGAGGTCGTAAAACATGTCATACACAAGTGGATTCTTTGATGCAGCTGACCAAGGTGAAGGGAACTATGATCGGGTATACAATGCAGAAACATTCGCTCACTATTTTAGCTTACTAGTTAAAAACGGGGTTTTTCCTGATCCTTCTACATGTCTTCAGGTTAAAGCAGCTACAGTACCAAATATGACCGTAGTTGTTCAGCCTGGAAGCGGTTGGATTAACGGTTATTATATTACTGTACCTGATAACGACCCAGAAGTTTTAACAGTTCCCACAGCTAATGCCAGTTTATCTCGTATCGACTCAGTAATAATGGGGCTGAATACTGGGGAACGAGAAATCCAATTGTATATTAGGTCTGGTGCAGTATCTTCTAATCCGTCTCCTGTAACGCTGCAACAAGATAGTGATCTGTATGAACTTGAACTTGCTCAGATTAAAGTGAACGCAGGTATGGCCAGTATACCCCAAGCCAATATTACTGATATGAGACAAAACGCTAATCGTTGTGGCATTGTTAAAGGCACCATTGAACAGATTGACACAACTGATCTATTTATACAGTATGATGATGCGTTTCAAACTTGGTTCGATAGTATCAAGGATTCTTTGAGTGGAGATGTTGCAGCCAACTTAAAGCTTCAGATTGATGCTTTGGATGATTCAAAAGCCCCAAACAATCACGCTAGTGCAACCACAGCTTATGGGGTAGGCTCCGGCACTCAATACGGTCATGTCAAGTTGTCTTCTAGTCTATCTGATGATAACGATGTAAATGGTGGAGTAGCGGCTACACCGAAAGCCATTAAAACCCTCCAAGATGCAAAAGCCCCAAAAAAGCACGCTGCTTTTTCTGGTGACTATGGAGAGGGTGGTCTAGGTATCTATGGTCATGTGAAGCTAGATGATTCAGTAACCAACGAACTTCAAACAGCAAATGTAGGTGGTGTGGCTGCTACTCCTAGTGCTGTTGCCAAAGCCTACAATTGGGCTAATACGGCAGTTGTCACCCTCTTAGGATCAAAAAAGATTGTTTGCGGTTGGTCTAATGTAGGGTATGTAAAATCGGCTATGACACGAACAACTATCTCATTTGGGGTAACATTCCAGAGCAAGCCGGTTGTAATTATCGGTCAGCCTTTTAATGGGGTAGTGTGCACAGCAGATGAATCCAGAGTAACAACAACTGGTTTTACAGTATCCGTACCTGGTGTGGGGGATTCTGATACTGAACAGACAAGACTGGTGTCTTGGATTGCCATTGGAGATTATCTTACTGCGGTAGGGTAATGCAATAAAATGATCAGCTTAAATCTATTGTGAGTAAGGAGGGATTTTATGAAACAACTGCTGGCAAATGCAGCAAATCTCATCAAGGTCAAAACACTGGTGACCATCGTAGTTGTAACAGTTTGGGCGTATCTGGCTATCAGCGGGCAGATCGAACCGTCGCAGGTTATGACTATTGTATCTATGGTGGTTGCCTTCTATTTTGGCACTCAGATGGAACGGTGAGAAGAAAGGGTGACTAAATGAACATCGTCAAGAAATACAGCACGGCCAATCCCTATTATAAGAACAACGTCCGGCAGATCGACAGCCGGTACACCACCTTCCAGCGGCGCGGCCCGGTTGGGCTGATGCTCCATTCGGTGGGCTGTCCGCAGCCCATGGCAGAAGTATTTGCCCGGCAGTGGGACAGCGCGTCGGCTGAGGTGGCGGTGCACGCAGTGCTACAGGCAGACGGCACGGTCTACCAGTGCCTGCCGTGGAACTACCGGGGCATCCACTGCGGCGGCAGCGGCAACAACACCCACGTGGGCGTGGAAATGACGGAACCGGCCTGCATCCGGTACACCAGCGGCGCGAACTTTACCTGCAGCAACCTTACCGCCGCCAGAGCACAGGCCAAGGGCTGCTACGAGACTGCTGTGCAGCTTTTTGCACGGCTCTGCAACGAGTACCACCTTGACCCTTTAAAGGCGATCTGCAGCCACGCAGAGGGCTGCAGGCGGGGCATTGCGTCCGACCACGCAGACCCCGAACACCTGTGGCGCGGGCTGGGCCTGTCCTACACCATGGACACGTTCCGCCGAGACGTGAAGCAAGCCATGCAGCCGCAGGAGCTGTACCGCATCCGCAAGAGCTGGGACGATGCCCAGAGCCAGATCGGCGCATACCGAGATTTGCAGGTTGCCATTGCCTGCTGCAGACCAGGGTACACAGTATATGACAGTCAGGGGCGGGTTCAATACACCGCGCCGGAGGAGGTTGACATGACAAAAGCAGAAGTAATTAAACTGATCGACGAGCGCATCCAGGCCGCGCTGGTAGGCCGGGATACCACGCCCAGTAACTGGGCAAAGGACGTGCTGGCCCAGGCGGTGGCTGCGGGCATCACCGACGGCACGCGTCCGGGCGGCTATGCCAAGCGTGAGGAGGTCGCGGCGATGGTGCTGCGGGCGAAAGGATGATGTATGGAGTATGTGCTGTTTGCTTGTAGTGTTGTAGCCTGTATTATTGGTGTTCTCACATTTGTAGTTGGTATGAATGGACGTGCCAAAAATGACGGGGTCATAGTCCAAAAAATAAACCAAGCAATAGAGGGCATAGACGAGCTGAAATCAGATGTAAAAGGGTTGAGCTCAAGTCAACAATCTCTTGCATTACTTGTAAATTCTCACGAGGAACAGATAAAGACTCTGTTTAACATGGTACATGCATCTGATACAAATACACAGGTATTAATTTCTATTATGAAGACTCTAAAGCATATAGAAAGCAAGGGGGATAACAATGAATAATCATACCCCAATGGAAGGATTGGAAGCTATCCGAAAAGAAAAGGACGCATTGGATCAAAGTGTAGCATTGAACCGAGTTGTTATGACTATGTTAGAGTCTAAACGTAAAGAAGACTTTTGGCTGAGGGTTATTTTAATTATAAGTCTCGTAGCAAACATTGTCATAGCAGGGATTTTCACCTTGTACGAGAGTGGCTGGACAACTACAACGACTACCACGACAGTAACTCAAGATACTGGAGAAGGATCAGGTAACAATGTATATCAAGCCGGTGAGTATGCCGATTACACCCAAGAAAATTCTAAGGAGGTAACACCAAATGGCGAGACAGACAGTAACAGTTACTACGACAACCAGAACACGAACATCCAATAACCAAAATACAGGAGTAACAGTAATGCGTTCCACCCCTGCTGGAAAGACCAGCATTGGTTCTGGTTCATCTAATAAAGGGAACCCATATCGTTGCCCTACCTGCGGGAGGTATAAGACAAAGTAAGGGGTGTGTAAATTGAGCAATCATCTTGATACCAGAAGAAAGCTCAAGGACATTCCTGATATATCACGGTTTGATGACCTGTTAAAACGGTCTACATTAACTGATGAGGACAAGGAAATCTTGCGTTTACACTACCTCAAAGGAAAAGACTTCAGGTACATTGGAGATATCTTGGGTTATGCGGAGGTTACAATCAAGAAAAGACACGCAAAGGCACTTTCTAAACTGAGCAAACTATTTTGAAGAAACCCCTGTGCTGCTACGGCAGTGCGGGGGTTTCTTTTATCCTTTTTGCATACTTTCGACACTCTTCTTGTATACTTCTCCACTGCCTTCCTATCGTATAATTGAATTGTAAGGGGATGGGCCTTACAATTCAATTATAGGAGGTACAATGTCATGTACGGTCAGCCGACCTACTACCCAAACCCCGCTATGCAAACAGCTCAACAGCGGCTCCAAATGATGGAAGCCCAGTACCCCCAGTTTGCTGCCAACCCTTCCATGGGTTATCCTCAGCCTGGGAACTATACACCCAACCCCCAGCAAACAGCCTCTGCTGCTCCTATCCTCAAAGGACGGCCTGTTTCCAATGAAGAGGAAGCAAATGCTGCTATGATTGATTTTGACGGGTCATTGTTTGTATTCCCGGACAAGGCTCACGGAAAAATCTATACAAAACAGCTGGGGCTGGATGGTAATATCATCTTCCTGAAGTATTCTCTGGAATCCGGGAGACAACCTGGAAATGGCCAGAATGCCACCCCTGCTGTGATCAGTGGTCAGGATATGAGCGAATACGTAAAGAAGGATGACCTGAACCAGAAATTGGCAGAAATCCATCAGAGATTCAACGGGCTGGAGCAGAGATTGCCTATGAATAACGGAGGGAACAACGGCAAAGGAGGAAACAAGTGATGAACTTCAATCCAATGCAGATGATGAGTATGCTGATGAATGGGGGCAAGGGCCTGAACCCTATGAACCTCATGATGAGTCAGTTGAACGTCAATCCTATGTTTCGACAGGCTCAGCAGATGGCTGAAGGGAAATCCCCGGAGGAACTGAAGCAGACCTGTAAAAACCTCTGTAAACAGAGGGGCATCAACTTTGATGATGCTTGGGCTCAGTTTCAATCCCAGTTTCCTGGGTTGAAATAAATCTATTACAAGGAGGACAATTGTATGGGTATGGAATCTGGTAGCGGTCTGTCTGTTGCTGATGCTCTGGCTCTGCAGAACAGAAACAATGATGGTACGTTTGGAGGTGGTAACGGCACCTGGGTCTGGGTGTTCTTCCTGTTCTTCCTGCTTGCCTGGGGTGGCGGTGGCTTTGGCTTTGGCAACAACGCAGCGGCTCAAGGTGCTCTGACCCGTGCTGAGCTGTACGATGGCCTGAACTACAACCAGCTGGAAAACTCTGTGCGGGGCATCCAGACTGGCCTGTGTGATGGTTTCTACGCTCAGAACACCACCATGCTGCAGGGCATGAATGGTATTCAGAACCAGCTGTGCCAGGGCTTCAACGGCGTGAACAACAACATCACTGAGAGCCGTTTTGCCGCTCAGCAGTGCTGCTGCGAAACCAACCGAAACATTGATGCGGTGCGCTATGAGAATGCACGCAACACTTGCGACATTGTCAATGCCATCAAGGCTGACGGCGATGCCACCCGTGCTCTGATGACTCAGAACACCATTCAGGAGCTGCGTGACAATCTGCAGGCGGCTCAGCTTCAGCTGGGCAACCTCTCTCAGACGCAGACCATCATCAATGCGGTGCGCCCCTTCCCCATTCCCAGCTATATCACCTGCAGTCCCTACACTGCGGCGAATGGCTATGGGGCCTATGGTTGCGGCAACGGCTGCGGCTGCTAACATCTGAACACTGGCATATATTTATGCCCAACTTGAAGGGGAGGGCACACCGCTCTCCCCTTCTATCTATGAAAGGAGCTTTTGTATGAACAATCAGTATGCAAAATCTTGTATCCGGGTATACAATAATACTGCTCAGGATTTCACGGCTGCTCTGACCCCTCTGAACTTGGAAGGAACTCCTGTTGTAAACAGCGGGTGTTCTTTGACCCTGAACACGACCAGCATCCGTGTTAACAAGTCTGGTCTGTACCATGTTTCTGCTGATGTCACCTACACTCCCACCGCTGCGGGTGTAGTTGTCATTCAGCTGTACAAAGATGGGGTTGCCCTTCCCTGTGCCATTGCTCAGCAAACCGTAGCGGCTGGGGATGTGTATACAAGCCACATCGAAACTGACCTGTGCTTGACTACCTGCTGCGTAAACCGTCCCAGCATTACTCTGGACATCAGCGGTGTTGCGGGTACGGTCAATCACACCTGTGTGGGTATGGTCAAGCTGGCATGACCAATCCGAATGAGTATGACCCTTTTGATGTGATAGCCTTGTTCAATGCCTTCCTTGGGTTGATGAACTATGAGAAGAACACAGCCCAGCATAGGGAACAAGATATAATCATTCAAAAGCTGGATACCATTTTGGAGAGGCTTGACAAACTGGAAGGAGGAACAACAGTTGGCAAAGAATAGGGCAATGTTTGCTGAGTATGAGCCCAAGGATTGTAAAGATGTCTTCAGTGTCATCAATACAAGACAGATTACTGCTCTCATGTTCCACGATGAGATGGCAGATTTGTTTGACTTCCTTGGCCTGAGAGGGTTCAAGCGTATGCATGAATACCAGTACTTGGCGGAATCTGCTGAACACCGCACGCTCAAGAGATACTACCTGAACCACCATGGTATGCTTCTGCCTGATGAAGAGATTGAGCCTGTGGATGTCATCCCGGATGACTGGTATCAGTACAACCGAATGGATGTCACCCCGGCTGTTCGCAAACAGGCTGTTCAGAAGGCAATGGAGCAGTACAAAGAATGGGAGTGTGGCACAAAAGAACTCTATGAGAAATGTGCCGCATACCTGATGGCATGGCAGAAGATTGCGGATTTTGACAAGGTCAATGAGCTGGTAAAGGATGTTGACATGGAACTCAAATATCTGGAACGGCTGTGCATTGAGTTGAAGTCTGTTGAGTACAGTGCGGACTACATCGCTGTACTTCAGGACAGCTACCACGAGAAATACAAGGAAAAGTCCAAAGACATTGGGGTCAGCATTTGTTGAAACAACCCCAGCTGTTTATGAAGATTGGACCAAACAAGTATGTTCCCGTGGAGCGGCCCTGGCCTGACCACGACATCTATGTATGGGATGATTCTCTTCAGCGCATTATTCTCAAAGAGAGGGTTCAGCAGACCCACTAATGAGGTGCCCCCGGTATCAGACTGGGGGCACCTCTTCATCGTAGGATGGCCGCAGTGGTGTTTTTAGTCCGGGGGTGGTAGTTATACACCCACCCTCTTTCCGTGCGGAAATAGGCTGAGAGGATTGCCAGGCTTTCGTGAATCCGGGCCGGGGGCAGGTTTCTCTCCCACTCCCGGCCCGGTATCGGCCTATTAGAGCACCCGGCAGCGGGTGAGCTCAGTCTGCATAATGCCCTTGTACTCATTATGCCCTTTGATGGTTCCTTTCAGAGACACCCGGTCATTGGCAGAAATCTCTTCAGAACTCCCCAGCCACTTCCCGGTTTTCCAGGTGAAGATGGTTCCATCAGGAGCAGTGAGCTTGTACAAATAGGTGTACCCAAACTGAGTGTCCCAACCAGTCAAAAGACGAACACTGAGGTCATGAAGCTCAATGCGGTCACCCTCAGCCCCAACCCATACGGACTTCTCATCAGCTCTGCGGGTAAACTCTTGACGGGCTTTGCGCTCCATCTCACGGTTGTAGACCGCAACAGCAGAGCAAATCAAACCAAAATCCCGGCCCTCACAAAACTCCTTATGGCAAACAGCCTTCAGGTTGGTATTGTATCCAAACTCATTAGCCAGAGAGGGCACCCAAGTCAGAATCTGCTCAACACGCTCCTTATTGCCACGGTGGTTAACATCAAAGCCATCTTCTCTGACTCTTTCTTCCCAACCAGTCTGCTGGAACATCTGCTCACGAACTATGTCTTGAGTACTGACGCCCTCAGAGTAGGTCTTGGTGTAGCCATACAGCCGAACAGCTTCAACCGCATACTGAAGAACTTCAGACACAGGGTAATAGGGCTTGAAACCGGGGGTGGGCTGCTCACCTTTGATGAGCTCATCAAACCAAGACACATAAGCGGTCACGGCTTCAGCAGACAGGCCTTTGGTGAAATCCTTCAAGCAAGTCTTGCCCACCTGCTTGAACTCCCCAGTGATGGTATTGCGAATCAAGTATGTGTCCTTGCGATTGCGCTTGGTGTTGCAGTGGTCACAGCGGGTATCAGCAGTGTAATAGCTCTCAGGAATCTCAACTTCAGGACGGAAAGAACGGATGATATTGATGGGCTTGGAGTGCTCAATAGTAGCAATGAACTCCCAATCACTCACACGGGCTGTTCCAGAAACATCAACAGTAATGAACTTGGCGGTGTGTTTCACCCCGGTTTCCTCATCTCTGACCTGTTTGAAGGTCTCACCCAGCTCCTTGTAGGAGAACTCACAACCATAGGCAGCGCACTTCTTCTGTATGTTGGCCAGCTTCTTCTGCAGACGGGGCATGTTATCCTCAAAAATCTCATACAACATTGTTTGTTCCTCCTTGGTGTCGTTCCTTATTTACAGGTCAATCATACTCCCATATGAACCAAAAGTCAAGCATTATTTTGAAAACCGATAAAAATTTTCAAAAGAAAACCCCGCCGTGTGGCGGGGCTTCTTTTACAGGTGATTTTCGTAGTATTCCCAAGCATCTTCGTAGCTTACAAACTCAATCTCATAACCGGTATCAAGTTTGATGTACCAAGAAGAGCCTTTATTATAGGGTTTACTCATTGTCTCACCTCCTTACAAGTATATCATACTATACACTTGTACAAAAGTCAAGAGGTTTTTCAAAAGTTTTCTGAAAATTTTCAATGAGTCTCAGCCCCATTCATTACAGCTTTTACATAATCCTCTTTATTCTTCCAGCATTGAAGTATATCTTGGTCAACAGTCTTGCCTGTGGACATGGTTGCTACAAAGTGGTAGTACAAACAAGGACTTTCCTGACCTGGACGGTGTACCCGTTTTCTGGCTTGGTCATACTTTCCCAAAGAATGGTTCAGAGTGTAAAAGATACAAATGTGAGCATGGGTCAAGTCTATGCTTTCAGAACCAGAGGTGTACTGAACACCCAATATCCGGGTTTTCCCGGCTTTCCAGTCCTTCAGGGTATCTTCTGAACCAGACACCTCAGAATAGCCACAGCCCAGCCTCTCAGCCACTTTCCGTATTGCATACAAGTCTTTTTTGAACTTGGCAAATATAACTAATGGCTCTTCCACAGGCAAATTTTTGACAAACTTGTACAAAAATGTCCTCCTGTATGTACTGATTCTTTTCAATTCTTTTGTACCGTCATCATACTCAATAGGGAGATACCCACTTGTGACTTGCTGTTTACGGATAGTCATGGCCAAAACATTGTTTACAGTCATAAAACCCTCACCCAACTCAACAGCACCCTCTTTGGCCAGCTCTCTGTATATCTCCTCAGTGCTTTGATCCATAGGGACTTTGACAACCATACGGGAGGTTTTGGGGAGTTTAACAGTTGACTTCATGTAGAAAGCACAGCTGAACATCTTCTCCTTCAGTCTATTCAAGTTTTTGTATGGTTCCTTCTTGTTCAGAACAGGAAAGCCAACCCTGGAGCTGAGTGCTGTGTCTACATTCTGGTATTCTTCACAGAATGCATAGTAGTTGGTGCCAAATATTGCCGGGTCAAGAAACCTGTACTGCGCATAGACATCCATGGGGTTTTCTGCCAACGGCGTACCCGTGAGCAGGTATCGGTGTGGCACACTCCCCCCTAACCGGGCAAGGAATCTGGAGCATTTGCTGCTGGGGGACTTGATTCTATGGCTTTCGTCACAGATAACACAATCAATCCCCAACTTTTTGTAGAATAGCATCTTGTCCAGGGGTTTTCTCCAGACTGATTCATAATTGCAGATGAATATCAAAGGCTTGTCTTTTGGTTGTTTCATAGCCAACTGAAGGGCTTTTTTCTTCCCCTCCCAATTCAACTTATGGAGTTGAATGATGCTGTCGTACTCCATACTTGAATGGAGTTTAATTTGAGGCGGCCAAACGTCACACGGTTTTTTAGGGGCCACAACCAATACCCTCTTGAACCCTCTGTTGACAACCAGGTCAATCATAATCTTTGTCTTGCCACTCCCCGGCTTGGTGTATAGGGCAGCTGCATCTCTGGGATACAGATATTCCAAAGCCTTAAGCTGATGTTTCCAAGGATTTGTTGTCATATGGAATCCGTGTATAACCAACCTATTCACCCCAATCAGGAATATCAAACCAAGATATGCAACCATTGTTCTCAAGTGTTTCGTCATACCCAGGGTATTGTTCCCAATCAAGGGAAAACAACCTGTAAACCATCCTCATGCTGTAAATAACCCCAACAACACACCCGGTGTTCTTCCATCGCCTCAGCTCAAGTTGTTGCTTTTTACTGGCCTTGTATCTGTGGTCAGGGGTTTTTAACTCCAACTTGAACATTCTCCCCCAGAAACACCCATTGATATCAGGTCTGCCTGATTGTGAAGCATTTCCTGAGACATTCTCTGCTTTGCAACCAGGCAGTTTGTTAAGGTAGTTTAATACAGAGGACTGAAAACTACTTTCAAGTCCCATCAAAACTCTCCTTTATAATATACAACCTTTATAAACTCAACCCATACATGAGTTTTCACCTGTTCTTAGATGCCTTTTTAACCTGTTAAGTATGCTACACATGAATTCGCTATTGCTAGGTTTATGTCCCCCCTTAAAAAGAGGATTCTCCAATAGATCAAACCTGTTTGTTGAATCCCCCCTGTTCCAACCGGATTCAATAGCATATCTCATACCCCTTTCTACTTGAATAGCTGTTTTGTCAAGTAGCTCTGCAACGGCTGGGTATAGTTTACCAGTCATGTGATCTGTAAGTCTTGGATCTTCTACACAGAGTAAAAGACCGGCAATAAGATAAGTGTACCCAGCCAGATTTTGTGGGATACCAAATTGTTCCAGGCAACCATTCAAATAGGCTTCTTCTGTTATATGCCGGTTCATTAGGTTATCCAGTCTAGTTTCCGTAGGCCAACCAGCTACGAATTTGAATTCGGAACTGCCACAAATTGGACATGTAAAGTCATAATTATTTTCTTGACCACAGTTATTACATACCCGTCTTACATTGTCAAGATCCATACTATTAGTCCTCCATAAGACAACCAAAGGGTTTAAATTCCATTAAATCATGTCTAGTATAAAGACCTGCAGAACGGTCATCAATATACATATTGGCAAACACTTTCCGGGTGTCCCCGCCATAGTATGTCTGAACTTCAGGAAGGTTTTCATTCACCGCATCAAAGGTCAGTCCCCGCTCTGCACAGAAGTCCACTGCATCCTGAAGCATAGTTTCTGTTCGGCAGCTCCAGAGGATGATTTTCCAACCCATGGCCTGGTAGGCAGATACGGCTTTCCAAATTACGGGGTTGACTTCCCCAATCTCAGGGAACTTGTTCTCAACCAGTGTTCCATCAAAGTCCACCGCAAGGATGGGCGGGAACAGCTCTTTCTCATTGTACTGTGTAGATTCAATCATTGTCTTTGTAAATCCCTTTCCATATGTGTTGATACCCAAACCCTGACCCAGCCTTGATGGTCTGTAGTCGACTTTCTCAGCAGATGGGGATATGCGCTGCTGTACTTGTCCAATACAAGCTCTCTTAGAATAACTATGTCCTTGGCGGTTGTTATAGGAAGGTCAATATTGAAGTCTTCCTTGGCCCATTTAGACATAAAATCAGCCATCTCAAACCGCTCTATACCCATTGTGTCAATGAACTTCAAATACAAATCCTTGGGTGCATAACAGAAGTGTTCCCAGACCAGCTTGTCTCTGTTTTCATCAAGAACTTTTACAAGGAATTTGATAAGCCCTTCCCGCATAATACTACCCTCATCTTCAATTAGAAGGTGCCTGAGACAGCTTTGCAATGTTTTTCTTAGCTGTTTCATAATCCCTAGAATACATATGAAGAGAACCAGCATAGTGTGTATAATGACCGATTTCAATACCCAGTTCCATGGCCATTAACATCTGTAGGAAACAGAAACTGAACATATCATAGGGTACTCCCATCCAAAGATCATTGGACCGCATATGGGTGGACAGGTTTAACTTTCCGTCCCGGATAAAGAATTGGAGATATACTGTACAGGGTACATCTTTGGTGGGCTGATTGTTTGCATCCTTGATGTGGATAACAGCTTGACGGCTGCTTGGGTCTTTCCAAAGCAGTTCCTTCACATACTGCCACTGGTCAAAACCAAACTTGTCAAAGATTCTCCAGCCATAGGCAGAGTTGTTTGTCTCACCATCATCAGAGATGTCAGCCCATTTCTTGGCAAACTGGGAGATGTCCTTGACCTTGTTGGATCCAGACAGATACCAGGCCAGCTCACCCACAGCATACCGCATAGGCATCTTGCGAATGGGGCTACTCACGATATTCCGTGTGGGATCTTCAATACAGAAAACCGCATCACAAATCTCCCCAACCACACCCCCGTCTCTGGAGTCAGCGGTGTACCCTTCCTCAGCCTGAGCCTGAAGGATTTTGAACCCAGCCAGCCAAGCGTCATTTACAGTTCTTCCTTCCAATACGGTGACCATGTTAAACCTCCTTGATATCAATCCGGATGATGTTCGTCACCCGGTATACAGTGATGTTTCCTTTTGTGAGCCTGTCAGCCGTACCCTTGGAAATAATGGCCACAGCCTCATCCAGCCAATTGGTATCAATCTTCATTGAATCCTCCTTCTGCTCTCCGCTCAGTCAGCTCCATGATGGCATAGTTTGCTATGTCCATCAGGGTGTCCTCAATCTTCTCGTCAGACACCTTGCATTCATACCCAGGCTGAATGATGGTATCTAAACGGTTGAGCTTGTCAAACAACCTCATACATACAAAATTGGGGTATCTCTGTCTGAGCTGAGCAAAGGAATCACCATAATCAGCGTTCTTTCTCTCATACAAAGCATGCATACTATCACACAGCTGCTTATGAATCTGAACTTTGTCCATTCTTGTTACCCCCTGTATTTGTTCACGGTCTTGAGAAAAGCCGGCAACATGTTCTTCTTTTTAACCTTGGCAGAATTCACTTTGATAGAGGTGAACCCAGCATCAGCAAATTCATCCACATTTCTTGCCACAGTCTTCCACTTCCCTGCCACTGCAGCCTCATTGATGGGTTTACCCCCATTGCGCTCATAAACACGGCTCAGTGCCACATCTACGGGTGGGAGAAGGGACACCACGATGACCTTCAGCTGCTTCTTCCCGTAGTAACTCTCAACTTCATGGAACAAGTCAATGTAAGTTGAGCGGATAGTGCTGGCCATGATACCCTCCATGAGCACATCATACTCAGGAAACCCGTCAAGGGCAGCGAACAAAGTCAACTTGGTGACCGCATTGTTCTTCAGGGTATCCAGGCCACCTGTTTTGTTGAAGTATGTTCCCAAGGCAACCCAGCCATAGGAGGGAAAGACGGTGATGGCACTGATTTTCTTCCCGTCACTCCCCACAATCTCATGTACATACATATCAGGGTCATCCATCATGGACATGGGGATGGTAGACTTCCCAGCCCCGTTACAACCCCGGACATTGACCAGTACTCTACTCAACCCCAGTCAACCCCTCTCTCAGCCATAGCTTTTTTCTTTCCGGGCGTATTCCATCCCAGTTATGTAGTTCTCCAAGCATGTTGTGTTTCCACAGCTTTTTTCGGATTTTGTACACCTGTTTCCAAATATCTTCCCCATCAGGAAAATGGGCTTCATGCCAATGAAGGTTTTCCAGTTGTCTGTCATGATGATAACCACCATACCTTGTTCCTTGAAACAGGTTTGCCCAGCTACAGAGTTTGGTATACCATTTGTCAGGAGGGTTCCCAGGGTATAGCCGTTCCATATTGTTACACAACTTCTCAAAATGAATCCACAGATGCTCTTCATCTTTTGAAGTCACAAGTTTGCTTGAGCGGATTTTATTGGCTTTTCTGTCCTTATACAAGATATGACACATTCCAATAGCCAACTGAGGGGTTGTCTTCCATTCAGGGTATCTTGTATCCAAATTATACCCAGCTGCATAGATGCAGTTTTCAAATAAATCCGCAGAAAACCCGCCTATGTTTTTGACACCCATAATTCCTTTTCTCAGAGCTTTCCTTGTGGAGAACTGTGAAACCCAATCATACGGTGAACCATCTGTGATAGCAATCCAGCTCTGTATTGCTTCAGGGTACAGATTCATGGTTATCACTCTGCGTTTGTCCGGGTTTGTATGAGGAGTATTCTGTCCCCAAAACTTACAGGCAGAAATGAGGTCTGTAGAAAACCTATCAACCCCGTAGATTGCTGTCAGCTCCTCATAAAACAAACAGTGTAAAAATGATGCTGTTACAACTTCATCTTGGCTCCAATGATTCTTTTGTGCATAAGCCAATATTGTAGGGTGACAAACTGTAGGAGCACCAATAGCATACTCTAAAAACTTTTGCTCACGCCAGCTCCCTCCTTCATCACCCGGTATATGATACAAATCCATGCAAGCCTCCAGAAATCGGGGGAGGGGGCCGCAGCCCCCTCGTGCCCGTCAGTTAGAATGGTAAATCCGATGGGGGCCAGCCGATGACATTTCAGTCATCGTCCTCTTCCCAATCATCATCCTCATCGTCATCTTCATCCTTGGCTTTCTTCTTGGACTTCTTGGCAGAGGACTTCTTGCTGGACTTGGCGGGGGCAGCTTTCTTGCCCTTCTTGGACTTGACCGGGGGCTCATCTTCCTCCTCATCATCGTCCTCGTCATCGTCTTCATCTTCGTCCTCATCGTCCTCTTCAGGTTCAGGACGCTTCTTGGACTTCTTGGCAGGAGCAGACTTGGAAGCAGCCTTTTTGCCCTTCTTCTTGGGGGCTTCTTCCTCCTCATCATCTTCCTCATCCTCATCGATGTCTTCATCTTCGTCATCGATGTCCTCATCGTCATCGTCATCCTCACCAGGCTTGATGTAGGAAGAAATCTTGGCCCGCTTCTGTCCATTGTACTCATCATGGATGACATCGATGATACACACCTTGCCCTCCATCTTGTCCAAGTCCAGGGTCAGCTTGCCATTGGACTTCATGCCAACCGCATCCAGGAAACTTTTCAGCTTCCACAGGGCCTTTTCGGTCAGGGAGAAAGTCTCAAAGACGGTGTTGCCCTTGGCACTGCCCTTGATGACCTCAAACTGGGCCTTGATGCAGTCATCGCCACTGCCCTGCACCTCACCCATCTCAGCTTTCTTCAGCTGAGCCAGCCACTCTCCTTCAGGGCACCGGGTGAAGCTCTCAACACCTTCCATGTTGACTTTGACTTTTCTGCTCATTGCTTGGTTCCTCCTGTAATTGTTAAATTATTCCACCGCACCAATAATCTCCATGAACTTGTCATAGGTGGGATTGATGATGCGTTTGGGGACTTTGATTGAGGGGTCAATCTGGAGCTTGGTCCAGTAATAGGGGTTGGGGCCGATGTCAGCCGCATACTTGACCACTTCTTTGGTACTGTTTCCCTTTGTAACCTCTTTTGTGATTTTGGTGGTATGGATACCATAGTTGGCCATGCCCTCCAAATAGGTGCGGGCACCCTTCGACACAGAGGGGCGGATGTCCGGGGCAATCTCATCTTCCATGCCTTCAATTGCGTCTGTACTCTCGTGACAAGTCAGGACAACAATGTGTCGCTTTGCAACTTTGTGCATAGCCTTGATGACCTCTTCTGTTTCGGTCTTGAGCTCACCCCAAAGCTGTTGTGTCATCTTTTTGTTCTTGCTAATGACATTCTGGTCTGTCCACTCGTTGACCATAAGAGAGAACGTGTCAACCACAACGGTCACATAGTCCTTGTCTTTGAGCAGTTCCTTTGCAATGTCTTTGAGCTCTTTGACGCTGGAGATGGATATTGCACTGATACCTTCTACATGAGCAATGGTATTTGATCCGTCATCACCAATCTGTACATATAGCATAGGCTTGGGGAATGTAGATGCTACATAAGTCTTACCTGAGTTAGACTTTCCGTACAAGACCCAAAGGTTTCTCTGACCAAGGTCTTGAATATCTACTGCTCTGTTAAGAATTTCCATCAGGATCCTCCTTGAGAGACTTCAAAAGATTATCCATCAACTCTTCAGAGACCTGCACCGAATCAAGAAGTGCAGGAATAACTGCTTCCTTCAAAGCTCTTACTGTCATGAGAACATCTACTCCGGTCAATTCGCCTTGCTGAATCACAGTAAAGCTCGTTGCATTGTCCTTTTCTTTCCTCAGTCCTACAAGACCGATTACAAAGTCCCCTTGGATATCATCCAGGTTGCCTGTATTAGGATCAATGATATGTACTTTAAGGAGTTCCTCTTTCCCTGTAGTCGCGTCCAATAACATACTGTACATCTCCTCCTGTCATTTCTGTATAGCAAATATCGTGGTATGGACACCAGGAACAGTCCCGTGTTACATTCCGGGTTTTGTTCTTTTCTCCAAACCTGATAATCTGCTTTGCTGTGTACAAGAACCCACCCCAAATTACATCTACCATAGCCGGGTCAATATCCAACTCAACTTGGAAGAAAAACTCAGGGATATTGGACTTGTATTTTTGTCCCTTCTGGACAATCTCTGGGTCAAGAATACCGTGTGCTTTGCAGGCCCTTTTCCAGCTCATGGGTGTAATCTTGGTTGATGCGGCCTCACTGAATCTTTTCGACTTTTCAAGCCAAATCGGCTCAGCCGCAGGTGTTGAACGGATGTAATCCCATTTTACCTTGTCGGGTAAAATACCCCTTAAAAATTGGACTGCTTTCGCATACAAGCACTTTTGTGTATTCATAACCAAGATGTCCATATTGGGCTTATTGGAGAAAGTCTTGTGTTCACCAACAGTTATGGATTTTACACCTCTGTGCTTCAGCAAATACAGCTCATCAATCTTTCCTACAAAGATTATGGGCTCACCCTTACAGTCACCAACATCAAGTTCAAACTCATGTTCTGTTACTTGGGGTTGCCTCACTCCTTTGTACACCCGTCTGTAGTCCTTGAAGATGTTAAACAGGTCATCAAGGTAGTTCTCACCCAACTCTCCCTGCCAGGATGCCGGCATTTCATAGTAGGTGTCCCTGATGGTTTCCTTCGCATCTCTCAGGGCTTCAGGGTCATTACGGAGTTCAAGGAGCTTATGGAAGTCTGTTCCAAAATATAATGGGCGTTCAGGCTTCTTTTTCTCCAATCTTCGTACATACCTTAGCCAATGCTGATACGGGCAATGCAAATAGGAGCTTTCCCTGGAGTAGCTAATGTGTATCTCACTCACCTCATTTCATTTAACGGGCCCAAATAGGGTATTCACACAAACCCGGACGTGTAGCCATATGATCCATACTGAGGCTTTTCAACTGCTATCGCCTCTGAGTTATTCGACTTGGACTTTACGGGCCATGTAAAGTCATACAGCCAAGGCATAGTGGCCCAAATTAGCAGTAGTATTTTTATCAATTACAGGGCCACCACCTTTCTGGAAGAGGCAACAAAACATCTTCCCTTGACTCTGCGTTTATACGGGCTTGTCACCGTTGACTTTGGCCGGGAACCACAGTCAGCCGCATTAAGGGAGGGGCTGTTGCCCCACCCGTATTCAGTTCAGAAGATGCGACAATTAGTCATCGACTTCCTCAAACTCATCGTCATCATCGTCATCCGCAGCTGCCTTCTTGCCCTTCTTGGCAGGCTTCTTGGACTTCTTTGCGGACTTCTTGACAGGGGCGGGTTCATCATCCTCATCCTCATCATCCTCAACGGGGGCAGACTTCTTTGCGAGCTTCTTGGCTGCCTTCTTGGACTTCTTGGGGGCCTCGTCCTCATCGTCCTCCTCATCATCCTCGTCAGCCTCATCCTCAACCTTGGTCTTGGCCTTGGTTGCCTTCTTGGCGGACTTGCGCTTGGCACCGACAGTGGAGGGGGCCACGAAACTGCCATCATCAGGGATGATGCTGTTAGCGTACTTCTCCTTGCCCTCCTCGACATTGACCTGCTTGCCGGTCTTGCGGTCGAACACCATCTCATCACCGTTCTTCTTCAGCACAGTGATGGTTTTCTTGGTGGTGCTGGCCACGGGGAAAACACCCAGCTTGATACCCGTGAAACCCTTCAGAATGACCTTGTCGCCCTTGTTCATTTCCAGCATTGTAATACACTCCTTAAAAATTTTTACTGTGGGAGGGGGTTTCTGGTGTTCCCCCTGCTTACATTGGTATTATACCCTATTCTCAATCAAAAGTAAAGAGGGAATTTTGAGCCATTTTCACAAGATTTTGCTCAGTTATGTCTCAGTAACTTACTTTTCCTTTCAATTGCTCATTATATCGTGAATTTTTACAAATTTTAGTGTGTGCCCCACGGCCCCCATCCTATATCGACATCCAGAGGGACACGGAGCTCAACCCCAAAATCATTCAACACTTTCGGGTGCTTCATAATCCGTCTGATGGTTTCGTCAACATAGTCTTTGTCTTCAACCCTACACTCACCAATAATAGAGTCATGGACAGTTGCTCCAATCCAAGCAATGCCTTTGAGCTCCTTATTGATTTGAGTTACTGCGGAAATCAGAAGGTCAGAACCAGAACCCTGAACCGGGGTGTTGACGGCTCTACGGGCTGCACTGGCTCTCTCCCATTTGTTGGAAGAATAGATGAGGGGGAGGCGGCGAAACCGTCCAAACATATTGGATACACCACCCTGCATCTCACACAAGTCCTCCTGCTCCTTGTGCCAGGGAAGAAGTCTGGCATATTTGGCAAAGTACAAGTCACGGATGTGTTTTGCTTCAGCCAGAGTGAACACCTGTCCGTAATTGTCCAAGGCATACTTGACGAACTTTTTGGCTTGCATACCATACAAAAACCCAAAGTTGACCGCTTTTGCCTTGCCTCTTTCTTCCTTGGTGGGCTCTCTCCCGTTTGTGAACAGTTTTGCGGTCTCTGTGTGAATATCACCGTCATGTAGGTAGATATTCAGCATGGTTTTATCCTTCGCATAGTGCGCCGCAATACGCAACTCCAGCTGAGAATAGTCTGCTTCAAACAGGATCATACCAGGAGCACCGCTGAACAAGCCTCTAATGTCCTTTGTTCTGGGTACTTGCTGCAGATTTGGGCTATTACAAGAGGTGCGGCCTGATACCACATTTGTAAGGTTGAAATTGGGATGTATTCTGCTTTCATAGCAATCATCCTTCCACCGATTCAAAAACATCTTATTGCGGGTGGCCGCATCCTTGTACTTCATCAGAAGGTCTGGGAGCTCATACCCCTTCATGGCAAGCTCCTTCAGCACATCCGCTGCGGTGGATGGGGCACCCTTTTTGGTCTTGTAAATAACCGGCATACCCTCCAAATCAAAGAAGGCATGAGCCACTTGCGCAGAGCTGTTCCAGTTGATATCATAGTGTGACTTCAACTCTTTGAGCAGCCTTTTTTCTTCCTTGTTGTACTTCTTCCTGACTGCATCCAGTGAATCCAGGTCAAGGTACAGCCCATTCCGTTCAATGTCCCGGTATGCTCTGTAAGCAGGTCTCAAAAGCTCTCTATATATCTTCATAGACCGCTCATTCATATTCTGGTAGAAGTACTGATACAACTCCCAAGTGTATCGAACATCGCAGCTCAGATACGGAACAATGGTTGCCTGTTCTCCACCCAGTTTGTCCTTTTTCTTGATGTCCCAGTCAGGCACCCCCAGATAGGCTTGAGCCATCTTTTTCAGACCATGCTCTGCTACCAAATCATAGGCGGTGCCCATCAACATGACATCCTCGTCAATAGGGATTCTCAGCCCCAAATGGTGCTCCATGAACAAAGTATCAAATTTACCATTCTGGAACACTGTCCGGGCTTTCTCCTTCCTGATATGTTTAACCACATTTCTGAATTTTCTCAGGTCATCCTCGTTGGACGCATCATATATCAACAACTTAGAGATGGGGCTGTCAATGCCTTTTGATAATCCAACACCAACCCAAGTAATTCTATCTTTGTACCGATTCAGGCCTGTGGTTTCAATATCAATTGTAGCAAAAGTATAGCTCATACACAAGCCCCCACTTTAACACACATAGGTAAACCGCAGTTAGGACAATAGTTGGAGAACTTTAATGTATCATAGCCAATCCCGTAAGGGTTATTTTCCCCACATTCTGAACACTGCCAAGCACCGTGTTCAAATTCCCAATGAGCACAAGGTTCACAAATAGTATTCTTATTCATATACTCACCTCCTCTGGTCTTTTAAAATTCCCTTCGTTATCAAACAATTCATTATACCAAGCTTCAATATTAATACCTTTTTCTTTTAGCTTACAACGTTCAGGATACATATCATCAACTTCGTAAAACTCCCTCATATGAAGATGTTCAGTAAACACATCCATGTATAGTTGTTTAAGGCGTTTTAAACCCCAACCATACTTGGTATGCAGCACCCATATGTATAATGTATCCAAATCAAGCGTGAATTCTTTATCAGCAACTAGACACTGTTGATGTATTTCATGCATCATAGCCCGTTTTCCAGTACCTTCAAATGCGGCCATTTTAACTTCTGAAAGCTTCATAGCGTATACTGGTTCCGATTTAACAAGCTTCCCTTCACGCTCCAATTTTCTCCGTTCTTTTCGGTTCAATTATCACACCCCCTCAGTTTAAACCCATTTTTACAGCTACTGAATTTGTGAATGTACTCTTTTCCATACCTAATACATTTACCAAGATGTGGAGATGCTATAGAAACAGACTCCCAATATACACACTCTTCACATGTTTTACACCCCGTGCGTTGCATACGAGTTAAGAAAAAATCTTCTAACATGTGTGATATGGACATAACCTCTTTCCAAGTTGCTTTTCGCTGATTTGGATTTCCCTTAGAGACTACAATGCCTTTATTGGGTTCTCTTTCAATCTTCTCATATAGTATGTTGTAGATTGCAACAAAAACTACATCCAAATCAGTTATAGGTTCATACTCAGGTTTTATCGTTTTAATATGCTGTTTCAAAGTTCTTCACCATCCTTACAGAAAAACATTGAATCGCGTCTTTTCATATCTTTACTACAAGCCATGAACTCTTTAGGTTTAAATTCCCCTCGTTTTTTGTACTTCTTGTAGAATCTGCATCTTTTACAACGTACAACTTTGTCTATGTCTTCCGTATGGAAATCCTTATACAACCATTTAGACACCTTGTCTAGTGAATCAGCAACCTCTTCAATAGCGGCCTTTTCCCCGGCTGAGTTTGTAAAACTCTTGCCGGGGTTTTCCTTTGCCATCTTTCTCAGTAACTTTACAGCCAACCTGTAGATGTCAACCTGCTTCATTGGTATCACCTCCATCCATTTTTGCGCCGCAGTTGGGGCAAAAACGATATGCTTCATAATATGCTTGAAAACGTGTACCACAGTTAGAGCATACGGCATTGTCAATCCTGCGCCCTCCAACAACATTCCACAGCCCATGCACCACCGGCACAACATCGGCGGCAGGGCAATTGAGTATTTCATTGAGCATAACAGAATATGCGTAATGTTCTCCCTTGTCTTCAGGTGTGTGCGTTACATAATACTTAATGCGTGCAATCAAATTAGCACGTTCAATGTATTCAGCCATTGTCATCACCTCCACAGCTATTATACCCAACGTCAGCCAATAAGTCAAGCACTAAAATTTTCTCACGCTGACCGTTCCTTCTCAGCTCCACTCTGAGACCAGCTTTGGATGGGGCTGGCTTGATTATATGTCCATCAAGGTTACACACCAACCCCTCCCGGTTAATAAAATACACTCCACCATATCCCGGAATGGGTATCCAACTCCCATCAGACAGATTCACAGTCAAGTCAATCACCCTTTCTTCAATCCAATCCCTAGCCACAAATACTCTCGTGACTTTCCATCTCTTGATTCTTTAAACCCTTGTGAACGCATATTTCTCATAAATGAGTGTTTTTTACTGTTTTCCCGGCCCGTATCCACACAAAAACGGCAATACGCCTCATACAGTGCATTCTTTTCTACGGACATACTAAAGCCCAACTCACACTGTTTAGCAATGAAAGCATGGATGCTATCAGAATCCTGCCGCAGTGCTTCCACATACTTGTCACTGGTAGATGTACGGGGAATGTCTTTTACAGGCAGAAGGTGGAGCAGGTATGGGATAATTTCAGACACACCCTCCTCGCTGCACAAGTCATTGACATAATCATTGTTCAGAAACAGCTCATTGTTCATGAACAAAATCCTCATACGCTTGTAGAAAGCGTTGGACTTTTCTTCCAGCTGAAGGGGTAACTGGTTGAAGCTGAAAATCAGCTTACAGAATGGCACAAAGAAAAACGGCTCTTTGCCCTTTTTCTCGTGCATAATCTGGTCACCACCTGTAATCTTCTTCAGGTTTTCAATGGAAGACAATGGCAGTGATGAGTTATCTGCGCAAGAATTCAGCAGCCGATTGTACAGCTGAGACGGGTAAAACCGCATATTCAGCTCATGCATACTCAGGGAGGATACATTTTGCTTCCCAACCAAGTTTTCAAAAAACCGAATCAACACGGATTTACCAGTGTTGGACTGACCGCAGAGAATCATGAATGTCTTCAAACCATAGTCCAAGGTGAGACAATAGGCCATGTATTTGAGCAACATCTTGATGTCCTCTTTGGGCAGATTGGTTTTCTTGAAGAAGTCATACAGCCGGGTTTCCTTGAATGGCTTATACTCTCCAACCGGGTGCGGAATTTGAAGTGTCTGAAGATACTTGCTGTCATGGGGCAAAAGCTCTCCCCGCTCTATGTCCCATACACCATTCTGAAAATTGATGAGGTTTTTGTCATGGTTCAACTCAGCTGTAGTCCGCTGAAGCCGAACATCATCACAAATCAGTCTGAAGCACTCCATGATACGGTTTTGGGTTATGAGTGTATCAACAACAATCATATCCTTGATTGTGTTTCGGACATGACTGCTTGCTTCTACATACACCCCGTCCCGGTATTGGTAACACTCCCCACCCAGTACAAAAATGTCTCCCTTGTTCACAAAGTAGTCACAAATAGCTCTGTGATTGATATTGGTGGGAACACCTTTTGCACTGTAAATCAAATAGGGGTTGTCAAACTGTTGTGATGCCTCATACTTGCGAGTGTTCTCAACAATCTTCTCCAACTCCTTCTCATTCATAGGGTCAGAGAATATGATGCTGTTGATTACATCCGCCATTTCCTCAATCTGCTCATCTGAGGCCCCTCTGTTCTTGTAGGCCATAAGGTGAGCAAACAAAGTTGCATTTCTTCCATCCCCGTCTTTCAACCCCAACAGGCTTTCCTTGCGGTTTACCATGGGGGTGAACTCCTGGGGCAGCTCTGCAATTTTACGACACTTGTTAAATCGTCTGCCATCAGATCCAAATGGCAGTAGGACATAGCCTTTATTGGCACAACGGAAATCACACTTTAACCCGCAAGGGAGAACCATGCCAACCCGCTGAGGGTACTCCTTGTCACATTTGAAATACAGATGGAGTCCTTTTGGGGTCTGAGCTATAAGTGTTTTGAGGCCCAACCTCTTTACCACTTTTATAGCTTCTTCTTTTCCTTCATCTATGTCTACAACTATGTAGCCAGACCGAACCCACCAGCCAATCTGTCCTCCAGAAAACAGGTGAGCATCTGCAGCCTTTTCGTTTACGATGGAGTTGTCCAACCGTTTCTTTCCCATACAACGCACATAGCTATCTTGACCGAGGAGAGAGTCAAACTCACTCAGCTTCATGCGTCACCCCTCCTTAATAGGTTCAAACAAACTCCCGTCTGTCTTAACACATTCTACACAATGCTCCCCCGGTTTGAGGTTTCTGAAATCCCCTCTATGGGTACAGCTTCCACAGGGCAATGCTTTCTTGTAGTTACTGTGTTCAGGCCCACAACCATAGCAGGGCCCAACCGTTCTGGGGTTGGTCACATAAGCACATCCTTGACACATCTCCTTGATACGAAGCTGACCGGGGACTTCTCTGTCCACAGTTGTCTGCTCCATACTGTTCGATGTATTCAACCATCTCTCCAACCGGGCAATCTTCCCGGCAACTCTATCCCCAATGTCCACCGGGGTCAGACCAAAGATGTTGATAATATGATCCAGAATGATGAGTACATCAGCCACCTCATCTACAGCCTTGTCGTGGAGCTCATCCTGAGCCTTTTCCTTGGTCTTATACCGGGGATATTTGGAGCAGACTGCAGCCAACTCACACAGCTCCTCAGTGGATACCAGAATCTGAGCTGTGTCTCCATAGGTTTCCCTGGCTTTTGCCAGAACTTCTCGCTGCTTTTTGTTAACGAATCTTGTCACATCCATTGATGAATTCCTCCCAGTAACACTTGATGCGTTTCAGATTTTTCTTTCTTGTTCGGCCCTTTTTGGAATGGTATGCCAAATGGTACAGTTTAGGTGGGGCTACAATCTTGTACAAGTATTTCATAAGCTGTTGAATTATAGGCGTAACTGAGCATTCTACAAACTCAGATATAGCTTTTTCTACAGCCTCAACCACTTTTACAACAGCCTCTTCAATGGCCTGAAAAGCCCCTATCAGTTTGGTATAGGTTTCCTCAGTCAACAAAGGCGTGACAGCCGGGGCGAGTAATGCCAATTGCGCAGTGTTCTCCACACCTCTCCTCCTTCCTTATTATAGATGGGTAACTATACCCCCAGACACTTAAAATGGCACCTTGGTCATTCTACTCAACCAAAAATGGTCACCTATCACTCGTGTCCTCTTTCCAGTCCGGGATATATGTACAACCTACATTATATGCATCAAACATATCTTCAGTTTGTTCATTTACACGGGTTGTTCCCCCATAGAATACGCGCTTAATTCCAGCATCAATTATAGCTTTTGCACAATTCTCACAAGGATACCTGGTTATAAATATGTAACTATCTGAAATAGGTGTTCCGCTGGCTGCTGCATTACAAATTGCATCAATCTCACTATGAATTGCTCTACAGTCATCTGGATTTCTATGACTTTTGCTGTCCTCTCCGTATTTTTCCTTACGCAAACAACCAACAGAAGTTTTACATAAACAAGGAATGGTCTTATTGGACCCAAGAGATATCACTCTATCATTCTTTACAATGACAGCGCCAACAGCAACTTTATTGCACCCACTGATTTTATCTGCATAAAGCTTTGCCATGTCCAAATAATCTTTCCAGCTTAAAGATTTGATATACATAGTTGTTAACCCCCTTTAATCATCCTGTATATAGACAATGCCAATACAATTGGCCACAGCAAACTTGCAACTAGGATCAAAGTTATTCCATTTTTAAAACTCTCTGCTGTAATTATACAATACAGTGATACAAGTCCTGCTGATACAAGTCCCGCAAGTGCGTAATAGTATAGTATAATCCTCATACTTTATACCTCTTTCTGGGTCTGCCCGTACCATCCTTGGCCCGGATGTACTTGGACAATTCACAGAAGCAGTTTTCCAAGGACATGACATTGAAACACCTGTCCTCTTCAGGCAAATCCCAGAATACCCGCTTGGCATCCCAATCTTTTCCCAACTCTTCAACAAACAGCCTATCCAGGTTATCCCTCAACCAAAACAGACACTCCTCATAAGTCATCCCATCCCGGTTTTCAAACAGATAGTTGAGGCCCATGACACAGCCAGGTCCAGCAACCGTGAATTCATTCTCAGAAAACGGAAACTTAGCAATGTAGGTCATATCCACATAAAACTGGTATGCCAGGAAACGTCCAATACCATTGTAGTCCGTCAGGGTCTGATAAACTTCTTTCTGATTAACACAAGCCTTGATGTCATCCACCAACCCTTCGTTGATGAGGATTTTAATGAACTTGAGGATTCTCATAGGGGCATAGTCCTCTCCAGTCACCTTCTTCAAAGTATTCTTCATACCCACAGTATGAAACGCTGCGGTGAAAAATACCCGCTTGGGGTCTTCAACCAGAGCGGCCTCAAACAGACTTCTATACCATTCAGGATTCCAGTCAGGGGTTTGGCTGAACTTGAAGGGCATAGAAATCAACTCAGCCGTTTCATGCTTGTTGTATAGACGGAACAAAATCACATTGAGCAATTTGTCTTCATAGGACAGCTCAGGGCTATTTGCGATGTGTCCAATCACCCATTTGCTCTCTTTGTCGTGTTCTCGACGAATGTTAGTGAATCGGAAGTTCCTGAGCACTGGGTCAATAGTCCAGGGTGGATCTTCTCTCAGCACATCTTTTTTGATATGGATTCCATATCTACGTCTAATGAAGTTATACAAATGTATTAAATTACGTCTATTCAGTACAGGGTTGGATTTTTTAATACGCTCCTTATCCACACCACAGTATAAAACATCAGCTGGTTTATTTCTCATTCTGTATCAGCCCCCTCATAAGGACTTTGTAAAGTCCAATTATACGGATTTGATGTATCGCCCCAAGTAGTGTAAAAGTAATTATGACTTCCATCCCCAAGAAAATATAAATACTCTCCCGGTAAAACTCTTCCAGAATCATCTTTAGAATCCCAATAAGTCATTACATCATTCGCCAATCCAAGAAGACTGGATGTGATTGGATTGTTTTCAGAATAACCATCAAATTGATTTGGTTGTGTGACAACCTCTTTTACTGAATCTGGAAATACCGGGCTATCAACACGGTTAAGCACACACCACATAACAGCGGCTTGTTCTGTTACAGAACACCCACGAGCTTCACCCCAAGCAACATTAGCCAGATACTTGGCGGATTCATAATCCACAAACTCGCTAGTTTTGTTAGCTAAATCTTGATCCTCTATTAGAGGATCATCAAATTTTTTAATCTCAGACAGCTCATCTTCTAGTTGCAGTTGCCGTTCATTTACTTCTTTAAGAAACTCGGCTGTCTTAATGTTTAACCGTATAGAAACTACCAAAAGCACGCAGCAAATCAAAAAGAGTACACTGTAAAAATTGATAATCTTTACTTTACGATGCCTTTTTGTATGCTTGGGTTTCGAATTCATTGCCTAATCCTCCATAAGTTTCGAAGCAAACATGTCAGCAGTATGAGTCCACAACACATTAGGGAACTTACGAATAGCAGCGTCATAGCCATCCCAATCGCTTGTCTCATAAGCACCCATATGATACCGAATACACAGGCGTTCCTCTTCTGTCAATTCCATGTGTTGCTCAACCTTACAAACCGAATCATATCCATGACCACCAAAGCCATTGTATTGAGGGTTTTTAACATAGAATGCCTCAATCTCATTCTTAAGCGGATTCATTTCTTGCCTGAGAGCATACATATGAATTTTAGTAACGTCATGAAGCATGCCTATAATAATAGGACTTTCCTGACGACTCCAAGTATCAGTAACTAACTTCTCAGACCAATCCAGAAGCATAATAGTTACATTTCTACAGTGATCATACAACCCACCAGGATAAGCCGCATGATGGCCCTTCGATGCAGGAGCGCGAAAGAAATCTGTTTTACATAACCATTCATACGGAAATAGCTCAAATGAAACATTATACTTCTTAAACAGTTCTAGCAAGTCCTTTTTACGTTCTTCCTCAGACAATAAAAACCGTTTCATTAATAATTCCTCCTGTGTTAGTTTACCTTGAATACATATATTATATAGTATTACCTTCGGAAAATAAAGATCGGGGATTATAAGAAAACACCCAAAAGTTACATGATTTCTCCGTATGCTCACAAACTTTTCTTCCCCTATCACACCCCTGCTTTCTTTTTCATAAGATTCGCCGCCGCATCAGACCTCTATGCGGTTGGCGAACTTCTTGTTGCTAGAGTTAACCTGAATGCCGGTTCCCTTGTAGAACTTCAACTTGCTCTTGGCGGTTTTAACGGTGATGGTGGTCTTGGTTTCCTTTTCCACCTTGAGGGTATCAATCATCAGCTTAGGACAAAACCCACTTCAAAGAGCTTTCCAGGAAGTCATAAGTGTTGTGGATACGGTTAGCAAACTTAGGATTCTTTGCATTGGTCTGGGTGCCCATATCCGGGTCAAAAGTTAGAAGTTTCTTCTGCTTGGTCCACAGGTACAGGGTATTAGTGTTCAAACTCAGCTCAGCACGAAACAGGCCAATCTTCATCCCAGTAAAGGCCCGCAGCTCAACAACAGGCTGCTCAGTCGTAGTCTTGATGTACCACCGCTTCAGGGTCTTGGGGGACACAAACTTGTCCTTACAGTTGGCCATATCAACCAAGCAAACCTTCTCACCCATGGTAATCATGGGATTGAGGATGTACTGACGATTGTCACGGGTATTGGTATAGATGTAATTCATGATTGAACCTCCTCAGTATGGACTGATGTTCTTGTTTTCCTTACACCCATATTATACTACCATAGCAAGAAAAAGTCAAGCATAAATTTGTAATCTTCCAAAGAAATTTTGAGAGAGTTCCCGCAAAGGCTCTCAACCTCCACAGGTATTATGTTTTGCTTTCTTATTTCATCATAACCCTTCTTTCTTCAGTAAATCTTCTACCAGTTCTATTTGTCGTTCAATCTCATTCAGGTAATAATTACTCGCTCCTGTCGCAGAGAATCTTTGAAGCCTTGCTGTTTCACAACTCTCTTTTGCGGATTTAAGAAAATGGATAGCACCCTGATAATCTTCTACAGAAATGCATACACATTTAATCATCGTCATTGACCATCCTTTCTTTGGCATTCTTTATTGTACTCTTGGCAATAATAGTAGAGGGTTGGAGAGGAGACAGTACAATCTGCCCACTGTCCATAATCAAAACCCCTCTGGTTCTACGACCATAGGTGGAGTCAATCGCCGTTCCCTTGTCCTTGGCCTCCTGAACCATACGTTTGATAGGGGCGGATTCAGGGCTTACAATAGCAATAACCCGGTCTGCAGATACAAAATTCCCTAACCCTGTATTTATGAAATTGGACATTCTATTATTCCTCCCTAATCAATTCTTATAAGGTATATTTGATTGTTTATTACGCGAATTTTTATTGGGTACCCGTACCGTTTTACTCCAGCACTGAGAGAGGTTTGTGCAGATTTAATATCAGAATACTCGCCGGGGATAAAATCATAACGAGTAGCCAAATCACCGCTTTCTATAAAGAGCTCAAAAATTTTTTGAAGCTTGGTAGGCTTATAGAGTTTGTTAACAGACTCATTAAGCTTAATGTGCATGATCATTTTGCCCTCCTTAACTGATCTAAGTTTATGACTTCTACTATTTTTCCATTAAGCATCTTATGTAGGTACAGGTTATCAGAATAAAGTATGATACGAATAGTATAGCAACCTTTTTCTGTATCAAAAGAGTTTTCTTTGAGTATATTCCCCTCCCTCAGCGTAATTACAGATTTTCGTTCAAGTTTCATACAAAATCCTCCTCAATAGATTAACCAATTTCCTCATTGTACAGAATGAGTGCTTTATCCCAGGTGATATTAACGGGTTCATCATCCTCGTAATTCTGGTACAGAAGGGGCTGCCAGCCGCCAGAAGTTGTACCAATAATTTTTCCACTTGGAAGCTCCACAGCACAGCCTCCGAAGGTGGGATCATTCTCAATCAGGTTACTCAGTTCTTCAATAGTGTTCAACATATCAAGTTCCTCCTTAACAGTGAATCCTTCTCTGGGGTACAATCATATTATAAGCCCACTTTGGACAAAAGTCAAGCATTATTTTCAAAATTCTTGAAAAATTTTTGATCCATGGTGGTAACAGGGCTTTGAGTGTATATTGTAAGTGTATATTGTATGTTGTGGATAATGGTTCTATAAATCCTTTGAGGCTCAGAAAATTCACGATTTTTAGGGCGTTCCAAAAATACTAAAAATAGGCGAAAATTTCCCAACAAATTTGTTGATATATCAAAGCTGCAAAAATAGGTATAAAAATAGGCGAAAAAGTTAAAAACTGTCCCTGAGAGTTCAAAGATTTTACTCCGTGAGGTAACAGTAAAATAGGCCCCAGCAAAACAAAAAATGGATCAAGGACTTCCTCTTTTCCATTCAAAAATGTATAACTTTTTAGGCATGAATCTTGGGTGGTTCCTGTAACAAATTTTTACAAAGAAATTGGCCTATTTTTATACCCTATCGCCGGAGGTAACGAGATTAGAAAAATTCGGGGATAAGGATACTTTATAAGTTCTTTCCCAAGATTGGAAAGTAAAATTAAAAATAGGTCAATTTATTGAAAGAAAATTTTAAAAATAGGTATAAAAATAGGCGAAAATGCGAAAAAACACTCCTGAGCGTTCAAGGATTTTACTCCACGGAGT
>ERZ1034798.10-NODE-10-length-48041-cov-4.583754_pt1 | contig 48041 bp, 38 predicted proteins | sample MGYA00520690_ERZ1034798 | MGnify/ENA primary metagenome ERZ1034798 (study PRJEB33766, sample SAMN09781682) | gut metagenome | biome: gut microbiome | host: Homo sapiens | place: Madagascar | study: EMG produced TPA metagenomics assembly of the PRJNA485056 data set...
ATTGTGTATTCCAATAACTTTATTTATCTTTGTACTAAAATAATAAGCTATGGCTAACAAATTAACTAAAAGAAGATATAATGAACTCCTTACAGCTAGGAACCATTACTTCAAATTTGGAGACTTCCTCTTTAAACCAGGCGAAAGTGGGAAAGTTACCAATAGAAGTCTCAATAATATGTCCACATTGGGAGAGGGTATTACTAAAGCTGTTAGTACAGCTACTGGTCAATTAGGAGGAGGTCTTATTGGAGGAGGTCTTCAGTCAGGAGTTGGGAAAGCTTTTCAAGGACTGAGTGGTGTAGCTTCTGCAATTCCAGGTCCCTGGGGAGCTGCGGCTTCTGCTGGGTTAGGAATTCTTGGTGGTCTTGCAAACAGAATGTTTGGTTCAAAGATGAACACTGAGAACATTGCTGAAGTAGAATCTAATATCAACAATCTGAACAACTTCCAGTCTGATGCTTCAGACTTTGACACTCTATCCCAGAATTGGGCTAATGCTGATGTAGGTATGGCATTCGATGACAGTTTCATAGGTAAGGATGGATGGTTTAGTAACAAGGCTAAAAATAAAGCAGCTGACCTGAGAAGACAGATAGATGCTGGTACTGCTTGGGTTCAGAGCTCATTAAAGAACAATGCTGAAAATATAGATAATACTCAAATGCAGGACCTTCTTGCTAATTATGCTGCTTATGGTGGTCCACTACTCTTTGCAGAGGGAGGTGGCATTCATATAAAGCCAGAGAATAGAGGTAAATTCACTGAGACCAAAAGAAGAACTGGCAAGACTACAGAAGAACTCACACATAGTAAGAACCCTATTACCAGGAAGAGAGCTATCTTTGCTCAGAATGCAAAGAAATGGCACCATGCCTTTGGTGGAGACCTTATGACTCATGGAGCTAACTTTGATACAGGAATAACTCTCGTAGGTAATGGTGGAACTCATGAAGAGAACCCACTTGAGGGAGTACCAATGGGTATGGATTCAGAGGGTGTTCCTAATCTAGTAGAAGAAGGAGAAGTTATCTTCAATGACTATGTGTTTAGTAAAAGATTAAAAGTACCAAAGGAAGTGAGAAAAAAATATAAATTAAGAGGAACAAATTCTCTAACCTTTGCGGATGCTGCTATTCAAATGAGCAAGGAATCTGAAGAAAGACCCAATGACCCTATAAGTAAGGCAGGTCTTGAAGATGGAATGCTTAAACTTATGATGGCACAGGAGCAAATAAGAGCAAAGAAGGGTGGCAATAAGTTTGCTAAGGGAGGAAGAATAGGAAGAATCTATGCAGGGAATGAAGGTGACCCATACTCTCAAGTATTGAATCTTGGACTAGGGCCTCTTGACCTTAACCCTAAACCTAAACCTGACCCTACTGAGTCATGGCCTGAACCACTTTCTATGCCCCCCAGAGAAGAGTCCTTTTCCTCTGGCGATTTTGAGAATAAAATGGGTATAGTGTTAGGAGGAACTACCTCTAACCCTACTATAATAAAGCCTAAAGAATCCTCAATTTCAAGGATTATAAATACTCAGAAGACCAAATACCCTTCTCCAGTACTAGAGGAAGATACTAGTGAAGGTGAGCATAACAACTTAAAAATGGCTCCAACTTGGATGAGATATGCTCCAGTATATGCTTCTGGGATAGTATCAATGACAGATGCTTTAGGTCTGACTAATAAGCCTGATTATGGTGATGCAAAAGCTATACTAGAGGCATCTAAGAATGCTGGTGCCTATAATCCAATCAAGTTTAGACCTGTAAGTAATTATCTAACCTACAGACCATTTGATAGAAACTTCTATACTAATAAGTTAAGTGCAGAGTCTGGTGCTGCTAGAAGAGCTATACTCAACACTTCTGGTGGTAATAGGTCGCGAGCTTTGGCAGGAATACTTGCAGCTGACTATAATGCACAAGGAAAGATGGGAGACCTTTTCAGACAGGGTGAAGAATATAACCTTGCACAGAGACAGAAGGTTGAAGAGTTCAATAGAGCTACTAATATGTTTAACTCAGAAGGAATCTTCAAGGCTGACCAAGCTAATCAAGCTGCTCAATTACAGGCAAGGTCTTCGTACCTTAAAGGGGCACTTGCTGCTTCTGAACTCAGACAAAAAGAAAGGCTTGCATCTACTTCTGCAAGAAGTGCAAATCTATCCAACTTTATTAACTCTCTTGGTGATATTGGCAGAGAGAACTTCTCAAGAAATATGATTATGAGTGACAAATCTAAGTATTACACCGTTGACAACGCTGGAAAGATTACATATAAGGGCTCCTTCTATGATTTACCCGAAGCAGAGCAGGCTTACATTTCTGGTTATGCAAACAGAGAGAGTGAGAAGAAGAGGAGTAAAAGTAAGAGTGAAAATAAGAAGTCCAAGGGAGGTTATTTAACTATAAGAAGAAAGTAATATGGCAAATTATAGCTTAATACTAGATACAAAGTTTAAGCCATTTTCTTATCAGGAAATGCTGGCACCTGTAGCTGCTTCTACACAAGCACACCAAGCCTTGGAAGAAGAGTATAATGAACTTGCTGCTAAGGCCAATGTGTGGGATAAAATGGCAAATGAGCAGACTGACTCTAAGGCTTATAAGATGTACAAGACTTATGCTGATGACCTCTCTGCAAGGGCAGATGACTTAATGAGGTATGGTCTTAATGTCTCAAGTAGAAAGGGAATGCTTGATATGAGAGCAAGGTACAGTAAGGAGATAGTCCCTATTGATGTTGCATATAAAAGAAGAGAAGACCTCGCAAAAGAACAGAGAGATGCCATGAAAGTCGACCCTACCTTAAGATACCAAAGATATGCAAGAGAAATGAGTCTTGATGACTTTATTGACGACCCATCTTTAGACTATGGAAAGTCCTACTCTGGGGACTTACTTGCTAAGCAAGTATCTCAAGTTGCTGCTAACTATGCTAAAGTTCTTACAAGAGAGGGAGGTCTTGAAAGTTTAGGACTTCCATACCAATATAAGTCTAGAATAGGATACGGAGCAACACCAGAAGAGATACTGGCTGTTATCAATGATGCTGCCTTGAAAGGACATGAGGGAGCAATTAAGTTCTTAAAAGGTGCTAGAGACCAAGTGCTTCAATCTTCGGGTGTACTAGATTGGACAGACCCCGATTCTGAAACTCGTAAGTTTTTTGTATCCTCTGCAAATCGAGGATTATCTAGTGCTCTTGGTCAAACAGAGCTTAAGAACTATACTGATTCCTATAGCATGCAAGATGCCCTTAGGAAAAAGGCTGCGCAAGATGAGACAGATAGCCAGAACAGAATTAATAAAGGTAACATTCCAATAGATATACATCATCTATCATCTCCTCATCAAGAAGGCGTAAAAGGTGCTGATATTGCTAAACAATTACAAGGCAGATTGGGACTTTCAGGAGCTTTAAATGGAAGATACGCTGTGAATATTAATTTAGCTAACCTTAAAATAGGACAAAATGATTTGTTCGCATCTGGTTTCGAGAATAAAACTGGGGGTACCACTGTAAGGTTATTCAACAGTAAACATCAGTTATATAGCAAAAGGGCTGTAATGCTCCAAGGTAAAAATGAGGCTGATAGGAAAGCACTTGGAAAGTGGTACGATAAGACATTATCCTTATTGAAGACCAACCTAACACCTGACAAGGAGGGCCATTGGACAGTAGCAAATATATCAAAACAATTAAAGAATATCTATCAAGGCAACGGAGCGATTACTATGGGAGCTATGAAAGTAAACTTTGGTGAAGAGGAGAATAAAAAAGTTCTCAGTACACTGCTTCCAGAACTTACTTCAGGAGACGAAACCTCAATCTATGAGATTACTGAATTCTCAAGAGATGGAAAGATTACTAGAGGAAGTAAAGCTAAAGAGTCTGACTTTAAGGACGATAAAGGAAATATTATAAGCACCCCTATGTACTATGCTAGTCCAATTGCCAATACAGACGGACTTATTATGAAGTTCAAAGGCAAGACGTATCTCATTCCAAGAGAAAAGTTAGGTAGTCTAGGTGAACACACGTATCAAATAAGTATACCAGATTTACAGAAGGCTAAACAAACAAAGGATAACTTAATAGCAAGATATGGAGAACCAGCTTATTATAACTCTAAAGAAGGACAAATGGTAGAGGAAATGTTGGATAACTATGGAGCTGCATATCTAAGAGCCGTAGGAACTACGTTAGGTCACTCCCTTAAAGTACCTTCATATACTCTTTCAGGAAATGATAATCAAGGAATATAATGGCTAAAAAAAGTATAACAGAAACAGGTCCTAAGGCTCTGAGAGGTGTAAGAAACCCAGATTTATACCCAACTCAGAGTCTAGGACTCTCAGATATAGAGGCCCAAAGTATTAGAGATGAACTTGCTAGGTCTACTTATGCTAATTATGAAGCAGCACATGGTCATTTGGGGTACCAAGGGTTAAATGACCCTTCCTTATATGCTCCAATAATTGATACAAGTCTTCCAGGCTATGGAGATTCTATGTATGACAAAGGAATCCTTGTTGATGCTACACCTGCTGATGTACAAGACCAAAGAGCAGCTAACCAACCTGTGTGGGCAAAGGCAGGAGCAGGTGTCCTAAAAGGAACAGGTTTGGCTGCATCTACTTTTATAAGTGGTACTGCTGGTTTTGTTGACGGAGTAGTAGAATCTATTATAGACGGGGATTTATCAAGAATGTGGGATAATACAGTTACTCAATCTGTAGATGCCTTCAATCGTGGTATGGAATCGGTACTTCCAAATTACTATAGTCAAGATGAACTCCAAAACCCTTTTGCTCTTCGTAATATATTTAGTGCAAATACCATATTTGATAAGTTTGTTAAGAATATCGGATTCATTGTAGGTGCTGCATATTCAGGTGGTATATACTCTAAAATGATAGGTGGAATTGCAAAAGGTCTAGGCTATGCAAAGGGAGCCTCTAAGATATTCAAACTTGGGGACATTGCTAAGGATAGAATGAAAGAGATGACCACTATTCAAAAGCTTAATACTCTAGGAAAATTAGGAGTGAAGGCAGTGGAGCAGTCCTCTAAGGTAAAAGCATCAAAGGCACTGGCAGGTTCCATCATGAATGCTTTTGCTGAAGGTACTATAGAAGCAGAGTCCAATACAAATGATGCCATTAGAGTACAAGCTGCTGAGCTTGATAATAGAGTTCAGCAGGATAAGGAGGCTGCACTGTCCGAGATACAAGAAAGAGTTTACAATGGTGAGATTACTCCAGAAGAGGCTAATACTTTACTAGCTCAGAAGTATGCGGAAATAGATAATGCAGCTGCTCTGTCAAAGAAAAAGATGGAGGAAAATCGTACTAAGATAGGTGATGGCATTCTTATTGCCAACCTTCCTATATTAACTCTTGATAACTTCTTAATGTTTGGCAAGATGTACGCAGGAGGGTGGAAAGCTGCTAGAAACCAAGTCAACACTGTTACCAGAGTTAAGAAAGAGGCTATGAGAGAGGCCAAGGAAGCTGCTAAAAGAGGAGATAGAACTCTTCTTGAGAACCTCAAAAGAGTTGAGAGTACCCCATTTGGTAAACTCTCTGATGCAGATAAAGCACTCCTTGAAGAGGTACCAAAACATGGATTAATGGATAACAAGCTGATTGCTCTCACTAAATCTCCTATAAGAGAAGGTAATGAGGAAATGATGCAGGCCTGGGCATCAGAAACTTATATGGACTTATATAAGAGAGATGCTGACTATGTATATGACTCTAAGGTGAATCCTGATGCAGCAGAACAATTTGGAGATTTTTGGTCGGAGTTTTGGAAGTCCCATAAAAGAGGATTTGAGAATAGTTATGGGAACCCACAGAGATGGGAAGAGTTTATGATTGGTGCTCTGACAGGAGTAATGGGTGCTCCTACATTTGGTAGAACTAATAATAGTACAGAACAAACTTGGCTTGGAAGAAACAAAGTAGTAGGACTTACTGGTGGTATTGCAGCTGATTTAAAAGACCTTAGGGCTTCTAGACAAGAAAGGTTAGAGGTGGCTCAGCATATAGATAGAATAATGCACGACCCTAATCTGAAAAATAGATTGGAGCATGTAAGAGCACAGATTGCTCTTAACAATGATAAGCAGGCAGCAGTAGAGCTGAAGGATAAGAAGATGTATAAAGATGCTGAAACTGCGGCTCTGTTTGAAGACATCATGTATCTTAAGAGAGCAAACAAACTTGACTTGTTAGATGGAATCATTGATTCTATGGAAAATGTAAGTGATGAAGATGCTCAAGCCATTATAGATGCTACTACTGAATATATGTCTGCCACTCAGCCCGATGTTGACACACACAGACAGGAGATTGATAGATTAGACCACACTGCCTCCGATATTTGGGAAAGAATGCAAGAATTAGGAGGTCAGATAAGTGAAGCTCTTGAGTCTGGGGATGAAGTTTCAGCCCATGTCTTAGGTGATAGAGTAGCTGCTCTGAACCAACAACTTGAAGAGGTTAAGGAAGCTCGTGATAGCCACCAGCAATCTCTTGATAGTATACCTAAGAAAAGAGTTTCCCCCTATGTCAAACCTGATGGTACTGTATTTACACCTGATGAAGTTAGACAGGCTTTTGCTGAGAAGACCAAAAAGATGAAAGACTTCATTAAGATGGTATCTGATGTGCAAGATGAAATAGACCTTAGTACTAGTGAGATACTTAGTGACAATCAACTTGCTACGCTTACTTATTATCAAGTTGCTAAGAATGACTGGATTAATAGAGGTGCTAACATAATAAAAGATTTGAAGGACACTCTAGTTAACTCCAATATGACAGACATTCTGAGAAAGCACATTCATAGGCATCGGGAGCAGTTTGAATTGGAAGCTCAGGCTTCTGGAGGATTCAGTCATGAGGAGGCTCAGGCGAGAGTAGAACAGACTCTCAAAAATCTTGATACACTTGATAGTAACCTTAGCCAGTTCCTAGAAAATAATCCTGAAGCTCTTATATCTATGTTGACTAACGTGGATAGTATAAGTACTACAGATAAGGAGGGAAATGTCTCTACTACAAATCTAAAGGATATATTCCTACAGACTTTGAACAGTGCTATAGAAACCGACCCCCTACTATCGGATAATGAAAAGGCAGAAGCAAAGACTAATGTTGAAGACCTGGGTAAGATGATTAACTCTCTTAGAGAGAAAAATCAAATATTCAAAGACGCACTTGCAAACCCTGGCAATATAGAAAGGAGACAGGCTGCTATTGATAGTAAGCACTTGAATAGAAAGCAGAAAAAGTTGATTAACAAGTTTAAGGAGGAAGTTGATTTCGAAGACACTCTATCTGTCAAAGCCGCCTATAATAAGTATAAGAGTGGTATTAATGAGATGGGTCTTGACAAGTTTCTCAAGAACTTTACTAAAGCAGAACAGGAGGTTATAAGAGGTGCTATAGGAAATGCCTCTGCAAAACAAATCATTTCTGGTATCATTGATGATGATATTGATGAAGATGCTGCTGTTAAGAGTGCTGCTAAACAAGTTCTAAGTGGAATAGAGGACTTATCTCCAGAAGGCCTACATAAGTTAAGCACTGATTCAGCGGTAGATGAGGCTATCGTCAAGGCAGCCTCTGAACTAGTAGAGAGTATCAATGATGATGATGTGGTGAGGTCTGCTAAGCAAGCTGAGCTTGAAGGTCGTATAAAGGAACTCCTTGAAAAAGCGGCTAGTAAAGCCTCTGAAGCTATAGAGGAGAAGGTGAAGGACTTAGCGGGAAAAAAGGAAGTTGAAGATAGTAGTGGAACTTACGGTTCTGACAAAAATACAAGTCCTACTGGCAAGGCTTCTAAAGCAGATGATGAAGGTACACCTGACCCACATCCAAATCCAGGTTATGCTAGTACTGACTCAACTGCGGGTCCATCTCCAGCAGCTGGAACTGAAAGTCCAAGCCCTGGCACTGTAGAAACATCAATTGATAGAGAAGATGAGTATGATGCTAATGAGAACAAGAGTGAGAGCAAAGTAAAGACAGTTAGACAGAAGGCTGTAGGTCTTAGTAAGCAAGACCCCAAGAACAATAGTAATCTTGCTTTCAGAAGGCAACTTACTGAGTTTTATATCTTTGGTGAGTATGGACAGAAACTTGCTGATTGGTATGAGCAAGATAAAAGTAGAGTACCAGACCCTCTTGATGCTGATTCTTTTATAGCTTATTTAAGAGCAGTAACTGACTTCCTAAATAAGAGCGGAGCCTTTACTTATGTAAGTGGTGTCAATAAAGATAACAGACTTACTAACGGTCAGGAAATATGGTTTGATGTAGAAGATAGTCTTACTGATGCTAATGGTGTAAAAGTGGTAGTAATTAAGACTCTTGATAGTCAAAACAATGAGCAAGTCATAGGTACTATAAGAACTCAGTATGAGTTTGAAGCTTATGATGCTGCTGTAGAAGATGGAAGACAAGAGAGGAGCAAATCTATTGAGGCCCAGAAAGAACTTTATGAAGAGGTTATAAGGAGGCATGAGAATGGTATTACTGACAAGGTTACTACCAAAGTAGACAAACTGACGAAAGGCAGCTTGCCTCTAGTACAGCTAAATAGCACTGTAGCAGAAGTATTTGAAGTAAATGATTCTACTGAAGATTCTGCTGTACCTATAATAGGTGTCGCTGCTCCTAGAACTGCTAATAGTCCTACCATTATAATACACAATGGTAATAGGGCAGACAATGTAGCAGAAGTGGACTCAGCAGTACTGCTACCTGGTCAAGTATATGTACTTATTCCTTCCAATACAGGACAATATGTACCTGCCTTATGTACCTCTACTCCTATATCAGAACTTAATAGTAATGATTGGTATATACAACAAGCTGCTAATGCTCTGTGGGACGTTTTTGAGAAAGGTGTTTCCAAAAAGAATGAGTTTATTAAATGGCTTCCTGTGAAAGACTTAAGTTTTTCACAGGCTGTAAAAAACTTTCATATCAATTTAAGGAGAAAGAATGAGCAGGGTAAATGGGAAGATGCTGCACTAGGCTCGGCTGATGCAGCCTTCATAAAGTTTACTGGTAAGGACGGTAAAGAAGTTAATAGAACTGTACCTCTCAAAGATGCAGAAGGTAATCCTCTTTCTAGAGAAACTATAATGGCAGACTTGACTAAGTTCATTATGGATACAGGTAAGTACCAAAAGCTATATACTAATGTAGATAAGAAAAAATTAAGTGACCTTAACTATGTTCGTAATATATCAAAGTATCTTCAGGTTAACTTACCGAGAGGTCTCGGTGGACAGCATACTATGAATGATGGTTTTCTGTACACTCCTACTAGCATAGAGAGAGAACATACTGATGGTACAACTGTTCCTAAGACTCCAGTAAAAACTCAAACAACTCCTCAAGGCACTTCTAAGTTAGTTATATATAAGGGTAAGAAATACACTGTTGATATGGCTGGTCAGGTACTTGATAGTAAGAATACACCTATAAGAGGTAAACTCGCGGAAGAAATTAAGAAGACTATGGGAGGTACCACAGTAGCTCCTGCAACAAGTACTAAGAAGCAGTCAACTAGAAAGCCAACTACTGACCCCTTTAACACACGAGGAAGAAGCAGAAGAAAACCTGCTGCACCAGTTAAGACTGAAACTGAAGACCTAAAGACTGTATTTGATGAGATACAAGCTCAAAAGGGTTCTGATGTTCCAGTTCTAACAGCTCTAGGTTTCCTAGGTGAGCAATTTTCTTATGAGAGTTATGTTGCTGCAATGCAACTAATGCTCAAGATACGACAAACGGAGAATACCCCTCTAGCTAGTTATATTATCACTACTGAAGCGTATTGCACAAGGAAACAATATGAGAGACTGGGTAAGGCTCTAAGCCAAACTACCACAGATAAAACTGAAATCTTAAGTGGTAGGGATATACTTGCAGCATATAAAGATGATATTGCCAATTACGAAACAGTCCATGTGCAAGACCTATCAGAATATCTTAAAGCTAGAAACATCAGTACAGAAGATTATAAAAAACTATCTCTTGAAGATAAAATAAGTATCTTACATTGTATATAAGACAAACTGTTTGTAGAAAAAAAAATAAGGGCAGGGGTCTAATGACCTCTGCCCTTTTTCACATGTTGTTAAAAACCCTCAGAGCTATTTATTATCATAATAGCTCTCAATATACTCAGGATGGGCAATCTTATCAACTTGCCTATACCATCCTGAGAGAGGAGACTTTAATAAGCCTCTTTCCCCTTTGCTCTTACCTCTATATCTTCCAGATTCTACATCTTCAAACCAATTTGGTACCCATAAAGCCTCCATTAATCCCTGCATTCCATCAAGCATGGATGTAGCAGCAATTGGGGAATTGAGTATCTTAACTCCTTCTATAGGAGTAGCTAGTGGGAATAAAGCACCGAGTTCTGTTACTGCTCTTTGGCTTATTGCTGCAAGTAATCTCTTTCCCCATACTCTATGTTCTCCTTTATCTGCTTTAAGCATTAGGGATATACCGAGTATTGTCAAGAACTGAACAGTTTCAGATAGTGCTCTTCTGACATTTCTTTGCTGCGGTTCTGTAAGTTCCTGCCAATGTAGGGCAACATTTAATTGCCCATTCTTAAGGTCTTTCCGAAGATGATTCATAAACCTGAAAGTTGTTCTGTAGAAACCTTCTGTTTTTCTTCCACCTTCAAGACTTGTTGCTGCTTTACCAAACCTCTTTCTATATTGAGAGGGCATCCAGTCTCTATATTGCATAAGGAACTTACCCATTATAGTATTTCTAGCTTCAATGGTATCTTCCGTGTTATATACACCGAAGAGTCCCTTATTCATCTCCCATATCTTATCTATAAGTTCAACAATATCTTTCTCAGAGAAATCTTCGCCCTTATCATTTTTAACACCCTCTTTAAGTACTAGTTTGTTTCCAGCATGAGGGTTGGTATCATCTACTGGCACAAGGTCAAATATGTCAAGAATACTATCAATAGGTTTCCCATTAAGTGTAATCCCACTATGACTGAGTAATGCCAGACCTACTCTGGTATAGAGCCAGTGGTCACCCATTTCCTGACCTATAAATTGTATTGAAGGTCCAAATATTCTTGTTATTAAGTTCCTATTTACAAAGTCTTGATGTCTAACATTTTTGCTAAAATTAGCCTTCATGTTAAACAACTCTGCTACTAGACTTAATTTGTTATATTTTACCCTACTGCCAAAATCCCCTATAAGTCCAGGTAGGTTCTTTATATAGGTTTTATCAGCTCTAGCAAGTTCTTTAGGGCTGAAGTACTCTTGTGCAAAAGCTTCAATATTGGTCATTCCTATACCAGATATTATATTAGCCACATTAGCAAAAGCATTGAGACCAAGTTGTGCATAGGCACCCAGTTTTAAAACTTTATTAGCTACTTTATGAGCATCCATACCAAGTATTGTATCTTCAGACTCATCTTGAACTCTACCATATATCTTAGTTTCAAACAGGTTGTTCAGAGCCTTTCCAAAATTGGAAGAAGCAGCATCAACAGTAGCTCTGTCAATCGTGGCTTCAGTTCCTCTATTGTTCCTCTCCATTACTGGAAGACCTCTTCTTCTTATACCTATTTTTCTCTGAGTAACTGGGTCAAGTAGCACATGTCTACCTACTTCTAAAGCATCCACCACATCAGATAGGGCATCATACTGATATACCATATCCCCATAGGCTATAAGAGTGCTGATAACATCAGTTGATATATCCTTAGCGTGTTCCTTATCAGCAGATAAGTATAAGATAGGAAGCATCATTCTCTCTTTGCCAGACATGTCTCTTAGACCGTGAGTGTATGTTATCTCGTCATCAAAACTCTTCTTGAAAGTATTGTTGAGGGATTCCCTGATATTACCTATAACATCTCCTTTAAGGGCACCTCTTAATCTTTCTATAGTTGATTTTCTAATCTTGATAGAATTTGTGAGGAAGGTTCTGTCACCAAGATACGTATCAAGCTCAGCCTTAATATCCATCCATTCATCATAAAACTCCTTCTGTGCTTCACTTAAGGACTCATACTTGCTTGGATATAACTCCTTGTCTGGTACTCTGGTTCTCTTTCCATTCTCATAGACTGGTTTAGTGTTAGCTTCTATCCAAGCCTGTTCCTCAAACTTTTTCTTCTGATACTCAGGAGTTCCAATCTGATTACCATACTTGGCATCAAGTTCAGCAAGTTTTGCTTTATAAGCCTTATCATAAGCTGTCCTACTGTATTCAGTATTTATATATCTCATCTTGTCATCTTCAAACATGAAGTCATAAGACCTTATACCTTTAGCTTCATACTTCATGCCCAGAGCCAATATTTTCTGCTGTAGAGCTATTACCTTAAGATTCTTCTGATGTTTGGCATCTTTTATAATCTTATCAAAAGCTTGCAACAGGGTATCTGGAGTATCAGCCATAGTAGCAAGCCACCTCTGTGCCCATGAAAGGTCAACATCAGACTCCTTCATAAGGTCTTCCACAGTTACCTTCTTAAACTTGCCTGGGTTATCAGGGTCAGCTATCTCAATGGTATCTCCTATAAACTGAGCAAGGAACTTAGCAAATAGAGGTCCTGCTAGAGTATTATATTGATTTTCAAGATTGTCCAACATAACACTGAGAGTCCCTAAGGCTTCATGTATAACTTTTAATCCACTACCAAGACCATTTGTGGGGTCATCAGCCAGCTTTCTATAATCAGGGTCAATGTCAAGGTCAGGCATATTCCTTATAAGTGAGCCGAGGAATGGTTTAGCTCCACGAAATTCCTCCCCATTCTTAAGCAACTGATTATTCTCAGTACCAAGGTATTCCTTAGGAGCCTTCTTCGTACTGACAGAATATTGTGCAGTACCACTACCAGCTCCTAGAGGCTTGGGATAGCTCACAGAAATAGGGATTACATTAATACTCTTTACCTTAATACCATATCTTTGCTCAAGGAACTTCTTATAGAGAGTCAGCTGTTTTCTCCATTTCTCAAGTTTAGCTTCATCAATTTTACCTCTATGGGTCTTCATATCATAGATATGCCAGTTTCCTTGGTCATCATAGCCAAGGAGGTCTAGAGTTCCTGCAACATTAACATTATGCACAACTCCAGCACCATCAACGGATTGTACAGTACCCATAGCTTTAATATCTCTAGCTACTATGTGTATTCTTCCTCTACCAGGAACATTCCTGTCAAACCTCTTCTTAAGCTTTACTAGCTGGTCAACAAAAGCATTGAAATCTTCTCTAGTAGCATTAGGGTATACTTGGTCAAGAGTCTTACCTTCTACCTTCCAATCATCACCTTCTTTTGTCATTCTTCCCATAAAGAAGTCTCTGACAAGCTCATCCATACCAGTACCTATATTGGTAGAAGGAAGCACATATTTATTTGAAGAGGTTATGATGTCTATTACATCTTTATCTGACTGTATAGTACTAGTCACTCTAAGGAATTTATCTCCGCTATCACTTTCATAATGACTATTATCCTTTACAAGAGTGAGTTTTTCAGAGTCTTCACTAATCATTTTAGCTATCTCCTCTTGACTCTTACCAGTTGTATCAACAGTAACTGGCTCACTAGTACTCTCATAGTCCCTCAGAGTATTTGAGGCATCATCCAGCATAAACTCCTGATTCATTACATCAGGGTCTTCAAGATATTCTTTAGTAATTACCGTTCTTAGATTTGCTATTTCTGCCCGCACTTCACCAATAACAGTAGTAGTGTTTTCTAATACTCTGAATGAGTTCTTTGTCGGAGTACTTTCAATAGTATCAAGATTTTTTTGCGCTATTTGTAAGTTCTTGGTGATAAGCTCAAGAGCTTTACTTATAGCCTTCATACTATCACCAGTCTCTTGTGCTTTTTTAGCAATCTCTTTTGTTTGGGAGCCTAAGGAGTTAAGAGCTCTTCTTGTATCTTCTATGTTCCCATCATCAATTGCAAGTTGAAGTGAAGCACTCTTATACTGTAGTGCACTTATTCTTCTCAATACATCTATCTGGGCATCTATTCTCTTAGAGAGAGCATTGAAAGATGCCACTCTTCTGGCTTTCTGTATGTCTTGCTTAGATAGAGTCTTTTTCTTGCTGAGATAATCTTCAGCAAATTTGCCATACTCATATTTGATACTGTCCAATGTATCTTTATAGTGTGCAGGATTTATACCTCTAAACAGCCCAACTATGAAGCTGGTCATTCTCTTGAAGAGAGATGGTCTAGGAGTATCTTCCTTCTTATCTATCTTGTCTATAAGACAGTCCCTAAGTATAACTCCAGCTGCTTCTTCTGCAATAAGGTCTCTGTCATTTTGACAGTACTCTGCCACTCTGTCGTAATCATCACCAAGTACTTTTCTAGCAGCTTCTTCATTTCTTAGGAAAGCAATACTTCTCTGTACTAGAGGCTTACTTCTGTTTACACCTACAAGAACATGGGCTAATTCCTCAGAGATAGCTCCCAAACCTTCAAGATTATTAGCCACTCTGATAACTACACCAAATTCATTTAATAGACCAGAAAGATGATTAAACTCAGTAACACCAACACGTCCTGCTGATACCTCTATTTCAGAGAGGTCTTCAATAGTTATACCTGCTGGGCGGAGCATATCACTAGCTGCCTCCTTGAGTTTGTGCATTTTATACTGGTTTACAGCAATCTCTTCTGAACTCTCTGTTCTGGGCACAAACTTAACAGTCAAATCAAAATCTTGGTCATAGTCGACATATGCTACAAAGTTGTCTCTTTCCTCACCGGTTTCATTGAAGCTATGGGCCTTTTCAATAAGCACAGAGGCATTGGCACTGTTATCAGCTAAGTGAGGCTGACCCTTACTTAAGCTGCTGATAATAGCTTCATTTCCTACAAAGTTTCTAATAATAGGAAGCTTCATTAAACTAGCAAAGGACGGAACCCCGTCACTATCAAAAGTGACGGAGTTACCATACTTAGCTCTAAATGCGTTGCCTGTTACCTTCTCGAAGATGACAACTGCCTTTTCATGTCCAAAATTTTCCTTCAGACTGTTGAAGGTTTCTCCTCCTACGAGAGGGGTTCTTCTACATACATTACTCATTATTCTTATCCTTACTTACAAAGACCGTGGTCTTTAGAATCTAATTTATCAAACTCAGCGTTAAGGTCTGCTGTTGTAGTACTAGTCCAATTTGGCTTACTCCAAAGATTTCCTGTACTCAAACCTACTGTATCTCCTTCCATTCTAGCAGCATTGCTTGCATACTGTACCATACTTACTGACTGATAAGGGTCTTGAAAATCATCAGAACTTGCAAACCCTGCTGTACTTGAGCCATAGGGGTCTTCAGCATTGTCATTAAAGCTGACATCAGGACTTGGGTCAGTAACACTGACTGAGTGATTTTTCTGTGATGAGACTGCAAATGGGTCATCATTGAAGTTATCAACAACCAAATCCTCACTCACTCTTGACTTCCTCTTTGAACCTTTAGCAAGCTCAGATACTTTGAAGTTACTGTCACCTCTGTCTTTTACGGACTTGTAGTCTATATCAGCCACATCTCTGGTGGCATCATAGATGAGAGTTCCATCAGGCTTACCTTGTGCATATTGTCTACCCTCTATCCTAGTGTATATAGGATTGGACTGGTCTCCATTGCTGGCAAACAACTCATATTTACCCTTTATTTTAAGAGCAATTATGGGTAGAAAACCTTGTTCAACAGTACCATTCTCTCTCCTTATCAGGTATCTGGAGTTAAGAGGGAGGGTACCCTCTTTATCTATCTTAAGACGAAAGGCTTCATTGTCTCTGCCTGTTTCCCAAGTAATCTGCTTATGCTTGAGCTTCCTAGCACTTTCAGGATGATTCATAATAAATTGCATTATAAATCTACTATCCATTATAGGTTCTGATTGTGCTACTCTGCTGTCTACCTCGCGATAAGCATCTATAAGTCCAGGTATAGAAGAAAGAAATACACTACTAAAGAAGTTAGAGAAACTGTTATGTCTGAAAGTCATACCATTATCAAAGAATGAATATAGAGCTAAGTCTACAGCCAGTTTCTTAGCCAGCTCTCTTTCTTCTTTAGAGACATTATCTCCCATATTGATAAGTTGGTCGAAAGATTCTGTGTACCACTTACGAATCTCAGGTCTTATCTTACCCATATTATCCATCTTGATACCTCTATTGTTCCTATTAGATAGTCTCCTGATAGCTTCAAGATTTCTAATATGTGGGTAACGATAATTTCCTTCACTGTCCTTAAGTTGCAACATTACTTTGAGCTTGATTGGGAAATCATGAATATAATAGTTTCTCTTTTCTATCAAACTATGTTCGTTATCTCTACCAAACAAAGAGTGTCTAGTAAGAAGAAACATATTATACTCACTCAATAGCTGCTTAATAATAGGAATACTGTTATTACGTCTAAGGTCTAAATCAGTAAACGCCATAAAAGTATTCATTCTGTTGAAAGAAGCTCTACTGAATTGGGACAATCTGTTCTCAAGAAGACCTCTTGCACCTATAAAGCCAAGTGAATACACAGCTTGTATTCTGGGTATAGGGGCTTTCTTGAGTTCTGCCTCAAACTTCTCCTTGTCAAAGGCTCCATTAGTCAAAAATCTTCTATCATTGGGGTCAAGAGTAAAGTCTACCAAGTTTTGTACTCCTTCTATAGGATAGTCTCTGTCCTGTATTGCAGTTCTGATTTTTTCAAAGGTAAGTATCTGCCTTATTGCAGTTGCCATATCAGAGCTAAGGGCACCATTTGAACTATCACACTTTAACACTGGAGAAAGTAAAGCAAGTTGACTTGCACTCTTCTCCGCTTTTGTTCTCCAAATGTAAAACATCTTCATGAATGACTTATCTTCTTCAGTAAGTTCTAGACCAAGTTTAAGTTTGGCTCTTACTGCTGTCAGTTCATTCATATTAAGGTCAAAAGTCCTGTGCTTGTCAGCTAATCTAACCTTATTTTCCTTTGCAATCTGCTTACCATAGTTGAAGAGGTCTGTAGCATTAAGAATCATACCTATATCTTCAATGCCTATTCCAAGTCTTACAAGGAAACCAGCGAGGTCAGCAGTAGCAGGACTTAAGTTCATATCACCAAGACATGGGTTCTTTCCATTATCAGGAGCAGCAGCCTGCAATTGAGCACATAATTCACCAATTCTCTTACCATTGACAGGGGAGTAAACTTGGTCAATCTTATCTAGTACCATTCCATTGAAGACTACTTGATTACCTTCTTTTAGCTTTAAGTTCAAGAACTGGAGTTTATAATGTGCTGAAGAATTAAGTGCCAATATACCAATAAGGTCATTACCATCCATAAGATTCTTACGAGTACTTACATAACCTGTAATGTCCATAGGATTAACAACCTCAGAGAACTTATTGTAGAAGTCCTCAAGCTCCTTCCATAGAGTGTTCTCAGGATTCTGAGGTTCTGATAACGCCCTATACAGTAGATTGACATCTCCTTTACACCTAAGTCTAAGAAAAGCTGCCAAAGCAGCAGGACTCTTCATGATTCTCTGTTGTCTAGAAGAGTTCTGAGGACTTGTAAAGTGACCCATTCTCATCATAAGCCTGGAACCTTCAGGAGAAGTAAGAGTCTTGAACATGAAATCTATAATCATGTTATCCCTCTCCTCCTTATTACTGTTCTGAAGGGTTGCCTCTAAGTCAAGATTGTTATGACTGTCTGTTACAGGTTTGGGAGTGAGAATTTTATAACTTGGTTTATCAAATTTAAGAGTATATCCAAGCTCATCCATGAATGCATTAAAAGTCTCACTATTTGCTCTAAGACTTTCAACTTCTTGGTCAGTCATACCATGGCTACCTCTAGTAAGCCTCCTTATAGTTCTCTCATCAGTAAAGGACTCTGTTTCAGCCTCCTCAATAGCGTTTAAGATTTCAGGTCTTGTTTTACCTTTGTCTCTTTCCTCCTCCTCTAAGAAGCCATCCCAAGCTTCGAAGAACTCTTTCATTTCAGAATTACCGTCAAGCTGGTTCTGGGAAAGCCACTTATTGTATTCATAAGCCAATTGACGTCTGTCATAAGTCTCTCTTCTGAGAGTCTTGAGCATGATAAATAGCTTATCAATATCAAAGTCAGTACCTGACATGGTAATAATATCTGAAGGAAGCATTATTACACTACCCCCGATAGAAGGCATAAATCCTGCAATCCTCAGAGGGAACATTGAATACTTGTCCTCTGTGGGAATTCTATAACCAATTGCTTCAAGAATACTATCAGCATCCTTGCCAAGAACTCTCCTCATCTCTTCGTAATCAAGACTAAAAGTACCATCGTCAGCTTCAGTTAGGAAGTCTTCAAGTTGGTCCTTCATTGTATAGGACAGATAGCAGGGAATATACTCGACAGCTTTATGCTCCTTACCATCAGCATCTTTAACTACCTTGTACTTAACATGAAGTTTGTCATGCAATCCTATATTGGACACAAGAACTGCATTGCCTCCATTGATTCTCTGATTCTGAATATGATTCTTGAAATTACTGAGGAACAAGTCTTCAATCTTACCAGTCATGAGAGGGGTATTGAAAGGAATCCAGAACTCCTCTCCTGTTGCATCAATAGTAGCAGCTCTTCTGAAGTCTGGACTGAATTTGGCAGGCTGCTGTCTCATAGCTGACTGAAGCATTCCTTCTACAGATTCCATATCTGAGAAAGACTTAGCCAGTTTCTCAAAAGAGTCTATGTATTGTCTATCATGTAATTCATTGTAATATGCTATAGCCTGTTCTCTGTTAAGAACAGTACTTTTTCCATTTATATTTACTGTCATAGTAAAGGTCTCAGGAAGGTCAGCAGGTATGATATTTCTACCCTGGGAACCTTCAAGGGCCTGAGTATCTGTAAGGTGGTCATCAGTAGGCTGCATTACCATATAATCTCTGAGAGGAACCTCATGTACCATCTCAGGTCTTATATAAGCCATACCATCTACTTCAACCATAAGTTGCTTCTTGAGGTACTCCATAACAGCTTCTTTTGTACTGAACTCCAGATTGTCAATGGCCTTATTATACTCTTCAGATGTAATCTCTTCATTAACAAGAGCAGCACCAAGGTTCTTGATAAATTTGGAGTAAGAGGGGGCATCTATCTTTTTGTTTCCAACTCTGATGAATCCCTTTTCCGCCTGAGCTGCAAACTTTTCAGGGTCATGAGATATATCAATAGAGTTATTGAAACCTTCCTTAACTACAGAGTGGAAATGTACTACATCAAGTCCCACATCATCTCTTTCCATAAATTCTTGGAGAGCCTGCAATGCAGTACTTTGATTGACAGGACTCTTAAGAAATGAGAAAGCAGCAGACAGCAAGTACTCAGAGTTCTTGTGCTGAGTTACTATCTTCTCAAGTCTTCCATTATGCTCACTTTCCTCATATGTGAATACAAAAGGTTTGATAGCACTCAGGAAGGTCTTGAAGTCCTCTCTGTTGAAAGTTCCATTCTGTAATCTCTGATAGGTATCATTCATATCCTGGGTCCATTTTCCTCCCATTGCTTCAAACAATGTTTTGAATGAATCCAGAACTCTGAAAGACTGACCATCAGTAAGACATATGCTGGCAAAGGACTTCTTAAGAAGACCCTTTTCCACTATACCCAGACCTTCAATCTCATCAAGCATCTTTGAAAGCTCAGAAAGAGTGTTGGATGCTCTGTACACATCTTCTACGTATAGACCTCTTTCTACGAGTTCATTACCATCTTTATCCTGATAATAGAGTCTTTCGCCTCCTGCGAAAGCCTGTTTGTTTCTCTTGATAAAGTCAGTAAAGTTCTTATAGTATGCAAGGTCTCCACCGAGTATCTGTATCAGTTGATTCTGAGCAAAGTAGTCATTGTAGAAGAACTCTTCCAGATAAGACTCAGCTTCAGAAAGCTTGGCAGCCTTCTCCTCTAACTTGGACTGATTGTTTTCAGATTCTTCAGAATCTTCTTCCTCATCAAAGCCATCTGTATCAAGAACATCATCCTCATTGCCAATCTGACTCTTGTCAGTATCTTTTGACTCGTTATGAAGTCTATCATAAAGAGAGATTTTGAAAGATTCTGAAACAGAAGTACTGAGCTTTTTAAACCCAGCCTCAAGTAAGGTTCTTATCCTATTAGTCAGTTCTTTGTTAACACGAGTTTCCCATTGTCCTATACTTTCAATATCTTCATTGAACTCATACATATCCATAAGCTCCTCGAAGACTTCCTTTTTGTTAAACTCTGGGAAGAAGTTAAACTGTGCTCCACGACTCTCAGTCCCTCCCTCATTGAAGTATTCTACATTTCTGCCATTAGTTCTTTTTCTTACAGCACTTATTCTTTTAAGCTCCTGCTTAACACTTTGGACGAGATACTTTATGATTCTTTCTTTGTAATCTCCCGTAGCAAGATTACCTTCATCATCATATTCTTGTTCTGCTGTGTATCTTCTAAGCTTAAAGAAAGTCATTGCATCTGCATCAGAGAACAATGGGTTTCTATAATAAGCGAAGTTGATTCCAGCATCACTATTAGCAGTGAAATACATATTGATAATGCCTTCGAGTAAAGCCTCCTCAGACACTCTCTGAATTTCATTTTTTGTATCTCTTCCTCCTATTGCTAAGAGTTGAACATAAGAGAAGTTCTTTCTTAATATCTCGGCAACAAAACTGGAGCCTTTTGACCTTATATCAGTCATAGAGTTGAGCAACTGATTGTCCTTGAAGAAGTCAAACTTTGTGAAGTTCTGATAGATGTATTCAAGAGCTTCAGCCTCACTTGACAATCTTATAGTTCCTGTCATTCTGTCAATGAAGTTGGGAGCAGTATAAGAGGGACGACTTTTGTCACCAAATCTGAACATATTCTGAGTAAATCCCTCGGAAACTACACCTACGATGCTTGCAATAAGCTGAACTCTAGCTTTATTGTCTTGTACTAGAGGATTTCCAGTATTATTGAAATTATTGATGGTTTCTTTTATTACGTTCAGAAGTGTTGAAAGTCTACCTATTTGATTTCTAGTAAGTGCTACCTCCACCTCTTCTGTCTCATTGTTCACTCTCATTACATCACCAGTAGTGGGACTTAGTGAAAATGAATAATCGTCAGTAGGTTCTAAAGACGGTACTAGACTGTTGATGTCTAGGTTATCAGTATCTATTCCTATTGCTTTAAGAAGCTCTTCAAGAGTTATCTTATTAGGAGTGGTTTCACCTGTAACATTACCATTTTTATCTCTAGTAGGAACTTTGTCTCCTCTTAGTACAGCTAAAGCATCAGCCAGTCTACTCAAGTCTGGGGTAGCAGCTTTAGCAAAGTCTCTGAGTGCAGTTTCAGCGAATAACAATGGACTGTGGACCTTAAGAAGTTCTCTATCCCTAAGCTTTCTAGCGTTACTGAAGCTACCTAAGATAGCTGCAATGTTGTTGCTAGGTCTGCCATATTCATCGTAGACAGAGTATTTTTTACTTAATATTACTCCACCTTCGTAGCTCTTCTGCATATTATCAAATAATACTTCAGAAGCACTGGTCACATTGCAGGAAGTAAACTTTCCATTACTGCCACTTACGTAGCCATATTGTACATAGGCTTTGTTTGCTGCTCTATAGAACTCCTTTCTGAGGTCAAAGTCAAACTCATCTTCTTTACCTTCAGTAACTTTAACTTTGCTTACTATGGAACTCATCCATGGATATTTGGTGAGCATCATATCAAGCTTGTTGTCAAAGTCTTCAATAGAAATTGAATCGGAGAGCTCGTTAAGCAACACATAATATACGTATGAGGAATTCATCCTTATAGGCATACCTAGGTCATTAAACATTACCTCAATTGCACCATTATAACCTCTTTTCATTTTGGTTATACTGCTAAGAACAGATTTCATCTTAGCAGATAGTGTGGTCCAAGGGTCTCTGAGACGATACTTCATAATGAAATCCATCTTACCCACATTAAGATTTTCTTCGTCAAGCTCACTATTTTCCAGTTCTTCTTTACTAGGAGCAAATTGCAGGTCCGTAATTACAATGCCCTCATTGACATCAAGGTCAAATCTTGCCTCATCCAGTACTGCTGTCCAAACTTTTTCATCTGAAAGAGTCTCAAAAACACTCTTTAGGTGAGCTGCTCTAGCTGAGGCTCTCTTAGCTAGAGTATCGGAGCTCTTTGTCCAACCTTTCTGAGCTGCCTCCAGCATAAAATATTTACCGAGATAGCTGCTTTCATCCTGCAAGACTTCTGTCAGTTCGTCAACCTCTGAAGCAGCTACAGCTTTTACCATAGCCCACATAGTACCATCCATATAGTCTTCCTCATTTTGAGATTTTATATGGAAGAAATTGTCCATAATTGACCTGTAACCTTGTAGATTATCATCAAAGTCCAAGACATCCACTCTTAAATTCTCAAGAGCAAACAATCTTATCTTACTATAGTCTCCTCTGGTAAGACCATCCTTCATTTGTCTGTAAGTAAGAGAGGTGTCCTTATATTGAGTATCCAAATCTTCTTCAGGAATACTATTAAGATACTCTAACTCACTTTCTATCAGCCAAGTGAGGTCATCGGAGAATTTAGTGGTAATAAAGTCCACTTTTGCCTTTCTCTCGTGAATATCAGGGAAAGCCTGAAGAAGAGTGTTTGTTAAGTCTGACTCAACAGCCATTGCTTCAGTTGGTCTTTGCTCTGTAAGGCTCTCTTTTGCAGCTTCTATTCTTTTCTCTTTTGCCGTTTTGACATTTTTTTCTTCAGTGGTTTCAGCCCCTTTACTGGAAGGTCTACTTGAAGACTTTTTAGGAGCTACTACAGGATTGAGTTCTACTTTGAACTTGTCTCCTTGAGTGCTTATTACTTGAGATAATATCCCAAGTTCCTTCTGAAGCTGGTCTTGTAAGTAATCAGCCATCTGCCTTGATAGTTCCCCTGTTATACTTGAGGGGAACACTACTCTCTTGAATTTACCTCCAAAGAGAGCTTCCTTTATAGCTTGAATGTCTGCGTCGATTACCTGTTTCCAAGTTTCAAAGTCATCCTCTGTCATTCTAGCTTGACTTACACCATTTCTATTCTTCCTTGTTACCAGACCCATGGCATTCTTATTAGGATTGCCATTAACGTCGGTTCTTACTATTCCAGAAGAGGTACTTCTGTTGAGGGCATTGTTTCTCTTATCTTCTTCAATGCCCTCAACACCATTCATAGGGGATTTCTCACCTGTGAGAGCCTGTCTTTGTTGAGCAGATTCTGCATATATATATAATGTGTCAGGAGTCTTGGCTACAGTCATTTTGTCTATAGACTTCTGATAAGACTCTGAATCAATTATAGCAAGGTTGGCTTCGCCTACTTTACTATTATCTCTAGGAGTTCCTTCCACTGTCATATCTACTAACTTCATATACTTTTCAAGTAGATAATTGTATAGCTTGGGAGTACGAGTGGAGTTCAGACCTGAGATAGAGGAGTTAAATAAACCATTCTTAGGAAGAACTATAGTTTTGAATTTGCCTGATTTCCAAGCCTCTTCAATGGAATCAAATTCATCATCAATTACTTGCTTGAACTCATCAAAGTCTGCATCAGTCCATCTACCTGTATTTCCTTTGGCACCTTCATGGTACCATCTCTGAGTACTGATAGGTCTTGCATTATCCAAGCCTCTCAGAATAGCAGTAGTTACTGTGGGATAGTGGTGTCCTTTACCATACTTCTTAGCGTACCAACTGTCATCAGCAATCTCATTACTACCACTGTCTCTGTCAGTGTTATCAGTGAAAATATACAAAGTATTTTTATCCAAGGCAACTTCATCTCTGGTGTACTGCTTAGTAGCAACCCAAAGTTTATCTATAAGTTGCTCCTTAGACCGTTGTCTATCCCTGACACTCTGCATTACTGTGTTTAGAGTTGTCCTATCACTTAGGAGCTGCTCAAGAGTAACCGCAGGGTGTCTTGTAAGGTAGCCATTAACTCCAGCTATAACTTCAGCAGAGTTAAGGCCCTTTACAGTTACTAGTTTTGCTATATTATCAACCAGTGTACTATTGATATAAGGGCATTTAATCATATTATTTATAAGTTTTGTGCAAAGGTAAGTAAATTTCTTTATATAACCAACAGTATAAGGAAAAAACTGAAGGCTATTAATAATTGTGTTTGTGTAGAGAAAATAAATGCCCATGTAACTCCATAAATATAAAGCTACATGGGCAAAAGAAGTTATTTAGGTGAGTTTATATGACATTTTCAAAATAACAATGCTTTTCTACTTGATTTGCTTTCTGAAATGGCGTCGGCCCTGGGCTATAAGAATTTGAAACAAACTGAGATTGACCGTTTCTACTCACCAACATATTTTGGGTCTCAAGTGTTTCGCCAGGAAATTTTGTTCCAAGAAAATTTGCGCGTTCTAATGCACTCAAAAAGTACTTCTGAGAGTTTCTCTGATGAAGAGTATCATACTGATTTAATGCAAAAAGGCTCTCCTGTATAAATTGACAAATCATATTTAAATAATCCTATTCTTTGTTGATGAATTCATTTATTGTTGCTAAGGGAGTTAGGATAATATAAGAGAGTTCCCATAGAGTTCTTATGAACATCTACATCAGGAAATGCCTCACTGAATGCCTTGGTATTGAAAGGTTTTACAATGAGATGAATCCCTTGTTTAGTAGGCACTTCAGCATAGATATAATTATCCTCCACTTCTTTAAGTGCTTCTACTGAAATATCAGAACCTTTCCTCCCCCAAGCCTCTGCATACAACTCAAAGAGTTTCTCTTTGATAGAGTCCTTCATAGACACATCATCTACATCCACAATCCACTTGGGCATCCTTGACTTGAGTTCACCTGCTGCACTGTTAAGGCACTTTCTTGGATTTCTTACAAGACCTTGATGAATGTCACTTGCAAGCTTTACCAACACCAACTTCTGTAAAGTATCAAAGTCTTTACCAGCAAGATTGATATAAGCCCTAGCTCCATAATGTTCACACAAGAGAATAATCTCAGGCATAATTCTTTCAAGATGTTCTCTACTCCTAATGAAGTAAGTTTTGATAGCACCCTCCCTCACTTTCTCTCCTTTGTGGTCTTTAGCTCTCTGCACAATTTGACAGTGTATGAACATATTATTGGCTTCATTGAAGTAGAAGTGAGGAAGGATGAGATTGATGTTATTTATCATATCAATTTTCTTTTATAGAATTCATCCATAAGTGGCTCAGCTAATGCCTTAGCATCAGGATGAGGAGCACCAGTAGTCCCTCTTGCTCTGAGGTCAAAGAAGTGTTGCCAGTCTGATACAAAACCTGTCATCACCAGCTCTGTCTTAAGAGAGTTGGGAAGAATTTGCCTTGCTTGTTGTGGAGTAAGATATTCTCTCACCATAGTGATATAATCATTCTCGCACTTAATCATATTGTCAAACCATATACTTTCCATCCAGTGGTCATGTCCCCACATTGAAGGGAATTCATGGTCATCCTCATAGGTACCAGGCTCTATAGTATCTACCCAGCTAGGGATAATGAAGGTAAGCTCATTGCCAAACTTATCCTTAGAGTAGTTGCAATACCTAGTAGACTCTTGAGCAAAAGAGAATACTCTATGTCTTACAAACTCATGAGATACTCCTCTATCAGTAGTAAATCTTACAGTAACTCTTCTCTCATGGTACTCAGTAGGTTCACAGATGTACTGCAAGTCATCAAGCCAATCATTCTCCACAAGAACCCTAAGATTAGTAGTGATATATTTCCATGTTTCTCCATAAAAATTTACTACTTTTACTTTTGAATAAGGATTATTGTCATACTTGGGCTTAATTTCCATCCCTTCCTTCCATCTCTCTATAAGGTACACAGTACCATGCTCAAGCATTGCATAATGCTGAGAAGCAATCATCCTATCTACGAAGTCCTTAGCTGTCTGACCCTCTGGTCTCTTAGACTTATAGCAAGTTCTACCTGCTAGTTCTATTTGCTCATAGATGCCCTCAAGACCAGGACCCTGCTCATAGATTTTAAATGAGGGATTTATAAGTTTCATACTTTAGCTTCCTTTCTGAATTTAGTTATTGCCTCTTTTAGCCTATCACTAATGTGTCTTAAGCCTGTGCAGTCATAGTCTGCACTATAGTAATCTATCGCTAAAACTTCACTTCTGATAGCACTGAGCAAAGACATTATTGCCTGTAATTCCTTTTTTGTCATAGTTTCTTAGTTTTTATGAAAACCAATGAATTCATTGATAGTACTGGACTTGGTAACTCCAAACCATTTATTGAGTACCTCATCATTATCACCTAAAAGAACCATTGTAGGTATAGTCCTGATATTGTACTTGTATTGCAAGTCTTTGTCACACTCATCAATATCAATAGCCTCAAGTTCTACGTCTATAGGGTTCTTCTCAAACTCTTTGGTCTGTACCTTGCAAGGACCGCACCAACTTGCTTTAAACTGTAATAGTTTCATTTTAGTATCTTTCCTTTATGTTTTACTATGTCTACTTTATTAAGTTATTTTCTTTGATTAATCTTCTGGCAATTACATCTACAAGAGTCTGAGGAATACTGATATGTCTTCCCTTATTGTTATAGTATACGTCATGACCTCCTTTGCTTCTTACATATTCAAAGCCATTCTGTCTGACCAACTTAACAAATTCTCTTCTAGCGTATTGTTTCATTCTTTCCAGAGAATAGACAGTCTTTTGAAGTCTTCACCCTTAGGAACAGGACAGTCCTTTATCCACTCCATATCCTTAACTTTCCATATGGACAAGTCAATATCTTCAGGAAGCATATCCTTTATATTCTTAAAGAGGTTGAGCCTCAATGAAGGTTTCAGCCGGGGATTCTCAGCAAGATACATCCCAAGTATCTTATTAAGTCTGATAAACTTCTTGACATCATCCTTGCTATGGGGAGTGAGAACTATACCATCAACCACATTGAGCAGTTGTCTTATAGGGAAGTAGGCTGCAATGGAGGTATATACATATATCTTCGGAGCATCCTCTTCTGGGTATAGTATGGGACTGAGAGTCTTTATTGACCTTGCAAGTTTTACCACCTTATCTACAAACAGAAGAGGCTCACCTCCTGTAATCATGACTTCATCATAGTCAAAGCTTGTAACTGAAGGAAGTTTACTGAAATCCCATGAATTGTTACAGCACAATGGGCAATGGTTAGGGCAGTCTGTTGTTACTAACAGTCGAAGTTTTCTATTTCTTTCCATCATTTCTATTTTTTGCTGTTTTTACTTATCATCTCAGCAAGTGCTTTCTTTGCTTCTACCAAAGCCTTCTGAGCCTTACTGTTTCCCTCCAATTCACCATATTCCTGTTCAAATATGTATGTTATTATCTGGTTATACAGTTTAAGTGCAGCCTTTGCCTTTGTTTTGCAACTATAGTTTATTCCCATCTGTCAACATTTTTATTCTATCATGTATGTACCAGACAGCCTTTTCTAAGTCCTGAATGGTCTTCTCTTTGTCAGTCATTCCTTCCTCTGATTTATGTCCAGCTCGTAGTAAATATTTGACTGCATTACCTATATCAAAGTCAAGATGCCTGGTAATGTCAATTACTTCAATACCACACTTCTCTTTAAGCCAAGTATAGTGACTGGGATGATTGACTTTATCCTCTTTAACAAGAGTAGCCTCGGCGGGAATAAAGTACTCTTTGTTTTCTATAATTTCAGGTGTTCGAAGTGCCCTTTTGTCGCCTCTTTTTATATTGACAATAGTATTGCCATTAAAGAGGGCCACTCTATCTCCTTTATTAGCAAACCTTATGTCCTCTATAAAGAAGTCTTTTATGCAAATATATTCTTTCATTGTTATTTCTATTTTAATGAATCCAATAAGTTGGTAAAGTTCCATCTTTAAGCCTTGAAACCTCTGCCTCAAGAGGAACAGTCCTGCAAATGAACCTGCCTGCTTTAACCATACACTCGTGGAGCTTATCAGCTACCATTTCTGCCATATATTCAGGAGCCTCAATATTGAACTCATCATGTGCTGGTATACAGAACTTTACAATGCCAAACAGGTTATTATCCACCACCCATTTAAATAGGTTTACAGCACATATCTTAAAGATAGCACTGCCCCTTGATTGGATAGGATAGTTGATACTCTGTCTCTCTGATGCTGACTTTCTTTTGAAATAGTGCCTGACATCTTCCACAAGTGGGTCTGATGGGTCTTCTGCTTTTAGTCTTCTATATCTTGCCCAGAACTCTTGATTGAATTGTTTCTGTACTTTATCCAAGTCCTCGAAGTCATATATATATGCTCTGAAACCTACCTCTGGACATGTATTTATATATCCAAGTTGCATCACAACCCTTCTCTGATAAGACTGATATGCTGCCACACCTGGAAAACCCTTCTTATAGTTAGCCTCAATAGCTCTTGCTTCTTCCTCTGGTATGTGGTCTCTACCAATCAGAGTATTGGCATCTCCACCATAAGCAAAGGTAAATTCAGGAGCCTTAGCTTTCTTCCTTAGGTCAGGTCTTAGTTTCTTGACCTGCTCTACGGGAATATCCCTTAATTCATCAGGGTAAACCATCTTGGCTACCAGAGAATGCAAGTCTCCACAACCATGTAGGAACAAGTCTATCATAGCCTTGTCCTTGGATATATTAGCCAATATTACAGACTCTTCTCCACTATAGTCAGCACTAATCCATTTATTGCCTGTCTCTGATATAAAACAAGCTCTTGTCTCTGCATCAGCAGGGAGATTCTGAAGATTCACCAATGGCACTTTCTTACCTGGTATAACCTCCTTATCATCACCTCCACCTGAGCTATATCTGTGAGTATCTGTTCCTATTTGATTGAAGGAAGTATGTATTCTTCCTGTCTTTGGGTTGATGAGGTCTAGGAAATTCTGTCCATAGGTACTTGTCACCTTCTGTGCAGCCTTGAATCTCAAATAGACCTTGGCTATAGGGTGCTTATTTATCTGTCCTTCAATTACAGTAGCATCCACAGATTTCTTCATTCCACCTTTGACTTTATCTCTGGTCATAAGGTCAAAACCAAAGAACTCCAACAGAGGTATTACCTGCTTTGAACTATTCCAATTGACTTTGCACTTAGGACCAGCTTTAACAAATCCAAAGAGGTCAGGATATGCCATCTCTATAAACCTGTCTATACCTTTTGCACCTTCATTATATAAGTCAACTATAAATTTATCTAGTTCATCCTGAGCCTCCTTCAACTCAGCCTCATCCTTCTTCATCTTGGCTTGCCACTTTTCAGTGTCCAGCCTTACTCCACAGAACTCAAAGTATGCAGTAGGAAGTACAGCCTTATTCTCTACCTCAAGAGCAAGTTTCTGACCTCTTTCATAGAGTATTGCAGTCTGAGCATTCATAATATCCTCTAGATACTTCACATCATTTGCAGCATACTTTACAATTTCATCAGTCAGTTCTTTCTTCCATATAATCTGCCCTCGCACAGTCTTGTCAAGCTTTACTCCAAGATAATTCTCTCCAGCAGACTTGAGACTTAAAGAATGCATACCTGAAGGCCAACCTAACCATCTCATCTTCTCTGCAAGGAATCCATCATAGAGGTTCTTTGGAATGATGCCATGATAGAAAAGGAATTTTACATCAAACTTCAAGTTCCATCCAATGAACAATCTGTCTGACTCTAGATACTCCTTATACAATTTGACATCTACAGTAGTACAGTCAATGACAACTTGAAAATCCCTGTTACCAAGCTGAAGCATTAAGAGTTTCTTGAGAAATGGACTAAATCCTTCAGTCTCAGTATCAAGTCCTACAATTTTCAAAGGTTCGAGGAGCCTTAATGACTCCTCGACACTTATGATTTTGTAAGTTGGGTTGTCAAATATCTGTTGTTGACTACTTACAAGATATATTTGATTCATGATTCAAAATTTATTATGACACCTTTTCCTTCTCTCGATATAGATTTGATTACACAGCCGTCAATTACAGTTCCCTTTTGCATAAAGGGCCCACCTGAAGGGTCTACAAAGCTATAAGTATCGGGGTCTCCTTCTACTATACCCACTCTATAGCCAAACTCAGCATGGAGTGCATAAGACTTTGAGTTCTCATCACCTATCCTGGTGAGGTAGTTATTATCGTCCCTATATCTTGATTGGAGTTTAATTTTCTCTTTCATTTATAATACGCTACAAGTTCTACAAAATCAAGAATATATCTATGTCTCTTGAAGAAGTCATTTCCTAGAAGTCCATCTATATGAACCCCTCTAGTCTTTTCGACTCCATCAAAGGCCTCGTTTAGATTACTATTGACTATAAGAGAGACTCTAAAGGACTTACTCCTATGAGAGAGTTCTGTCTTCAGTATTCCAGAGGCTCCTGCATCTCCACCACTACTTCCTATATAGGAGTATTCATAGTCCTGTGTTTCACCTTTTAATTTATTGGCTACATCACTCCTAATATGGGATTCAGAACTTCCTGTATCTAATAGAAAGTTGAAGGGCTTATCATTGTTATATAAAGTAATAATAGGTATATTGGTGAGCTCCAAAGACTCTTTAATAGATAACTTTGACCTCTCTTTATACAACTTAGTCCTATAGTGCCAGATAGTACCTGACGTGATTGTTAGAGCACATATTATGATGATTATCAGTAAATATGTATTCATCTCCTTTTCTATTTTATTCCAGTAGAGCCGATACCTCTCCTATCTTTATTACCAAGATTATCTACTTCAACAATCTTAATACCTGAAGAAAGAAGCCACATAAGCTTCTGCCATATAGTAGCTTTCTGACTGAGTTGAACTCTAAATTGGCATATTCTGTCACCTTCATTGATTGTAGTGGCTCTGAATGCAATAGCATTGAATCTCCATTCATCATTGTCACCACAATAGGACTGGTCAATAACACCCTCACTGTTACCAAGTATGGCACCAAAGTTTTTGTATGTACTGCTTCTTGGAAGTGCAACAGCCTCAAAACCTTTAGGAAGCTGCATTGCAATTCCAAGTCTTATAAGTTTGGAGTCAAACTCTACATCTCTATGTCTCTCCTCTGCTCCATTGACCTTGTGTCTCTTGAGAATATTAGCTCGGGGAGCATTGAGAGTTATTGTCTCAGCTGCTCTGAGGTCAATCCAGTCCCCTTTGTCAATCACTTCGGGCAAAGGTATATTCTTATTTATTCTTTTTACTTTAATCTTTATTTTCATTTGAAAATCCTTTTACTTTTGCAGGCTTTGATACTGTAGTTAGTTGAGCTACAGCAGCCTTGTTAGTAGATGTTTTTTTAAATCTGTATATTGGTACACCAAAGAGAGTAATCTGCATTGTTCTGACTGCTAACCCATCTTCACTGTATTCCTTGGTCTCTTGTTTAATCATGTTTCCAGAATTTATGTGTTATGTCACACAGTTTACTCTTTCCTGCGCTGGTATGAACCACTTTATAGAACCTTTGATTGGTTGTTCTCTTGTCAAGAGGACCATGCTCTTCCTTATAAGGACCAAGCTTGATATAGTCAAAGTCCCATAGGTCTATCTCAGGAGATAGTTCCTGCCTTCCACTATACCATGCAACCTTGAGATGAGGACACTTATTCTGTAGACTTTGGTGCTTGATAAAAGCAGCACAGCGGCTTACTTCCCCAGGAACAGCATCACCTCCCATAAAAGCAACACAAGATATACCTTCATTGGCTTTTATCAAGAGGGACAGTTCTGCCTCATTGAGAGGAACTCCTATATCTTCAGCAAGATAAGCAGAGTGGCAACCCTTGCAATGACAAGGGCAGCCACTTATACTTATAGCCAAAGTTATCTCATCAGGAATTTCTGCAAAGACTACCTTAGCATCAACATATTTCATCCTTTACTATATATTCTATGTTTAAATTCCTCTTGTCTAGAACTTGACCAACTATTTACACAGGTGAGGTATCCTATAATTCTAGTCCAGTACTTAATTTTTTTGCTATGGCACTTAGGACATTCATTAACAGGAGCATTCACTATGTGACCACATTCACTGCACTCACTCATAGGAATATTGAAAGTAAAGTAGTTGGTGCCATTGTCTTTGGCAAAGTCAAGTAACTTTAAATACTGCTCTTTACTTAGGTGTTCCCCAAGATTAAGGTGTGCTGCTTGACCCCCATCAAGATAAGGGCTTATCTCCTTACCATGCAGAATCATCTTGTCTAGTACACTGGTTCCTTCATCCCATGGATTATAGAAATAACAGTTATACAGATTTTGATTCTTGGGAACCTGATACCCATCCTCCTTGTCCCAATTGTACAATTTTACTCCAAGATTCTCACCAGGTACAGCTTCACTGTTAAAAAGAAAAGGCCTTTTCTTATCATAGATAGAATGTGCCTTATTTTCTTCCTTTATAGTACCAAAGATAAGTCTAAGGAACTCTATATACTCAGGATTATTACTTACTGTAAGTCCCAAGAATTGTGCAGCTTCTGTATAACCTATAACACCTATAGTGCTATAAAGCTTCTTAAGATAGATATATCCTGCATTACTATCAGAGAACATCTTTTTGTCTTCCATATCATACAGCATTGTCTTATATGCTATATGATATTTATAGACTCTATCAAGGATAGTAATTAACCGTTTCTTAAAATCCTTAATGTTTTTATTTAAATATGGTCTCCAAGTATCACTAGTAAGTTCCTCGTTTGATATTTTAGTAGGGTCTTCACAGCAGTACCACCTTGCCCAGTCTTGAACAATTCTATTAATATTAAGAGTTATTACATTACAAGAACCTGTCATAACCCCAGTCATTCCTGTAGTAGAGCTAAATGTATTATCAGACATCTCATTTAAAACCCTACAACAAGATGCTAACGATGTAGGATTATTACTAGTATAGCAAAAGAAACTACCTCCTTTAGCCCACTCTTCAGCACAAAGTTCCTTGTAGTCTATATCAAGATACTCTTGATTATTGTGTACAAGAGCCATTGTTGTCACAGGAAAGGTAAGTGGTTTAATAAGTCTAAGCTTCCTATGCAGCTCCATGAATATTCTTTGAAGAGTGTCTATAGCTTTCCATTCTGGTTTAGTGCCGTCAGGATAGTAGAACTCTCCAAATAGGGATTCAAAGTAGTATCTATCATAGAAGGATACATTAGTGAATGGGCTGTTGTAACTTCTGTTACCAGCTGGTTGATTAATCCCATAAATAAACTGTTTGAAAGCTTTACAGATAGCATCCTTCATTGTTTTTCTTTGCAAACAGTGAGGAGTTGTAATTATCTCATTCAGTTTTTCATACCACATAGAACCAAACTCTTTTACCACATAGTAATTCATAGCTATGAAGTAATCACCCAAAGCCACAGCACCTTTAACTTGTGAGCTTAACAAGAATACAAGGTTTGTGACTTGTCCGCTAAAAGACTGTAAGTCATTAGGCTCAGAGGGAGTTACACCATCTATATTACCTGACCCTTCTAGTAATAAAGGATAGAGAGTATAAGCACTACAATACTTCTTCAGTACTGGAGTAGATGCCTCATCATGAGTATATATAATATGATGATTAAGGTCTTCCTCATATTGTTTAGCAAGGTCAGGGAACATCTCATTAAGTTTGTCCTTCATCCTTTGTCTTTGAATAATCCTGTTGGTGGTCTTATAGACCTCACCTTCAAGGTTGGCAACATTCTTCATTGTGACATTTGCATTAGCATCTGTTTCTGAGGAAGTAGCTGCATTTTCTGTTGAAGAGCTATACTTCTCCATATAATCCAGCCTTTCCCTTATGAACCTTGCCTGTTTATGCTGTTCCCTATATACTACATATGCCTTTGCAACCTTGTAGGGAGCCAAGTCAAATAGAATCTTCTCAACTTCATCCTGTATATGCTCCACACTAAGAGTTACATCTTTGTAATCTCGTGTAAATACATAGTTCAGTTCAGCCAAGATAGTTTCAGAGGCTTCTAGACCTTGACTTTTATAGGCTTTCTTTACAGCCTTTTCAATCTTGCTGAGGTCAAAGTCCTCAATTGAACCATTTCTCTTTGTAACTTTCATTTATTTAACCATTCAGTTAGTGAATTAGGTTCCTTAAGGTGTATACCTATAGGAACTGATAAATTTGATGTAAGATATGTGTGAAGTTCCATTCCTATTTCTTCGGGGTCTTCAAATACCACATCATTGAACTTAATCAAGCCTCTCTTCTGGGTGAACTCACATTGCCATATCAATGGGGTAAGAGTTCTTCTGTTAGCCACAATGAATTGGTAGTCAAGCAGCTTAAAGTCCCCGAAATAGGGGTCTCTATCAAGATTATACCTGATGATTCTCCAATAGAGTCTGGCCTGAATATCATATCTCCAATCCACAAAAGACTTGTAGAAATCCCACTCAGGCTTTCCACTTGTCTTCAAGTCAACAGGAATAATTACTTTCCTGTCATAGTCTACTATCAGTAGGTCTGCCATACATCTATACTCAATGCCATTGAGTGTAGCTTTGAACTTCAATTGATAGAGTCTTTCTACATTCTCAAAGGGATTGTTTGGAGCAAAATACTTTCTAGTGGTAGGACTATTCCTCAATGCTTCCACAGTCTTCCTTACATCAAGGTTAGTGGCAGTATCAAGAATGGTCTTGTCTTTGCTCAGGTACAGTAGTCTGTAATATGTGGAGCCTTTCTCCTTAATTACCTTGGCTCTTGTCTCTGGTTTCCAGTTATTTTGATAATTGGATTGGGCAGCTACCTCTATAACTTCCTTGTCAGGGATGTTTTCAAGTATCCTATAGTTACTGTGATAATTGTCAAATAGATTCTTTACTACATTGATGATAGACTCAGGAACAGCAGGAAACTCTGCTACCATAAATCTACTTTCAAACTCCTCTTCTCCACCTGTAATAATGCTGTCTACAGCAGAACCAAAGGTCAATGAAGGAGTGTCTATTCTGTCAAAGAGGTGTTCAAGTTCATTAAAACCAGACCTCTTGAACTTTGACAGGGTAGAATAGGATAATGCAGGGTCTGCTCTGTAGACTTCTTCAGGAACATTCCAACTTATTTCTCTTAATGACTTAATCATACATCCAGTCATCATTGTCGGAACTGTCAGGTATTTCAAGGAATGACATATATTCATCCACAACACCTCTTAATCTTAACAGTTCCTCAAGGTTAATATTTGCAAACTTCTCTTTGGGATGTTCAACTAACCTATTCTGTTGAACCATATATATGTCTGATTCAACTATTTCAAGTAACTTATCAAACTCTCGACTTTCAATATATTTCTCAGCAAATTTGATGTCACCTTCAGGTAGACTCTTCGAGAGTCTTCTGATTTTGTCTAGTAGTTGTTCCATAAGATTTGATTATTTTTATGGCCTCAAGCAGTTCTCTCTTGGTACGGACTTCAAAGTACACACAAGGCATCTCCATAGATTCAAGGAGTCTTCTGAAGAGCTTCTTCTTAAGTGGAAAAGTATCATTCTCTATACCCTTTGCTTCTATGATGAACATAGTACCATTGTACAAGATGATAAAGTCAGGGGTATATGTAATATCCCTGACTTTAGCCATATCCATCCTAAACACTTTGGACTTGCTTCTATTGAAGAAAGGCACAGTAGGCTTGAATCCCCCAGCTAAGACGAATTTTGTTAGTTCATAGCCAGGTTCTAAACCAGCAGCTACCAGTGTCTTATAGAAGCTTTCCTCCAGTTTGGACTTGAAGTGTATACCATTAAAGACTGACTCTCTGGCATTTCGAATCTTCTTATTTTCTACCACTTTTGAACATCTCTTTTAAGTCCTCTCTAAGGATTCTGCAAGCAATCTTTGCGTCTTCCTCAGTTCTGAAAGCTGCAAAGTTCCTGAAGTTCTTGATATGAGCTTTATGTACCTTGTGGATTCTACCGTCCATAGAGGAAATAATGAAGACTTCCTCACAGTTATTGATGTGGTCTTCATATCTCTTGTCAAGTTCAATAGCCACTTCTCTGAGAAGGACACTAAATGCAGCACAGGGGTTGATATTCCAGAGACTCTGAAGATAGCCAACCATCTTTGCAGGCTTCCACCCTACTTTCTTGGCAAGATTTACAATATAGTAACCTACGTGCATGGGAACAGGAACAGGGCCCTCCACATTACCAAGAGTCTTGTCTTTCGCAGAGTCAGTCGACTCTACTGGTTTTTTGGAAAGGTGTTCTTTGACTACACCAAAGGGAATAGGACCAAAAAAGGTCATCACTACTAATTGTTTCTTTTCTTTCATTGTTGTTTGTATTTTATATTATTAATTTATGATACCACTTTATAGTGGTGTTATATTTATCTTTTAGAAGTTTGTTTATATCAGTAAAGATACTATATGGCATAATCTGACCAGTCCTTGCAAAATATGCAGGGTGTTCTACCTCAATTATATCATTATACCTCTTATCAATATAAGGTATGAAGGTCTTTGCCTGAGAACCAAACAGAACATAAAGCATTCCTGACTCATGCTCTGAAAGGTTCTTAAACAGTTTAGATATGAAGGGTCTCCATAAGTTCACATGAGAACTAACCTTTCCTACCTCACAAGTAAGGGCTGAATTTATCATAAGAATACCTTGCTTAGCCCATGATTCAAGAGTTATGTCAAACTCTATTGGACCGTGAGGAATCTCATAATTCACACAACTCTCTTTTATAACTTTAAGCGAGGGAGAAAGTTCTTTAGTACCAAGCTTATTACCAAACAGTATACCTGTGGCAACACCCTTCTGAGGATAAGGGTCCTGTCCAAGAAAGATAACTTTGCAATCATCATACTTGCACAGCTCAAATGCCTTGAATATATTTGAATATTCAGGACACAACTTATCAAGATTTATCTTTCCAAGTGTATTGAGAACTCTTGCCATCTCCTTCATATCAATAACTTTCATCCATCTGCCAAAGTACTCTTCTACCGACATACTAAATCACTTATATTCTTACGCAGAAATTCCCATATTGAATTATCAAGATTCTCTATAGTATCAGGTTCTCTATCAAGGCTCTTTATAGTACCAGGCTTTGTAGGAGAAACAATAAAACCCTTGATAGGTGCTATTGTTACAGGGACATTTCTAAACTCGGTGGTATTGAATGGAATCCTATGTCTAACAGGTACTGATATGCCATGCAAACTTATATAGGGGATGACCTTCTTGATAATAGCTTTTGAGAGGATGTCCCCATTTACAAAGACAGTAGGAGATACATAGCATACAGGCCTTACAACAGACATTGTTCTATGAATTCCATCAACATTTATAATGAATCCACAGACCATAAAGGGGTTCCAGAGTTCATCGAAGATGAGACCCTGACCTCCATAATAATCAAGACCCTTACAAGTCTTGATGTGGGCGAGTCTACGGCCTCTTGAACACCTGTTAATAGACTGTATAATAGAATCTGCTGTTTTTCTAGTCTCCTCTCCACCTACATAAAGAGGGTACGAGAACTTTATAAACTGTGCAGGGTTCATTGAATCAAGCCAGTTCTGTATACGAGATAGAGTCTCTGATAGACCCAATACAGGTATGAAACACTCACCGTTATAGGGAATAATTACCTCAAAGAACTTTGAGAACACTGTGTTGTTCTGATAGTTAACAGCAATTGAGGCAGGCTGGTACCAATTGTCCTCTCCTTCTGCAAATGTGTTATTTCTTATAGAGGATTCAAGTGCATAAGAGGTCATATCATTTCAGTTTTGAAGTGCATCCTCTCAGCATCATAATTGGTGTAGAAGGGAAGTTCCCTTTCGATGAGAGGTTCACACTGGTTTGCTATAAAGTTGACAAAAAGATTGACCATTACAGAGGCAATCATGTTGGCACAGAAACTGGTCTGCTTATAGGAGCAAAGTGTCTCCTCTGCCTCAGTGTCATCAAACAGCCATTCATTCTCATACTTCTGCATAAGGTAGGTATCAGAACCTTTAATGCAGAATACTTGGAACTCCTCTGCTGCGAGCCTACCATCAATAAAGAGGCATTTCTCTCTTTCTTCCTTAGACAGACTCATCACATGGAATTTCCATCTGTTATAGAATGCTTTCCTTGCTGCCATATTGTCAAAGCCACATATCATGATATTGGTTGAAGAGGATTCTTCAGTATATCTCTGATTCATAGCTACAGTACGGTGATACTGGGCAAAATCACTCAATATTCTGGCTACACTTCCTGCCTTGCTACGGCCTACATCCAATGTTGAAAACAGTTGACCTGAGAGGTTTGTTTCGTCTACAGTGTCATTATCCCAGACAATAAGTCTGTCCACTTTAAGTCTACCAAGGAGGAAGGCAGTATAGCTGCCTATACCGCCAAGTCCAGCAAGAGTTACTGTCTGTTCACCTATCTTGTTGAACCATATAGCAGAACTGAATCTCGAGGAAGACTCATCCATCAGAAGAGTCTCTGAATTAGGAGGGAGAATTTCTCGGTTGTCACCCTCATGTGCTTGTTCAAGAGTTTCTTGAAGCAAGGTTTCAAACTCTGCCTCTGATAGGTCGAGGTTATCTGTTGTTATTTCATCCATAATACTAGTGCATCTTGAATTGATTTGATATATTTATTTTGAGGTAATTTGTCAAGAGTTCTATAGACTGCTTGACACAATTCTGAGATATAATCATCCTCAAATGAGGCAAACTCTTCTGGTATAAAGTTAGTTACAACAAACTCTACCATAGTCTCTGCCCAAAAATGAAAGATATTCATATCTTCCTTAAATCTCTTGTCAAATAGTTTGGTCATCTGACCTGTCCATTTCACAGGGTCAATCTTGCTTGCATCTGCAATTGCTATTGAGCCTGTAATAAGTTGAAGAGTAATGGACTTGACTACAGAAGCATCTATAGCAAGTTCATTTGGGTCTGTAATTCGTTCTACCTTTCTTGGAGGTTCACTCTCCATAAAATCCTCATCAAATAGGGAACCTTGCCTTGCAATCCTACTCACTTCTTTACTGTTGCCTTGATAGACAGGAGGTGTGAAAGGCAGTCCGTCATAATAAGGAATAGTTGAGAAGGGAGCCCTTGCAGCAGCCACTTTAGTTTTGTTTTTCTTGATAACTTCAAGCCTTTCATTAATCTCAAGAAAGGGTTCAGTTACCTCTCCCTCCTTGACAATATTGAGCATATTATATACAATAGCTTCCTCCTCTACCTCTACAGTTCTTGTGCCTGTCTTCTCAATGTCATCGAAGGTTCTATATATAAAGGTAGAGCTGATTACTTTCTTCTCTGTAATCTTTCTTGTGATGGCAGCAGTATAAGTTCCTGCATTGTTTACAATAAGACTTACAAAGTGATTTCTATCATTACCTTCCTCTCTTAAAGTAGCAGTGTCTGTACCGCTGAAGAAAGTAGCCATGTTGTTATGGCTATGTATCAAGCCCATCTGACAGTTAAGAAGCTCTGGATGGTCAGTCATATAGGCTACCACATCAGGAGACATGTCAAACTCTGTATAGGTTTGGGAACCAATATCCATAGGGAATATATCTACACACCTTATCTCAAGAGTTCCTTCCTCAAATGAGCCACTGTATGTATAAAACAGTGTACCAGACCACTCTACCTGTGATATTTTATTGCAGAGGTATCTTATCTTATTCTCTACATCAGCAGGAATAACTAATTTATATATATCTGTGTGCTTCTCCAGAGAAGGTATTTTCTTCTGTACTTGATTGTCCATACTTGTTATTTATTGTTCTTAATATTCTATCAACTATAGCTGCAACCATATCTTCGGAAAGGAAGATGGCCGCATTGGGGTCATCATCTACAGTCTTTACCATGTTGGTTATATTGAAGGTTATAGTTTTATTCTTGAATCTGAAGAGGCTCCTTCCTATGAGCCTATTATAGTCAGCTTCTGCATTATAATTGGAGTCACAGATATAATACAGTTTATTACCTATACATTTGCCTTTAAAAAGTATCTCTCCTAAAAAGAGTTCTTCTCTTGGAGTTTGCCGTTCAGCTGGGAGGGAGTTATACCACTCAATAAAGAGGTTACTCAATGTTATGAACAGGTCTCTGTCAGACATAGCAATACCATAACTATCATTAAAGAAGTTGAACCCAAATGGTCTCTTTTTCAATATAAAAGGAATGAAAGCTACTATGTATGGCTCGAAACTAGAAAGGTATCTGACAGCATAATTTAAGGGGAACTTAATCAGCCGTGTAATCCTATTGTCTCTTACGCCTATTCTTTCAAGATACATATAAGGAACCCCAGCGAGGGATTCTACAGTTACATATTTGGATAGTTCAAGGCAGAACAGACTCCACATCTCCTCGGAGAATTGAGTAGCCAGAGATGCAATGGTATTTCTTATAGGACCACTGCCAAGACAGGGGTCAGACCAGCTATCGAAGTTGTCTGCACTTATATAATGAATATGAGAGTGACTGTAACCACTTGTAAACTGTTCAAGTGTAAGTTCAGACCTCATCATCTGGAAATATCCATTTATAGTTCCATCAAGTAAGAGTTCTACCTTTACCCATAAGTGAGTTATATCCACACTTCGGTCATGTTCATTGGTTACTTTCACCTTAGGGAAATGAATCAGTATAGTCTGTCCTTGTAAATCCACATTCTCTTCTCCAAAGAACTCATTGAAGATATTATGAATTATTGATATACGGTTTTGTTCTTCCATATAAATAAAAAAAATTGGGGAAGAGAGGTTTACACTTCTCTTCCCCATAGGTTATTGATTACAGATTAGTGTCTGTTAGCACATGCCACTAAACATGTCATCAATCTCATTGTCATCATAGGGAGAGTCAGATTCTGACTTACAATCATCAGACACTGTAGGAGTCGCTGCGGCACTATTGAGGATGCCGAAGATTTTCCCTCTTACTTCACCTTCAATTACATAGTCTTCATTGAGGGCATCTACAAGCATAGTAAGAGCAACCCTTGCCTGAACATCTACACAACCTGTCTTTACTTCTTCCTGCTGTGGCAGCTTGAGAGTGCCACAGGCATGACCCTCTTCACAGGCATAACTCTCTATAAGAGATACAAGGTCAGAGGTCTTGCACATAGTGAAATTCCTACCGAATCTCTTCTGACATTCAGCCTGAAGACCCTTTGCTTTGATAGCATCATAGGCCTCAGTTCTTGTCATAGCACCAGACTTGATTTTCTTGTTGGTGTTGGTAAGCATAAATACCAATTCATTGGTGTTCTTAGTCTCACCTGTGGTTCTGTTGGTATAGGGTACATCCTTAGGAAGTACAGACTCATCTGTCTTGAGTTCAGTCTTTGAGGTACCTTCATAGAAAGTCATACCCTCATAGTCAATGCCTGCTTCTCTAAAGTCTTTCTTCAGTTCGCCAAGTGTCTCAGCACCTGACATAATTACGCTCTTTTTCTGAGTTTTCGTAGAAACAACTATAATTTTTCTCGCTTCCATGTTTTCATTCTTTTTTATTAGTTATTACTTAAATAGACCTATTATAATCTTTTGGAATTTTTCTTTATCCTGGAGGGAAAGATAGAGGTCTGACACATCTTTCGCACCATTGATATTAGGTAGTACTATATTAGTGAATCCAGTTTTTGAGGCTAATATTTTCGCATCTTTTAATCCTGCCTCATCATTGTCAAGCAATATATAGATATTCTTGAATCTACGTTTCAATTCACTAACAGCAGTATCACTGATAGTATATCCTTCACCTTGTATTGCCAAAGCAGGAATTCCTGTGTTAGACCATAGACATAGTGCATCCTTTAGGGAAGAGCATATACATACTCTATCTCCTGTAGGAGGTACTTTAGTCCATAGACTTATCACAGACCTATCATGTTTATTGCTCCATTTGAATCCCTGCTTGTTGTATGGCTGATAAATTTTCAAAGTAGTCTTTCCATTCTTGAACTCTGCATAAGCATAGGCATACTTATCAGCTCCAAAGACATATCTTTGACCCCTCTTGGTTATTATCTTATGGGATATGGGATGTACATTGGCATACTTCAGCCACTCTAATGAGATACCATAGGATTCCCAGTATTCAATGTCATGCTTCTTCCACTCTCTTACTTTACACTCCATTGTCACATCATTGTTTCCTATATTGATGTGTGGTGTTATGGGCACATGCCCTGTGGATTCTATCTTAGCTGTTCCATTGAACTTACTGAAATCCTTATATATTCTTGCAAGAGTTTCCTTAAAATTAGTATTCCACATCTTACCAAGCAGGTCAAATATACCTCCCCTCTCTCCAGAAGAGAAGTCTATCCATGTTACCCTGCTGCCATTAGGAGAAAACAACCCAAAGGAAGGACTTCTGTCCAACCTTAATGGGCTATTTATCTTGCATGGAATACTTGAGATACCTAAGTAGTAGTGAGCTATTTCAGCCTCGGTGGTCACCTTATATATATCTTCCAAAGATACAGAGGATTCACCTGAGCTTATCATACTTTACTTAATGTCCCAAGGACTTGAAGGAGCTGCAAATGGGTCAGCATCTGCATTGTCAGTGATAGTGGAACTCTTTACAGAATACTCATGGAATTCTACTGTTTCAAACTCAGTAGTGGCATAAGCACCTGCATTTTTCCTCTCTTGTACATTGGCATCCAGCTTACTGTAATCAGATATACTGTTCTTCAAGAACATCTGAGTGAAAGCAGCTTGATACTGTCTGCCCTCATTGTTAGTTCTGATACCGAACAATATCTTAACCTTGTTGGTAGGTTGGAGGGAAAGAGCCCCTCTCAGCTCAGAGAAGTCACCCTTGAAATAGTCTTCAATGTGGTCAAGTCTACACTCTGAATCCTCTGGGTGGTCAACCATATACCACTTCTTCTCAGTGTTATTGTACCTCATCACAGAAGGAATGTTGAGGTAGGCAATCAGTAAGTTGGTAAGGTCCTCCTCACCTACATAGGCAGGTCTGTAGTCCTTGTCAAGATTGGCAGAACCATTGGCATACATAGGAATCTCATGATTCTTGCATTCCTCGATAGTCACCCATGCAGTTCTACCATACTTGTCAATGACCTGTACTTTGGTTTTGTCTTTATTATACCTGTACCTCTTCTGAAGGAAGAGAGTCATACTGATAGGTTTGAGTTCAATACCTACCCTCTCAGGGTCAGGTAGTGCAAGGAAACTAAGCCTTACATTAGGATATTTCACCTTATTATCACCTTCAGTGACTTCTACAGTACCCACATATTCAGGTTCCTTGTCAAGAGGATTACCATAAATCTTCTCAAGCTGAGCCTTGTCAGGATTGAGGCCTTTGATGAAGCAAGGAGCTACACCAATATACCTTTTGAAATCACCTTCTGTGGATTCTTTGCCTTTGGCAATTGCCATGAATAAATAACCTTTGTTGTTCATTTTGTAGTCTGTTGTTAGTTTATTGTTTATATTCTTATTCAAGTCCATTAAGAGGGTTGAAGGCTGCATCAGTATCTGTAGTCTCCACTTCACCTACCTTAGCCTTAGAGTCTGGGTCAAAGTCAACTCTTACATTGTCTTCAATGGGAGGAATCTCTACAGGTGCGTGGAAAGTCAGTACCTGATTCTTGACTTGATACTTGCCTTCCTTATCCATCTTGGGAGTACCATCCTCATTAAACTGAGGCTCATATGTGCAAGTGATGAGGTCAATAGACCTGAAACCACCAGTCATAGCCATAATACCAGCTTCACCACCATCAAGGATAGCTTGCTGGATAGTTCTCTCTTCTTGAAGTTTGGCAATCTTCTGGTCAATAGACTCAATCTTCTTCATTGCGGGAAGAGAGTTCTTGAACTGCCTTTTGACAGCAGCAATTTCTCTAGTTGTTAATTCTTTCATGTTTTCTTTTCTTTTTGTTAGTTATAATATTCATCCATTGCCTTTACAACAAGACCCAAGTCATTGGGGATGAAGTCTTGTTCAAACATATCAGCAGGAGATTTGGCAGGAATCTCCGCTCCACCTTCCATACATCTATGAGTATAGAATCCATAGCTAGCCTCTCCTTTGTCATTGTACTTGACAGAAGAAAAGAGAGTCATAGGAACTACCTCGGCAGGATTATAGCTATTGTCAATAAGCTTACCTACTGTAGAGGTCTTATATCCTACGATAGTATTGTCAGAGTAGATTTCCTCACAGTGCATAATAATAAACACATTGAGATTATCCCTCAGGTTCTCAGCAGTGCTGACAATACTTTGGAAGTGGGCTGCAATATCAACAAACTTATTAAAGCCAGATACTTTAGCAGTCTTGAAGTACTCTTTTCTCATAATGTAGGTGGCATCCTCTATAATGATGTTCCTAACATGAGGGGCAGACTTATCTACACCTTGCATGTAATTCATTATAGTGGCATAGTCATCTACATTGAAAAGATTCTTATTCTCTTCATTATAGAGAGATTTACTTCCCTTAAAAGGAAGCCTCTTCTTCAATACATTGAAGATAACTGTTTCTTTGGGGTCAAGACCTTTGATACTTGAAGATTTACCAGTACCAGTCTTGCCTAATATTAAACATATATTTGCGATAATTTTTACCTCCGATTATGGGTTTTTAATTCCCTACTCCATTTGAATCCCTTATAGGATTTATATTTTTCGGGATGGTTACAACATTTAATGATGGTAGAGGCACAGAATCCTAGTTCTTTTTCTATATCCATAACACTTTCCCATCTCTTAACTACTTCATTGGTGTTCTTATCAATTTGAAAATAATCAAATTTAGATTTACACTTATTAGGAACATTAATTGTATTATTCCATGACAAGTAGTATCTGCCTTTAATTAGTTGCTTACGAGTACAAGCTTGATGTAGACCATTTAATTTTCTATTTAGAAAGACCCCAGCTTCTCTGTAATTGACAAACCTCCTAATTAGTACTCCAAATTTATCAAAAAGATACAAAGACCTTCCTCTTATTCCTCTACTGTTTCCTCCTTCACATATGTTATATCCCTTATCCTTTGTGTCAGACTGATATTCTGAAACCCAGTGTTTTTCAGCCCGATTCATTTCAAGATATAGCTCTTCTTGTGTTAGAGCAACTATTACTTCTAAAACTTCATAAGAAAATTTCTTAATACCCCACTTTCTAAGAGCATTATGGAAATGGTCTTTCTTAGACTTGGAGCATGAGAGGTGTTCAATTCTTCTCTCTCTAGGTCTAGTTGTCTGTCCAATATAAACCTTGTGATTTACAACATTCTCGTACTTGTAGATGATACCTGTATACATAATATCTATTTTTTACCTACAAAGATAGTAAATAGCTCCAGTATAACAAACGCCATAAGATTTTTTCTAGGTAATATTAAATCTTAGCCATTTTTCTTGTTAAGTAAAGATTTTATTGATTTAATAAAGAAGGAAACACCCTTCTTCTTTGGTTGTTTTAGTGTCTGAATATAGGTATAGACTCTTTCAAGTCCTTCCTTATCATCAGCCCTTGGAAGTTCTGCAAATGTACTTGCAGCACCATCAAAGAACAGAGGGCATATGTTGTTACTTGCACCATAGTCTCTATCCTCAATAACCTCCATAAACCTGATAAAGTTACCAAACTTTGTAATGTCATACCCCTCATATTCTCTCAGTCCATATTTATAAGGACTATAGAGACCAAGGACAAAGTTGGCATCCCTTGTTGTAGTCTTACAGTCTGCAAGACCATCAGAAGATGGCTTAATCTTATTGAGCTTCTGATTTTCTATACCTTCTTGAGCCTGTGCCTGATGTTGAATGAGAACAAAGATGTACTTGAGCTGATTTCTCAAAATTATACCATACTTGGCAAGTTTATCAATGTTCTCCATTTTCTTCATACCACTTTCAAGTGCAAGGTTTGAAGCATTGTCAACTATGACAATTCTATATTCCTCAGGGTCATCTGGGGTATAAGGGTTATCAGAGTCAACTACTCTTCTTTTGGTGATTTTACTATCATCAAGAGGGTCTACAACATCAACCTCCTTGAAGTTGAGATGTCCATGAGACAAGGCATAATCTCTGCACCTTTTATTAATACCAGTAGGATTCTTATCCTCATCAATGAACTCAACCATCTCATTAAACTTATCAATGTATGGTTTATATCTCTCAGATTCAAGTAGTTCAAGAACCTTCTCATCAACAGGTCTCTCTTGGTCAGTGCTTCTTAAGTCAGTAGGAGATATTCTTATGTTGTCAAGCCTATACAGCAAATGACAATAGAACTCATCCCTCTTTGCAGATGGGCTCATCTCCAATGTGAAATAAAGAATTTTTACCTTGAGTTCAGGATGTTCCATAGAAAAGAATAAAGGTTCATAGACCAGCATATAGTCAGTGAATTTACTTTTTCCTCGTACTACTATAGTTTTCACTACCAGATTACTCTGTTTGTAGTCTGGACTATGTCTTCACCCTTAGCTTTACCTATTAGGGTGCACCTGCATCTAGTCTCTGGGGCTGTAGCATTACCTACTATGCCTCCTCAAGTCAGTCAGTATTGTTTCCAATAAAGCCTTCGAGGATATTCAGGTGTAATAATACATTAGATTACTCTAATGCACGACATTGCATATAATTCTTGTATTTAGTATTCTGCTTATTAGAGTTAATAATTAAAGGAGGTAAATTTTCTAATCTGTATGAAAATCTATATCCCTTACATTGCTGATATGTTCCATTAGTAACTCTACAAATACTAGACTCACTGATATCTAGTCTTCTAGCAGTATCTTTAAGTCCTAATGGATTCTCGAACAGCAATTTTCCCTCTAAATTATATACATATACTGTAACAGGATTAAAGTTCCATTCTAGTTTTCCTTCATTATGAAGTCTTCTTCTAGTATCTCCTTGTTTTATCCTTGATTCTTTGGATAGAATATTTCTCTTAACTATTCTAGTTATGTTGTACTCTGCTCCAAATAAATCTATACAATATTGCTCTTTTTCTGTAAGATTGTCACAATCACAAAGTTCTAAGACAAACCATCTAAAATTACATTCGCCATACTTATCCCAAGCACTTTGCAAGTGAGGGTTCTGATGTTTATTATGCCTAAGTAAGGCAAAATGTTTTAACAACCTTTGATATATGTTCTTTGAACTTCCTATATAGGTTTTGTGATTGATGATATTCTCAATGCAGTATATACCAGATACTTTTAATTCCTTTGTAATCTTATTCATAATGTTTTATATTTTACTGCAAATATAAAACAAAATTTCCAAATATACAATAGAATAAATGAATTACTTAGCTTTTATCTTCTGGTTGGCAGTAATAACCAAGAACTTCTCCTGTTCTATTCCAGGAAATAACCTTCTAAACCTTTGGAAAGGGAATGGAATACAGTTATATTTACCATCAAGGACCCTTTGTCTCCTAACTCGGAGCCTTTGGATGTCACTCTTTAACTTTCCCATAGTTAGATAGTTGTTGATGTCCAGTCATCCCTCAACACTTCTTCCTGACCTTCATTTTCAATGTATGTGAGAAGTTCCGAAGTGTTTTCTATGTTACCTTCAAGCCCTCTTGCATCTTTGAATATAAAGTATTTCAGAGTCCTCATAAACTGATAGTTACCATTGAAACTTTCTACATATTTTCGGGCTGCTGTAAGAATTTGGTCGTTAGTGAAATCCCCATATTTCTTGAAGAATAACTTGAGTCTTCTCACTATGATAGTGGCTCCGTCACTCCAATAATTATTGGTACCATCCTTCTTTCCTTTGGGAAATACTTCCCTAAGTTCCTGAGCAAGACTTATCAGTCTTGCGTCAGTGTCTTTTGGGGTAGAATCGGCTATTATGCCAGTAATGACCTCTTTACCTTTAGTAGTAAGT
>ERZ1034798.12-NODE-12-length-44916-cov-7.319141_pt1 | contig 44916 bp, 76 predicted proteins | sample MGYA00520690_ERZ1034798 | MGnify/ENA primary metagenome ERZ1034798 (study PRJEB33766, sample SAMN09781682) | gut metagenome | biome: gut microbiome | host: Homo sapiens | place: Madagascar | study: EMG produced TPA metagenomics assembly of the PRJNA485056 data set...
AAAAAACCTTTAAAATCAGCAAAAAAAGATTGACATTGTCCTGCTATAGCAGTACTATAGTATCAGAAAGTCAAAGGAGGAACACGAAAAATGAAAAAGCAGTTAACGATGAACGAAGTACGGAAAACGCTGGAAGATCAGACCGCATGGTTTGAAGACGGAGTAGTCAAATACCGTCTCGACGTAGAGTTCGCCGGGGAAAAGGAAACGTTCTTCGCCCGCCGAAACGCCGATGAATACTTTGCCGACGTCCCCGCCGAATACGACGATGATTTCGGCGCGTCATGCGTGGAAGTCGAAAGCGCGGATGACGGACGATTTGACAGCGTATGCGAAGAACTGCTGAAAAAGGCTAACACATGGCTGGCCGAGCAGAAGTGTGTCTGGATGCCGCTCCAGTGGCGCGGGAAAGACGAAGTCAACACGGGCTACACGACCTTTAAAGGCCTGCTTGCATTAGTCGATGATCTGGAATACGAACTGCACGAAACGTGCCAGACGTGGATGCTTGACGACATTTTAAACAGCTTTGACGAAGACGCATTTGTAAACCGCAGCGTCGAAAGCTGGGACGGAAAAACGGGCGTGGAAGTATCACGACACACGCAGGCGCTGACCGAAAAGGTCAGCATCAGCGCAGAAATCACCGAAAAGTACGAAGTCGACGAAAACGGCGACATAGTCGAAGGCTTGTCCCAGGTAGTCGATTTTAGTCGATGAGGGAGGAAGAAAAATGTTAAATATCAACAATTGCACTACGGAAGAACTTGTGCGGCATTTTGGGTTAAAGCTTCGTGGTGGGAACATCTACTGCCACTCTACGCCCACGCCTGAGCAGCAGGAAGTCTTGAAATATCGGAAGCCGGAAATCATGAAGTTCCTGATTGCGCGGAAAACAAAAGAAATCCAGCAGCGGCAAGCCCGTGCCGCCCAGATTGATTCTATTCCCGGGCTCCACGCGATCAAAGTCGCTCGCCAAAACGTTGCCATGTGGCGCGAAGAGTTTGCTAAAAACATGAAACGCGGAGATTCAGGCGTTGGCTTGCGCCCGCGCCCAGAGTATGACTTTGATGAACTCTATGCGCAATACCCGCGCGCGTGTGCGTATCTCAAGGCCGAATCGTGGGCGTCTGCGGCGCATGACGTTAAATCAGCGGCGGGAGAAGAAGCGCGCGAAGCGATCATTCGCGGCGAAGACTACAACGAAGCAATCGAGAAAATGGAAAAGAAGTGGCAGGACTATTGCCGTGAGCATGTCTGGGATTAAGACTTGCTGAAATTTGGTGATGAAAAATGAGATACCGCATCGTATACAGTCGAAACGGCTTACCGATGACGCAGTACGCGGACACGCACGAAGACGCCGTGCGGATCGCCGACCGCTTCGCCATGTGCGGATACACGGTTGACGTCTGGGAGGAAGTCGAAAAGGGCGTCCGCGAAACAGTCGACGTAGACAACCGCCTAAAATCCGCGCGTCAGAAAGCAGGGTTAAGCCAGACGCAGTTAGCCGAAAAAGTCGACATCAGCGTGAAAACGATACAGGATTACGAACAGAACCGAAAGTCGCTTTCCGCTGCACGCGCAGACACGGTTATTAAAATGGCGCACGTTCTGAAAGTAAAACCCGAATATTTAATCAAAGGAGGTAAATAAAAATACGCGGGTAGTCGATAGTCGCAGTTTATATGCGAACGACTTGACAGTTATGATACAATGAATCCATAAGACGCGCAACATCTCAAGGAAGTTGAACGGCGCGTATTTGAGCGGTAAACAAAAACCGATGATGCTCTAATGCAGCCAGTCGGCGGTTAGGGTTATGGAACAAAGGCCGCTCACAGACAAATCCCAACACGTAGCGGAGGTCAGATGCCAAGAAAGGCCAGTGCCTGTGATGCAACAATGTGGGGTTTAGAGGGTGATACCACTGGTATCTCCCTTATTTTTTACCGCACACGCGAGAACCCGTCTATTTTGCGATTTAAGCGCATTTTGATAGTCGGACGAAAAGTATAACCAAAAACCCATAAAAATCGCTCAGAAACGAAAATAGACGGCCTGTAGGCCGTCTATGCTTTTATGTCTCGTCAGGGATTTCTAAACCAACCCGTGCGGCAAGCTGTTTTCGATCCTCCATGTCGCCGAGCGGCGATTCCGTCTTGACGACGGTTTCGACTTGCTGCTTGTAGCCGAAATGGTTAATCCCGATGAAGATCCCCGCAGCAGGCGGCAAATCGCCGTCCAGCATTTGATCTGCCCATATCGCTTCAAGACAGTTAACGGCATTCTGGATCACCTGTGCGGAATCGGGGTTGCCGAGGTATTTCCCCTGCCGCCAGTCGTAGAGCGTTTGCCGATTCACACCGAGCCACGTTCCCATTCCGATAAGAGTCGGACGGACGTCGTTTTCAATCGCCCATTCGAAATAGTCTCTTAGTCGTTGGGCGATTTCCTGCGGATTATTTTTATCAACCCGTGGCAGTTCAAGCGGAGCAAGCGCCTTTTTGATTGACGCCGTATTCGCACCCGGTTTTTGCTTTGGGATGCCTTTTGGCATAGTAGATGACCTCCTTGAAATTTTAGAAAATCACACGTCTCACTGGTCACACATGAAGTCTCACATGTTGCTATATTTATATTATACGTATTTCCCCTTTCTAATTTTATCTAATATGTATTTTATATGTGACAAGTGTGACTATTAAAGAAATATAGAAGAAATAAGGGTTTTTCGGTGTCGCACATTGGTCACAGACCGTCGCGCGGTCGACGCAAAATATGTGTCAATTTAGTTCCTCCCATGTGTTATCGGCGCTAACAAGCGTCATTTGTGTCGGTTCTGCGACTTCCGTGACTTTTTTCTGTGACTCATCTGCGTCCAAAAACTTGAAAATTCTGATCGCTTTGCCGTCCTGTCTCTGCCAGCCTTCTTCAAGTGTGTCACGGGCTAACTGACGAATCCCGGAGATCACCGAACGACGGCTTGCCTGATTATGTCCTGCTTGGATACACCACGCCTTATAGTCGTTATAGATGGAATCGCGAGAATGCTCCCCGTGATAGTTCATATCCTCAAGGAACATAATCAGCGGGTTCGACGCCCGGACAAATTCGGTTTTCGCATCGACTTCGTCCTCCATTTCAACAAATTCGCGCACGACTTGCAATATACGGAAGCCTTCGTAGCACCAGTTAAAGATCGCGGGAAGGTTGTCCCTCAGCTTAGGCAGCAGTTCGGTATCCCGCTTGCGCTCGTTCGGTTTGGTGGGATAGTCGACAAACGATTGCGAGAAATTAACGATGCACAAGCGTCGCAGCAGGCCGTCGGACGTATCGCTGGATTTTAATTGCCCGTTTGTGGCGAAAATCAGTTTACTGCGCGACGTAAATTGCACGAAATTCTTCGATTTATAGCACGCACTGATAAGATCGCCGGACGCGATTTGCTTCAAATATTCCTCGCTGCCGGACAGATTCGACCTGATTTCCGACGCGACGTTCATAAGCGACGTGGAAAGATAGATCCGCTGGAAGTTATCGCATATGCCGGACGCGGTTACGGACGAGACGTTTTCACGCCCGTAAACGTCCGATAAAATGGATAAATATACAGATTTACCGTTGCCGCCGGAGCCTTGCAGGACGAAGATTTTTTCGAGCGAACAGTCGGGAAACAGCACATAGCCAGCGATTTCCTGTAACAGCGTGGCGCGCATTTCATCGTCCGCGCAGACGTCGAGAATGAACTTCTCCCATTCGGGCGACCGTGCGTTCGGATCATACGGATACGCCGCTTGAATCGAACAGAAATCCTCCGGTCGATGTTCGCGAAATACGGGCGGGTGTGATGATAATTCGAGCGTTCCGTTGACGAAATTGAACACGGGCGATTTGTCGAATTCCGCATCGGTCAGACAGTCGGTTTTCACAATGTTAAGGATGGAATTGAGTTTCGATCCCGTGCGATAGGACCCGAGTTCGTCGCCGATGTACGATTTAATCTGCGTATCGTCGCGGAACCGCCAGCACCCCGCCGTGTATTCGTAGAAGCCGATATTTTCGCGATAGAGCAGCTTCCGACGTGCCGTGACTTGTCTGGCGATGAAGTCTTCGGACGGCGGTCTGGAACAGTTTTTGCGCACTTCCGCAAGCCATACGGGATTGAAATTATCACGTTGTGCCACGACGTGGAACATCCGTGCCAGTTCCGGGGAGTCGGTATATCGCGCCGCACGATAGGCGAATTTTTTGAATTCGTCCGGGTCGGTAATCGCATCGGCGAGAAATTCCAGACCGTCCTGCGCGGACGAAATAAGCGCAGTTAAATCGCCGCCCGCTGCATAATAGTCGGAAACGTCCTTGGACGGACGCGGAATTTCCACGACGGTAAAACGGATGTTATGCGAAAACAGTTCCCGCGCCATGCGGATTGTAAAGTCCGATCCGGCGTTATCGTTGTCGAACGTGAGAACGACGGATGGATATGGTTTCGCCGCAGACAGCACAGTTTTAAGCTGATCGCCGGAGAAATAACCGCCCATGGTCGCTAAGACGGGGAATTTTTCCTGCGCGAAGGATAGCGCATCGAACGCGCCTTCGGCGATGATAAGCGGTTTCGTGGTATCGCCGAGCGTTTGAAGTCCCCACGGCGCGCCGCTGTCTGACAGATCGTCGTTGCGGCGTTTGAGGTATTTCGGCGTCTGACCGGGATTTAGCGCACGCGCGACGTACCCGTAGATATAGCCGTTCTTCCAGTACGGGATACTGACACGCCCGGCGGCATACCCGTCCTGTTCCCCGCCGCACGTAAATCCGATTTTCAGATCGGTAATCGTTGCGTCGGTGATTTTCCGTGCATGGAGATAGTCGCGCACGGTGGGCGTGATATTTTCGTGCCAGCGCTGAATCTGACCGTTTAGATTTTGAGTGGCGTTTACCCAGTCCCGCATTGCGGGGGTTGTTACGCCCGTTAGTTTCGCCAGATCGTAAATCGCACGACGTTTATCGCCGTCGTGTTTGAGCATAGCACATAAGTCGATGACGTCGCCGCCCATGCGCGACACGAAGTCGTAGAAAAAGTTATCGTATACGACGAACGCGGATTTATTATCCGCGCCCGTCCGCAATGGCGATACGCAGCGGTCGCCCGATTTGTTAATCGGAAGACCGCAGCGACGCGCATAATCGACGCATGAAATGCGTGATTTTATCGTAGGGATCACTTGAAAACCTCCAGAAGGTTCAGAGCATCTTCGGCAGAGCGCGCAACACCGGCAATGCCGTTTGATTTCAGAATTGCGTCGATAAACAGTTTTTGATCTTCCCGCAAGCGTCCGCGCGGCGTTTTACACTCGATTGCGACGAATTTTCCGTCGTCGCGCCGAATGCCGATTAGGTCGGACGTGCCTTTTGGTGCGCCTGCGGCGGGTCGTATGTCCGTTAAAATATACTGGTTTCTGCGCGCGTCCCACACTCGCGTCCCCTGCCAGAACGTGCCGGAATTAACGCGCAGCATAATCGCGTGCGGCGAAACAGCCAGTCGAATTTCGTTTTGAATATCGCGTTCTTTTATCGGAGTATCCCCCTTCGTTTCGCTTGATAATACGCCCAGCCGGGCGCGTATCCGTGATGTTTTGCGTATGCCGCCAGTTCAAGCATAGTGCGGCATTGATCCGGCGTTTTTGTTTTTGTGGATTCTCTGATTTCCTGCAATTGGATTTCCTTGAAGTTTTTCTGTTCGCGCGGCGTGTAGACTGCCGCAGTGCCGCAGTACGGACAGCGTTTCAGCTTGCCGTCATACGCGGAAAAACACACGCTGCACGTCCGCACGGTTAAGCGCCCGTCGCTGTCGTATTCTGCGCGTTTTTTCAGCCCGGAATCGAGTGTCCATTCGCGCGGTTCGTCCGGCAGTCCGTGCCGAATGTAGTTCCCGACGTGATCGAGAATCACGGCTGTTTTTCCGGGTGCGGGACGCAGTGCGCGACATGATTGCTGGATGAAAAGCGCCGTTGACATTGTCGGCCGCAGAAGAATGCAGCACTCGCAATCGGGGCAGTCGAACCCGACGCTGATTAGGTCGACGTTGCACAGTACCGTTATTTTTCCTGAACGAAAGTCGTGTATGATTTTATTTCGTTCGGTTTTCGGTGTGTCGCCGTCGAAATGAACCGCTGTAATCCCGGCTTGATTGAACGCGTCTGCCATGGATTTCGAGTGTCGAATCGATGAACAGTAGCAGATTGTTTTCTTGCCGTCGGCGTACTGACGGTATGTGCGGATAACGTCGCCGAATACCGCCCCGGTCGACAGAATATCCGTCGCTTGCTCCATGTTGTAGTCCGATCCGCGTCGTTTCAGTGTGGATAAGTCGGCAACGGTCGGTGCATAATACCGATACGGCGCAAGCATGTTGCGCTGAATCAGTTCCCGCGCCTGCGGGCCGTTTATCATGCAGTCGTAAATTGCGCCGAGCGGTTTTCCGTCGAGCCGTACAGGCGTTGCGGTCAGCCCGACAAGCTGTGCGTCCGGGAAAGCGTCGATGATGATTTGCCACGTTTTGGCCGCAGAAAAATGGCATTCGTCGAAAATGATAATGTCCGGTTTTGGAAATGAATCAAGGTGATTTGCTACGGTTTTTACCATGCCGATATAGATTGTTCGCCGCTTAATCTGGAAGCGGTCGAATGTATCGACGGATTGGTCGAGCAATTCCTTGCGATGCACTAAAAACCAGACATTTTTTCCTTTTTTCTGCATGATTTCTGCCAGACAGGCAAACATAACCGTTTTCCCTGCGCCGCACGCAGCGGTTACGCAAGGCCGTTTATAGCCTTGCGCAAACGCTTTTGCAAGTGCGTCCAGCGTGTCAAACTGGTAATCACGCAGTTGGATCATCAGAACGGAAGATCGTTAGGGTCGAACGCCGTGGGAGTCATATCCGTATCCTGCCACGGGGGAAGACTGTCCTGCTTGGATTTATCGATAAAATATGAAATGTTCGGACGCTGTTCGCCGTTGTATTCGCGGTTTTTCACAACGCACGCGCCGGACTTGCCCACCCACGACTGTTCGTCGAGATTGTTATGCGCAATTCCGAAAGAATCCCAGAGTCGTGCAAGATTGGAGTTCGTAATGGATGAATTTTCGGGCATGAAAACGAGATAATAGAACAGCTTGCTACGATATCCGCTGACCGCGAGTTCCAGTTTAATCATATCGTAACCCGATTTAGATACGGCGGTTTCCGCTTTTTCGATACGGACGCGGTATTTTCCCTCGGGGATCACTTCAAATTCGGACTTCGCTTCGTCGGGGTTAAAGTTCCAGTTAATCATTTTTTCAAACCTCCAATGATAGACATAGTAAGCATTACGACCAGTTCGACAAGAATTGTACTCATAACGCCGAACCAAAACGGATTCACAAACATATTATTTCCCCCAGATTTCTTCCGGCTTCACGCGCGATTCGCCCGTAATCTGATTCTTTGCATACAGACTCGGCGTGCCTTCGGTGATGTAAAACCACTCGGTGCGTTCCTTATTCGGCGTAACATAGCCGACGATGTTGCATAAGCCCAGCACATTATCAATGATTTTAGGCGGCAGTTTCGGTTCAATGCGCATTCCGCGCTCCCCGGTCGGGAGGATAATTTCCTGCTGATTCGCCCACGCCGTGAAAATCACATTGCAGTTAAGCTGCCCTGCCTTGCGTGCAAGGCGTTTGATCGCTTGATACGCGGCTTGATACGCCTGCCGCATGTCCTTGTAGCGCCCGGATTCGTCCATTTCAAGGATCGCCAGATCGAAAAGGTCGCTAAGGTTGTCCACGAAAATGTTGGTGTATTTTTTAGATTCGACCGCCGTTTCAAACTGTGCGTGGAAATGCTCCTGCGGCTTATTGTATTTGTCGTTCGGAAGCCAGTGGGAAACCGTCTGAATGTCGAGATTGTCCCGTTTGAATTTCGGCTGGTTCAGCACAACGGACGAGTTATCCGAACAGAGCAAAAGGTTCCTCTTGCCCGGCGTTCGCGTTACCTGTACGGTCTTCCCGCCGCCGCTTGGTGCGTAGATCAATGCGTTCAAATTTAAAATCCTCCTTTGATTGCTTGCAGTTCGTAGTATGACAATCCCAATTCGCTTGCGGGAATCGGGTGGTCAAGCTGTTTCGTCAGTCGGCAATATGGGCATACCCCGCAGCGTTTCGGCGGCACTTTACCTGTTTTAACGTCGATAATGTGCGGCTGTTCTCGCTCGACGAAATCAAACGCTTCGTTCAATTCCGGCTGCTCGATTTCGCAGATTTCAATGTCGACCGGGTCTTCCTTCGTTAAGATCGCCAGATAAAACGGGAGATTGTGTCCCTCCAACCGTTGATAAATCGCGCCTTGAATGTCGTATCGAAACTGGTCGATCAGATTTTTGCCCATGACGGGATGCAGGGAGCGCGATGTTTTTAGATCAACGATCATTCGTCCGGGATGGTAGGAGTCCATTTTCCCCTTCCACTTGACGCCGTCGATTTCGCCGGAAATGATTTTCTGCTTTTTCCCGCCCATGAAATCCATAAACAGCGGCGATTGTTGTGCGCGTGCAATCAGTTCTTCGGCTTTGACGTAGTCTGCTTTCAGCGTTCCGTCACGCTTGAAAATCTCCGGGTGTTCGACCTTGAATTCGTCGAGCGTCCCTTCGAACCATGAATCGACATACGATCCGACGAGCAGTGCAACGGACGTCGGACGTTCGTATTCACCGTTTAGTTCTGCCATGGTCGCAGCTTCGCACGTGAGAAACGATTTAAACTGCGACACGCTCATGTATTCCCTGTTCGCGGCTTGCGAATAATAGTTAAGCTTTGTCAATCGCATTAGTAGTGTCCTCAAAGTAAGGCAAGGTCAGAATCCAGTCGCAGAACGTGTGCCATTCATCCAGCTTGTGGTTTCGCCGCGCAAAATAGATGTTTGCAAGCACTTCGTAGTTTAGGCAGCAAGTGCGGCGTTGATTGTAGGAAGACGGAAGGAGTTGGATTAGCTGCCACCAGTCATCCTTGTTTTTGGTATCGAGATACTTCTCACGCCAAAAATTCAATTTGTAAACCATGTTTTTCAGTGTAAACATGGTCGACGGGTACAAATGTTCATGTGAAAAATCGTCAAGCGTGAACTCTTTCGCTTGAATCTTGTGCATCGTACTGCAAGAGTTTGCAACAGTGCCGACCTTGTAGGTATCGAACTCCTTCCACCAGTACAAAGGCGCGGTAATATCGACGGTAACGGTAATCATGCGGAGAAATTTTCGGTGGTCGCTTCCCGCATTGGCAAGGCGCTTCATCAGCTTCAAATCATCTTCGCCAATATAAAATTGACCACCAACGTCACCCATGAACGCGCTGTCCGACTTATCCCAACTATTCATTGGGTTCCGCATTCCGCGAATCGCCGCTTTCCAGCCGTACACTTCGGTGTTCTCCAGTTTAATCATTTAAACCAACCCCCTTGCAACGGCTTCGCCGTAAGATATGCCGAGTTCCTTGCATTTTCGAGCGGCTTCCACAACTTTCATGTTACGTTTTACCTCTGTTTTTTCCACGAAAGCGTACTCCTGTCTATTGAGCGTCCTCATCTTATCTCGCTCTTTCGCGGCCAACGGTCTGCACGCCGGACAGTATTTTGCCCGATTTCCACGCGCCCGAAAATCCTTGCCGCACATTTCGCATTTTTTGTCCCAGTAAATCTCAGTATTCAAGTTCACCTCCGCACGCCGCGTATCCCGCAAGATCGATCCAGTTATCCGCTTTCGCGTTGCCGCCTGCAATTCGCGCGATTTTCAAAAGCGCCATCATTGCGGCGACATCGTTCGGTCGAATTGTAATCGCGGCATCCAGCGCAACGCAGCGACCACGCATATAAGACGCCCACAGTTCGGAAATTCTCACAAAGTTGTCTTCCGGTGCGCCATAATCTTCTTCGCGGTCGCCGTATACGCATTTACGGGCAGCTTCAAGGATTTCTTCGCGCTTCATACAGTTTTTCTCCTTTCAATCTTGACACGGAAACCATCCTTCAAGGTTTTGTGATCCGCAGATCGTGCAGTAAAACCACTCATGGTCTTCGCGGTCTTTCTTCGTGATGTGCGCGCCGCAACGGCTGCAATCCCAGCCATCCTCGACTTGCATCCATTCACCACGCTTTTTGGGCGCGTATTCGACGTAAGTGTATCCGGCCAAACATAGCGATTTGCTGGGGGATAAATGATAGGTTAGCTTTTCCGTTGCGCCATCATCGCGAAACAGAAACCATATGTGTTGTCCCTTTTTAAATTCGCTTATTCAAAATCCCTCCCCTTAATCTTCACGATCACGCGGTTTCCGCATCGATCACGCATTTCAATTTCCGGACGCCCAACAACGCCTTCCATCTTTGCCGTGCCAAACGTGCTGTTGGGATGGGTTTTAACAAACGCTACGGCGTCTGCAATCGTCCCGCGAAGGACAATCGGAACACAATCGATTCCGAACATGCGCGCGATATCTTCGACCGATCTGCGCGTCTGGTAATTCCAGCCAATCATAACGTCAAAGAGAATGAAGTCCACGTCGTTTCGATACGCGCCACCGCTCTGGATTTTGGGGCCGTATCCTTCGCCAAACAGTTCAACAGGCGTCGTACCGAAATTCTGTTCGAAAATTTCTTCCGCTTCCGGCGTTTTGAACAGTTCTTCGAGCCGATGAAGTAAGTGCGGAGGAAGCTGTGCTTTGTCGGTGCGTCCGTTGATTGAAACGCGGTATCCGTCCCAGAAGATACGAATGTTCGTACCATCGATCTTTTCCGTGAACTCCCACGGTAAATCTTTGAGAAATTCGACCGCTTTGTTACGGAATTTTCCTTCAATCAGTTTCTTCGAGCCTTCGACGTCGCGTTCGAAAACGTTATCGATCTTGTGATAAACGGGGATATTCATTTCGTCAATTCCTCCAATCGTTCAGCCGCAAGCCGCATGATGTAATCATCACACATGTCGTGCGTCTCCACACCGCGCTTTTCCGCCGTCATCGGGCAGTCCTCGCACGGTAATCTATCCTCCGTCCACGGACCAGAGCAACACCGCAGCGCTTTAATCAGATTGCCGTCAGTCATCGTCTCTCCTTTCGCCGTAGCTGCAAAATGTTTCGTCGCCGACGTGATCCATCAGTGAAGTGTAGTTGTCGCAAAAGTCATAGTCCCCATCATGCGCATACCATTTACAATCCTTGCACCGCACAACCTCGACGGCGTCAACCGTCAGCATGTCTTGCAACTCAGATAGGCACCACTGGACGTCACTTGTTTCAATCACGCGCCGCGCAAGGTTTTCATCGTTCAGTGAGACAAGTTCGTCTGCAAGTTGTTTTAGTCTAACTCCACGCATTCGTTTCACTCCTTCGGTCGTTCCGGCAGCGGCATCCAATACAACGGCTTGGAGTGAGCATCAATGCCGTATCCATTTTCGTCGCTTATATCCCAAATAGTTTCACTGCCATGCTTTTCCCGGAGATACCCCACCGCCATGCTGGATTCAAAAAGCAGCAACACATCCTCGACGAAAGGCGGCAGCTTGTTTTCGCATTTAATCCACTTCGAAGCGGGTACAACGTCAGCGTCCGGCATGTCTGCCAGCACTCTCTTCGCGTCGCGCATAGTCGCGATTGGGTTTTGCACTTCCAGCGCCGTCAACCGCGCAATGGCAATATCACGGTTAATATAATCACTCATTTCCGTCTCCCATCTTTGCCCCGCAGTTTGGGCAATAGCTGTAAAATTTGCCGTACTCTGGGACATCCCAACCACACTCAGAGCAAACCCTTCGAGTCTTGTAACCGTCCAAAATATCCCACGTCCCGCGTCTCACTTCGGCGGCGTCGACAGTCGGCGCACTATCAATCACGGTCAGCACGAAATTGTAGTCCTGCGCGACGTTCAGATTTCCCGCCGCCGCGTATTTTTGCATAAGCGCTTCGAGCTTTTCGCCGAGCGCGTCCGCATCAATCAGTCTGCACATCGTTATCACCTCCATCCAGCTTTGTACCGCAATGCGGGCAGTATTGCCACTTCTTTCCGTCGATCCAGTCGTCATCTACATAGCAATCATGGCACACGCTGCATCGAACAAAGCCGTTCAAATTAGATTTCTCCCACGTCCCGTGCTTCACGGGCGCAACGTCGGTGGCATCCATATCAGCGACAAAATCATAGATTGCTTGTGCCACGTCTGGCGCGTAATCATCTTCTTTCACGCGCATTTCTTCGATTCTCCGAAGCACCGCTTCCCGCTTGATATAGTCACTCATGCTTCGTCCTCCGTTTTGTCCATCTTCGCGCCGCATACGGGACAGAAGTTCCAAACGTTTTCCTTGTATTCTTCCTCCGTTAAGCACGCACCGCACCCGGTGCAACGCACGGCAGGAGTTCCGTCCAGAAATGACCATCGGCGTGAATCGTCCCAGTATTCGTGCCGTATGCGCGCAACGTCTTCGCACGGAACGTCTTCGATATATGCCATAACCGCTTTAAGCACTGCAAAAGTCAGACCGTCAACCGCGTCTTGTGCGCATCTTTCATAATGCCGCAGTATGTCATCGCGTCTGATATAGTCACTCACCGCTTTCGACCTCCATCTTCCCTTGCTTTTTCTTCTCGGCATCGACCATTGCGCCGATCGCGTCGAGCCAGCCTGCCACATAACTCAACATCACGCCGTTGTTCTCCATCGCATCGGCCAGCAAGTCCAACCCGGCAAAGTTGCAGAGCAGCGCGTCAAGCATGTCAGCTTTTTCAATCAGCATTTCCGGCTCTCCTGTTCCACCGCGTTGCAGCGATTTTATAAGATATACACGGCATCGTTCGTCCTCCACATGTCGGGCATTCAAGCCAAACGTGGTTGCACTCGATATTTTCCTGTATATCTTCATCACCGCAAAACGGGCACGGCTTCAAAGAGTCTTGATCCAGCCACTCCAGAACAACATCTTTACACGGCCCCATACAGGGCAAACACGGGCAGTCATCGCAAGAAACGTACTCATCAATCAGCGCCGCTAACCCCTCATTCGTAATCGCCATTTCCCGGATTCTATCGCCGTTCGTCAAATTCATTTCCCTCCATCAGTTTCCCGCAAATGGGGCAGTAGTTCCAAACTTGTCCGTCAAATACGTCTTCATCAATAATCGCTTCGCCACATTCAGAGCATTTCAACATCGACGTTCCTTTGATATGCACCCACTTTCCTTTCGGGCGGTTCTTGTGTTTGTTCTTCATAATCCGGGCGACTTCTTCTTGCGGCAGTGTCCGCGCTTCGAAGCGATATTTATACGCTCCACGTCCAATCATCGCGTGTAGCTTTGCGTCCGCAATCATGGGCGTTGCTTCACATAGTCCAAATTGCCACTCCTTTTGTACGGCGTTCCAAATGCCATAGCGCTTGCCCGGCAGGCCGAATTGGTAAACATAATCATTCACTTCTGTCCCTCCAGCACGATTTTCGCCAGCTCAACCGCCGCGAGATACTCTTTCTCATACTTTGTGCCGCCGTGAGCTTCTTTCACACGTTCGACAAACTCATCAAGTGACGAGAACCAGCATCCTGCGCGAACATACAGTTCGCCATCACCATCGCGGAAAAAGTATGTTTTTCTGCGTTTGCTGCCAATCCTGTCACATGCAAAATAAACACCGTTTTGCACTTTCAAGTTTTCAAAGCTGCACCCATTGCCAAAATTACACCACTCACCAAAGCTGTTCCACGCGCCGAAGCTACAATCCTTGCCAAAACTACACCACTCACCAAAGCTGTTCCACGCGCCGAAGCCGCACCACTTGCCGAAACGGCAACACTCGCCGAAACTGCAACAATCGCCGAAGATGCAACATTCGTCGAATCTGCACCCCGCGCCGAAGCTGCACCACTCGCCGAAGATGCAACGCTCGCCGAAACTGCGGATTTGAGAATAGTCGCCCGTCGGACAAATCAATCTCCCGCATTCGTCGCGCTCAAAATTTTCCATGTCCGATCTCGTATATTTTTTCATTCCTCGTCCCTCCAGCAGCCGTTCGGCACATTTCTAACGTCCACGGGTAAATCCGAGATAATTCGCCGCAGCTTGCAGTTGTACCAGTCCGTTTTGTCGCACATGAGGCACTTTTCATCCACGACTGCGGCGACCAGTTCGGTCAGTTCGTCACGCGGGACGAGCCACTTCGACTCGTCCGACTTCCCGACATCGTTTGTGACGATCCGCAAGTGGCTGATCCGCATCTGCGCAATCATCGTGTCGAGCTGTTCGACTGGGATGGTGTTCAGCGCGGACTCGACCAGCTTGTTGAGCCTCGACTGCACCATCCTCAAATCTCTCCACCCGTTCGGCACACGGCGCGCAAGCTGTTCCAGTTTTGGCGTGATTATGTCAATCGCTTGTCCCGCCGCATACAGGATTGTCAGTGCTTCGCGGGTAACGCTGTTGATTCGCTTTCGGTCTTCACTCATCCTCCAAACCTCCTTTGCGTGACCGCGATGCAAAACTCTTCGATCTCCGACGCCCACAGACAGCTCCCTTTGCCGTTAAGCTGCTCCCAGATCAGCGGGAAACCGCCGATACCGTCAAACAGACTACCCATCGTCGCGTCTCGCTCATACTCTGCGCACAGCCGTTTCAGTACCCACTTCCACGGCGGCAGGGCAATGCTGTTTCCGAGCGCCTTGTAACGCGCCGTGTCGCTCGTTTTGCGTGTCTTGCCTTTGCTGTCCGTCCAGTCGCCGATGTCCGTCCATCCATCCGGGAATCCCTGCAATCTCTCGCATTCGAGCGGGGTCAATCGGCGGACAAACCGACCGCACACCACGTCGCTGTTGTCTGGTGTATTTCGAGCCTTGAGCGTGGACGCGTGTTCCGACTGCTCGTAATCGCCGAACGACCGATACCGCATCGTCAGCGGCACTTGATTCCCGCCTGTACCCATTCGCGAGGTCAGCGTCGGGACGATTCCCCCACATTCGCGAATCACATCATTCGCGTGGGTCATGTCTAAAATCGCGGGTTTGTTGCCGCCGCATTCGGCGTTGAGTGTCGGTGCGCATTCTTCACTGTATCCGATGCTCCGCGCGCTTTCGCTGTTTCCCAGTTTGAATCCGGCACAAAATACCGCTTCGCTGGATTGCCACGGTGTAAGACATGCCACCGCCGGCCTGTCGACCGTGTTTAGCGTGTAGCTTTGGTTCTCCCGCCATCCGCGTCCGTTACATCCCGCGGTATCGGAGCGGTCGATTCCGTTGCCCTGCAAGCACCAGACTGACTCTCCAGCGCCGCTTTCAGTTCCGGCGGCAGCACCTTTCCGCGTCTCTCCGCACGGTTCAGAATCCCTTGACACGCCCTTGCGGTTAAAAAGTATTTCTCCTGCGGCGCTTCCTCCAAAATCTGCGATAATCGCGATGCGACGACGGCGCTGGGGGACTCCCCAGTACTGCGCGTCAAGTACTCTCCACGCCACACTCCATCGTCCTCCCACGTCGCGGTACTGTCCCCATGTCGGCCATCCACGTTCAGGCACATCAACGCCGGGGGCTTCCGGCTCGACGACGCGGATCGTTTCTTCGAGGACGGCGGCGAAGTCGCCGCCTTTGTTGCTTGAGAAGGCTCCGGGGACGTTTTCCCAGACCATGAACCGAGGTCGAGTTCCATTTGTTGCATCGCGCATCTCCTTTACGATCCGAATTTGCTCCATAAACAGGCCGCTTCGCGCTCCCGCCAGTCCCGCACGCTTTCCCGCGACGGAAAGATCCTGGCACGGGCTTCCGCCGATGATGACGTCCACTGGCGCAATCTTCGCGCCGTTGATTTTAGTGATATCGCCTAAATGCTTCATCCGTGATACACGCCCAACTGCGCCGCAATCGCGTCGATCTTTATTTCCATTCTCCGCTGTGTGTCGCGGATTTTACAAAGCATCTCCGCGACAATCTCGATGTTCTCCGCGTCTGTGCGCTCAATCGGCGTTTCTTTCCTCAACTCCGGCACAAGTTCTTCCAGATCCGCGTTGTAGATTCGGCAAAACAGCTTTGCGGTCGCAAGCGGGATCCTGCGCGCTTCCTGCGGCTTTTGACACAAGTTGCTAAGATACCATTCGCTTCTTCCGAGTTCGCCCGACGCTTGCCTTCGCGTAACCTTTGCGCGGTTCAAAACGTCGTTAAGATACTCCGTGTTAACGGTTACAATTCCACTCACAGCCGTTTCCCTCCATGTCTGTACGGACGGGTTTTATTGTATTCGTGCTTCATGCGGCATACGCGCCACAAATCCATGCCGTTCGCGTCAAACCACTGCTTAACGTGTGCAAGCAATACGGAATACCCGTAGTTTTTAATTCCGCTCGTTTTAAACAGGTACACGCCGCACTTCGTGGATACCGTATCTTCATGCAACGCTTCGACAAACGCGCCGAACGACGCGTAATTCTTATGCGTGTTAATCGGCGTGAAAACGTAATCGCCGTATTCCATCGCCGCGTCAAGCGCGCGAATCACGACGTCGGCCAGTTCGATGGGAACACCTTCCGGCTTTCCGTCTTCGCTGTAGTAAATCTCCGTCAGGCCGTGTCCGTTGCGGTATTCTTCGATTGCTTCTGACAGTTCGCAGTGCAGCATGACGAACGTATCTTCAATCGGTCGCTTTTTGTCCCACCAGCCTTTTTCAACGGCAAGCGCATGTACTTCCTGCGCAAACTGCTCAATCTTCTTCAAAATACTTCTTCGCCTTTCTTTGGATTTTTTTAATGCGTCGGTTGATTGCCGATCCGGTTACGCCGTTTTTTTGCGCTATTTCGCACTGCTTGTATCCGCGCATCAAATCGCGTACAATGTTTGCATCGCGCTCAGACAGGCTGTTCGTAAATTCTTCCGCAAGCAATGTGCTGTCAAGCGCCGTGTTTTGCGCGTCGATTTGCGGCTCCTTCCGGCTTCTGAATCGCAGTTCGATGATGATATTGTTTCGAATGGACGCGACAGCATATGTGGAAAACGCGGTGTTGCTCGTTTCGTCGAAGCCTTCTTGCGCCCGCCATAAACCGATTCTCGCCGCCTGTATCACGTCATCGTCATTGCGGTACTTCTTGAAAAATCGATTTATGACGAACCACACAAGGCGCTCATTCTCCATTGACGTTTACAAGCGCCGCAAAACTTCTGGCCAATTTCAGCGCTTCTTCGGCGCGCGTTTTCCACACAAGGCGATCGGTTTCATACTGCGCCAAAAGCTGATTCGCACGTTTCAATTCATCCCTCAGTGCGTGGATGTGATCCACCAATTCGTCGCGTTCGTCTTTCAGTTGTCGGGTTTCCTGCAACAGTTTCGCTTGAATCATTGTTCCTCCTTATTTGAACAGGTCAGAAAGTGTCGGTTCTTCGTCGCAAACGCGCTGTATCAGCATTTTCTTGCGCGAATCGATGATTGCTACGACGATTTCCGGCGCGCGGTAATCGTCAACGTTGATAAAATCGGTCGCTTTCACCCCCATTTCACGGCATACGATCATAAGATCGTCATAGTTCGGATAATGGTCGAATTTGAAATCGCGTCCGTACAACCCGCCGTTCTTCATCATGTTCACGATGTATTTTGTTTCGCGCGGCTCAATGTACGGTCTTTCGCGCTTCTTCGCGGCGCGAATATAGTTTTCGATCACATACTCCGCACCGCTCTTGCTCATTCCGAGTCTGTCGGCAGCGTCGGAAATGCTTTCTCCGCTTTCATACGCTCTTATCAGCGCGTTTTTATCGCGTTCCGTATAGCCTTTTTTGTATCCCGTTCCGAGATATTTGCTGACCGTCGATTTTGCAATTCCGATTTTTTTACTGATTTTCCCGTATGAAAGCCCGGCGTTATACAGCGCTTTCATTTCTTCGATCAATTCATTGTCAATCGTAATCACAGTCAACGCATTCGGGACAGCCTATAATTGCGCCGTCTTTTTCGTACAGATAGTCTGCTTCCGCGCCGCAAAACGGGCAATTATAGGCTTCCCACTCCTTTCCGGCGTCGTATCGTTCGGGAGACGCCAATTTTACGCACTCGCTGCAACCGACAATGTCTCCGTCGGCGCGGTAAAAATATTCCGGGTCTTCTGCATCGCATTCGGGGCAATAAACGGTCGGCGGTTCCGGCGGCACTTCGCGCGGATCGATGGGAATGCGATAAATCATGGCATCACCATACTGTACAGCCACAGAACCAGAACGCTGTACGCGCACAGCCCGACGAACACCATGAATTCCTTGAACGTCATTTCAAGGCGAACGCGATACTTCTTCCTGCGCTTTGCGCGATATAAGATAGGTACGACATGTTTGTTCATTGCAAGCCCCTCGTTGCGGATTCAAAGATTCGTCGTGCAACGTCGTCGCGACGCCACTTGTCGGTTTTCCCGAATCGATAGACGGTCAGACCGGATACCAGTTCTCGCGCAATCGCGTTTTTCTTCGTCCCGATTGCCTGCATCACGTCACCGATTCGCATGTAGAGCGGGAAATCGTCCCTCAAAAGCGATTCGGTTTCAATCAGCAGCTTGTTTTTTCCGAGATTCGTTCTGGGCATCTTCGGGTTCCTCCTTCTCGATAACCAAACGGTCTACGCAGAAAAGTATCATCGCGGCGACAATGCGGCCGACAGATACCCCGGTGTTTTCGCTGATTTCGTCGACCAGCATTTTTACGTCTGCGCGAATGTTTACCGACGCGTACCCATTGCTTTTTCTCATCTTTTGAGTTATAATGAATTTATCCATGGAGGGATTCATCCTTTCTTTCCGAGCAGGTGTTGGAGCGCCTGCTCATTTTTTTTGATTTTTGGTCGAAGGTGTTATATAATTTTCATAAGATCACGGTGCGACTTGCCGAACAGGTCTTCGAGTTTCAGCAGAACTTCGTAAGACGGGTTTCGTCGACCGGATTCGATATCGCAAACGGCTGACTTTGTTATGCCTACGCATTCCGCAACGTATTCTTGAGTCCAACCGTTTGCGATTCTCTCCTTGCGCATCCTGCGCATTGTCCCTCCTTTCCGAAGTACGCTATTTGCGTTCTTCTTTGGTCATTGTAGTACGCTATTTGCGTATTGTCAAGAGGTGTTTTATGGAATTTCAAGAAATTTTCGGTATCCGAATTGCAGCGCGAAGAAAAGAATTTCATTTGACACAACAGCAATTAGGCGACTTAGTAGGCCTTTCCAAACAAGCGATCAATGATATTGAACATGGCCGCCGCTCAACGATCGTTGCCAAAGCGCTTGCGATTGCCGACGCGCTGGATACCTCGGTCGAATACCTTGCAGGCGTTACCGAGGATCCCCGCAAACCTTGACGATCACGCGCACCGTCGATTGACGTATTTTGCGCGCTGTGTGACTTCTTTGGTGTTTCTGCTGACTACCTATTAGGTCGCAGCGATGATACCCGGATGTTGCCGTAAAAGGAGGAATAATCATGTGTTTACCAGAACCGCCCATTTTTACAACGCCGGAAAACGAAACGCTACGAGCAGGCGTTACGCTCTTAAGCAACTTGCGCGAAGATTTGAAAACGGAGCGCAAAGAGCGCATAAAGGCTGATAGTGAAAATCGAAACTATACAGAGAAATGGAATGAAAAGAATCAGCATCATTCCAGAATCGCGATAATTATTTCGGCATTTGCGTTAGCACTTTCCGTAGTGGATATAATCATGCAGCTTGTCTTCCGCTTCCATTAACTTTCGCTCAAGCCACATGCATTTATCCTTTGCAAACGACGAATCCACCTGACTGCTTGCGGCGACTACGACAGCCACAAGCGACGTGATAAGCGACATCACACTCAAAACAATTTCCATCGTTCTTTGACCTCCTTTGAAAAAATGTTGTGTCTGATTACGACACTTCTTCTGCAAAAAAAATTTGGTCTATCGCTTCGGAATCGAGATTGTACTTCACTTTGATTTTTGCAATTTCTCCTTGCTTGAATTCGGTGCCGTTTTCATTGATCTTGTTTGAAACGCTTTGTTCGGTGATACCCAAATATTTCGCAAGGCTTGCATTTGTATCTCCATGTCGCATCATAATGCTTCGAAGCATTTTTTTATTCGTTGCACATACACCTCCTTCGCAGTGGCACTCAAACTGTTGTGTCTAATTTGGACACCATCAATGTAACATACCGCCTTGAGACTGTCAACAGTTTTTTTGATTCTTTTTAAAAATAAATTGATTTTTAGAACACGTGGATGTATCATAAAGACACCGAAGGGAAGTGATGGTCGTGGAAATAGGTCAAATCATTCGTAACGCAAGAATTGCAAAGGGGCTGACGCAAGAGGAATTAGGCCGCATTGTAGGTGTTCAAAAGTCTGCTATTGCAAAATATGAATCCGGGCGTGTTGTAAATATAAAAAGAAGCACGCTGCAAAAGCTGGCCGTAGCGCTTGATCTTCGCGGATCAGATTTAATTATTAGCTCTAACCCAGAAGAAGCGGCCGCATTTACCGCCAGAATTCTTTCGGATAGTGATTTGCAAGAAATGGTCGAACAGTATTGCGCACTGACTGCCAAAAACAAGCTTGCCGTACGACAGTTAATCAGCGCTCTTGCAAAAGAGTAATTTAACCAAATGCCACAGATATTCAATTTGGCTTTGTGTCAGATTGTCCAGTTCTTCGATCAACGATGCCTTTAAAGAAACAAAGTTGTTAGAGTGGTTTTCCATTTCTTCTCCTTTTACATGCGCGGCCCAATAACTATGGAGGTGTTTGTGGTGTGATTTTATTTTAACGCTTGCGGAAATTCACATTTAAGTGCCGAGCGACATTTCTGCCGCCCGGCAGGCCGGGAAGGCATGTCGACGATCTTACGTCGACACTATGATTGTATAATGCTCCCGGCAAAAAGTCGATTGACACATCTGTCATATTTGCGCCAAATAGCGTTAAATAGTAGCCATATGTGATGGGAAGGTGCAATAATGAACGAAGAATGCAAGGATTGCAAACGTTCTGAAACAGGCTGCCTAAAGTATATCTCCAGTTTGTCTCCCGAAGATTTACGAGACTGGTGCTTGCGTCGAAAGAACGCGCTATTGTTAAGCAATCAAGGAATCGCCGACGCCGCGAATATTTCAAAACGCACTGTAGACAGATTCTTTTCTGTTGATGCTCACGATTTTCGATTTTCGAGTGTGCAGCCGATTGTATATGCGCTACTGCAAGACTTCGATTGCCGCGTGAACTCCACGCAAACGGTGTTGGAAGCCGAGCGCGCAAACATGAAGATTCAAAATCTGGAACAGCAGCTTAAAACGGAAAAGCGTGATCTTGTATTCGCTCGAAAATATATAGTCATATTGAGTGTTACACTGGCAATCGCCGCCGCTGTGATCGTTGCGGCGCTCGTCTTTGATATGCTTCACGCGGATAAAGGCTTTTTCTGGCTTGCTACGAAGAATTGAGGTGTATTCCCGTGCGTATTCCTACGCCGCGACAATTGCCGTCCGGGAAATGGTTTGTGCAAGTACGAATCAAAAACAAAAGCTTTCCGATAACGCGCGACACGAAAGAAGAATGCGTAAACGAAGCAACCTATATAAAAGCTTCACACGCCATTGGTCAGTTACCGATTCGCGAAAAAGAGTTTTTGACGATTGACCAGCTTGTGCAGGCGTACATTCTTTCGCGCGAAAATAAAGGCCGCTCCCCGTCTACGGTTCGCGGCTATATCGTTACGCACAATTCTCACTTTAACTCGATAAAGCACCAACAGTTTTCGCGCATTCGAAACTGGCAGGACATTGTAAACGAAGAAAGCAACCAGTATTCCGGCCAAACGATGGTTCATGCGTGGGGGTTGCTTGCCGCTTCTTTTCGCTATGCAGGTCTTCCCGTTCCGAACGTATCAATCGACCATGAGCGGAACCGTGAACTGCCGTTTTTGGGCAAAGCACAGCTTGCCGTGTTTTTAAACGCGATAAAAGACACGAAGGTTGAGCTGGCAGCACTTCTTGCGTTGCATAGTTTGCGCTGTTCGGAAATATACGCACTGACGCGGGATCATATCGATACTGTTAACCGTACAATTTTAGTTGATAAATCATGCGTTTTAGATAAAAACAATCATTATGTGATTCGAAATTCAAACAAAACGAAACTTTCCACGCGAACAATACCGATTTTTATTCCCCGTTTATTGGAAATAGTGGAAGATAAAACCGATCCTCTTATTGATATTAAGCAAAACGCAATGCGAAAAATAATCAAACGAATCTGCGAAAATAACGGCTTGCCGAGCGTTGGGTTGCAAGGTCTGCGACGCTCGTTTGCATCTTTATGCCATAGCAAAAATATACCAGAACGTACAACAATGCTATGGGGCGGCTGGTCGAGTTCTGTTACGATGCACAAATTCTATATCAAGCTTGACGAAGAAGATTTGTCTCGTCAAGCGCAAACGATGATGTTTGAAACCTACGATTTGCTAACAAAAGTTAATGCAACATCCAAGAAACGTTGGAAACTCAAGCGTTTTGAAGGTTCGTGAGTGTCATTTCAATCCACACTCTATTGTAAATATAAATAAGGGCAAAGACGAATAATCTTTGCCCTTATTGTATTTTTGCTATATTTCAGCGGAATATTTATACATATTATTCACTTGAAATAAGCGCTATTTGTGCCATTTGTGCCGCGTTCCGCTAATAAACGCTAACGCGCTAACGATAGCATAACGCGAACGCGTGCTGTATGATCGATGATCTTCTCATGCTCCCAATCCCATACAGCTTGCATTGATGACGGGACTTCTTTGCCGGACGCCGCAATAAGTCGAACTGCCTGTTTATGCAGCATATCCGCATGAGAAAGTTCCTGTTCAGACAGCGCGGCAAACGTTGTCGAAAGTTCCTTGTCGACTTCCTTGTACTTTGCGGCAAGCTTTGCGTATGTCTCGGCGTCGTTTACTTCTTCTTCAATATGAGAAATCAACGTTTTAACAACTTCCATGCGCGGCACTCCTTATGCGATTTTCGTAACCACAACGGCTGCATTCGACACAACAGCCGCCACGCCGGAACTGACAAACGTCAACGATGCAGGAACATTAGACGATACCGCGCAACAATTCGGCTGTACTCTGACAATCGCAGAGAAGCCGAGGTTTACAATATCAGTTTCCGTGCCGCTATATGCAGTCGCTTCTGCGCCGGATACGTTTACACCGTTGTTCTGCATCTGGATTTTTACATTTCCTGCCGCCCCGGTTTCTACTGCATCGGCGTTAAAATGTACCATATAATAGCCGGGGCGATTTAGGTTGATCGTATTATTCCCGGCGACATGCGTCGCTACGCATCCGGTTTTTACGGCATTCTGAACAAATGCAAGCGGAGCGTTCGCGGCAAGTGTCTGTTCGGTCGAATTGTAAGTAAAAAGCATTTTTTTGTTCCTCCTTCTTAAAGAAAAACAGGCAGATTTCGCACCTGCCTGTTTCTGTTAGGCGCGAGTATGCGCTCAGACGTTCGTGCATCCGCATCCAAATCCGTTAGACGCGGTATACGGCGAACAGGTATTGTAAGCCGGGATCGGGAACGGGCGCAGAGCGTTAATCAGCGTGGAATTCTGCGCCTGCTGGGAAAGCTGGAACTGTGCCGTCTGAAGCTGGTCGCGCAATTCCTGCATCGTATTCTGCGTAATCAGCGCGCGCGTGGCTTCACCTTCGGCATGAATCGCGCTGGTAATATCGCAAGTATTTTTCGCCGCTTCATAACGCACCGCATCGATATTGCGGTTCGTTTCGCAGCAGCACTGTTGCATTTGCGCACCAAGCGCGCTCACGGAACTCTGAATGCCATTGCTCAACTGCGCGTTTTCATAACCAAGGGAACAAATCCCGTCTCCGATAGAAGACAGCTTGTTCATAATCGAGTTGGTATCAAAACCGCGCTGAATGTCTGCATTGGTCGCACGATCACCGCCGCCGAATACACCGCTACCCCCGCCGCCAATTGCAAGCAGGAAAATAAACAGAAGAATAATCCAGCCAACGCCGCCCATATCGCCGTCACCCGCACCGCCTTTCGTCAGCGCCGCAATGTCGGCAGGGCTAATGCTGCCATTGTCCATCATCGCATTGTACCTCCATCAAGATTTATATAATCCCCTGTGGCCATCAGAGGTTTATACCGTATTGCCGCGCCAAACGCACGACTCCTTCCTGTGTTATGCCGCGCTGTGCCAGCATATTATTTAAAAACGCCTGCTGTTGTTCCGGCGTTTTATTTTTCATCATTTCTTGTGCCTGCTTCCACGCCTGCGCGGCTTGTGGGTTTTTTCGCAGCAGAGTGTTGATTGCCGCCATTGCAGGATTGATATTCATTTCTCATTTCCTCCTTAAATTGTTCAAATTCTGCGCGAGTGATATATGTGGGAGGTTCCGGCATAACAGGTTTTTCGTAAACAAACGTTTTAAAATCTGCCGCTCCCGTTTGCATGTTAAACGTTTTCACATATATTTTCCCATGCGCAATATCCGTAAAAACGTTGATCGTAGAGTCAAACGGAATTTGCGCGGAAATTGCTTCCTGTTCGCACGTTACAACGCGTCCGACAACGCCAGTCTGCTCCATTTGCTGCAAGCGCTGTTGATAGTTAATCATCGGATTATAATATTGCATTGCATTCTCACCTCTCGAAATCAGTGTAAAATAAAAAAGGACGGTCAACCTTTCGATTAACCATCCTTAATCCATCAAAGCAATTCGGCCATTTTATCTTTTATTCTTCGGATTCTCCGTTCGACCTTCTCACAGCCGTATAAGCCGGACGGATACTGCGCGCCGTATCTTTCCTGCATTAGAAACGATATTTCAACCACGCCGAATCCGCGTGCGCGCAATCTGAAAATCGCAAGTTCTTCGTCGGTAAATCCTGCGTTTTCTTCGAAATATAGCCGTAATTGCGTCGGATATTGTAAGTTATTTTTTGTTCCCGGGGTTGTCAGGCGGCTTTTTAATTCTTCGTTCGTCAACATATTCTCCTTTTCTGATTTGATCGAAAATCATTCCGATTAACGTATCATTCGGCATATTATGCCAATCGGGAATTGTTTTGTCGAGAATCCTTTCAAGTTCTGGTTTCATGCGCCCTCCCGGTCTTGTTAGTTACTTAATAATCGCGTCAAACCCCGCCGCTTTCAGTCGCGCAACGAGCGCTTCGGCGTTTTCCTTTTTCGAAAAAGCGCCACACTGCACTCGATAAAGCTGTGCGGGGGTTTCGGGTTCGGGCGGCGTTTCGGGGACATACGCCACGCCGTAGTAATTGCAAATGCCCTGCGCGATTGCTTCGCCGATGTCCGTGGTATGCTCGATGATCCACTTCGCCGTCTCCGCTACATCGTGAAATTCGCATTCGACGTATACGCACGGCGCCTTAGTATTTTTGATCTCATACCAGCAGCGCTGTTCAAACACACCTTCGGACACACCCGGCGTGATCGGCGCGAGGACGTTAAAAATCGCCTGCGCCGCGCGGAAGCCATCGCCGCCAGTTTTCCATGCGTAGCAGCGCGTTCCGGTCGTCTGCCCGTTCGCCGCATTCGTGTGAATCGCGACATGCAGGTCAGCGCCCCATTTGTTGGAATCAGGGACGCGAGTATACATCGTGCCGCCGCCGACAGCAACGTTAAAACCGCAACGTTTCAGTGCCACTTCACACGCCTGCGCGATTTTCATGCACTGCGTGGCTTCATTCGTGCCGCCGTAAGCGTAAGGGTTCTCATGCTGAGAAGACGGGGACAGATAAATTTTAGCCATTGGTTTTATCCTCCTTATGATAGTTTACCGTGCTGATACACAAAACGCCGCCCAGGAATGCGGTGAATGCCGTGATCGTCTTGCTGATCTGATCGGACAGGGGCCAGCCCCAGACAGCGGCAAGCGTCATGTAGAGCGTTGCGGACAGGGGCATGACGAGCATGACGAACCATTTCAAAAAATCGTAGAGCTTGTCGGGGATTTTCGAGGGAAATTTCATTTGATTTTCTCCTTTCAGTTTTCGTAGATGATTTTTTTGCCATATCTCACGGCGCACTCATGCTCGATGGTGCAGCCGTTGGCATCATGCCAGCCCTCACAGAAGTACACGACGTCCGCTTCGCCGAGCAGCTTAATGCTTTCGCCGAGATACCAAAGCGGCGTAATGTCTGCGGGCGCCCCCTCAAAGAAGGAATTGATGATTTCCGCGTCGGGAAATTTCTTCGAAACGTAAACGCGCTCGCTCTTGATTTCCGCGTCGCTTTTGCCCTTCATGGGCTGACTGATAAAGAGTTTCATTTGATTTTCTCCTTTCGCTTAGCAAAGATTGCCAGTGTACTATCAGTTTTCATCACACTTTTTTGATAGTGTAGTAGCAACTTTGTTCACTTTTGCGTGAAAGTTGTTATGTTTCTGATGGATTTTGTTATGTTTCCGACGGATTTTGTTATGTTGCGGTCACTTGATGGTAACTTGATCGTCTTGCGTCATCGCAGCCCGATCCGCGCCAGCGCGTAGCCCATGATCGCCGCGATGATCGCGCTGATGATCTTGTCCACGATGCCATCCCAGCGCTTCGCTGGCTTTTCGGCGAGGACTTTGATCTCACGCTTGATGGCGTCCACATCGTCCCCGATCTGGTTCTGCTTCTCGGCGAGGACGGCGACGGACGAAACCAACTTGTTAAATTGTTTCTGCTGTTCCTCCAGCTTGTCGATACGGTGCGTGTTGCTCTTGCTTCTTTGTTCGTTGTCGTGCGTCAATGCGATCAATTCTTCATGCGTCATCACCCTTTTCCTCCAAGTCGTTGATTTCTTTTCGCCATGCCGCGCGCTGTGCCAGCACATCCGCATATTCTGTACGGATATTCTTCAATGCGGTTAAAAGCGCTGTCAGGCTGTCTGCGCTCGTCATAGCGTCAACTGCCTTTGCGGTGATGTAGTCGGTCTGTGCTAATTTCTGTTTCAACGCCGCAATCTGACTCCTAATTTTTTCAGCCGCGCTAAACTCAATATAACGTTGCACCGTCTCATATTCGTCCCACGCTTCCCGTGCGGGGACGCCCGGAATATCGATTACTTTTTCAATGTCTTTACCGCCGTTCGGATATTCGGCGACGGTAACATAATGAAAAACCTCTTCAATCGCTTCTGTTGCCGCGTGATGAACTTTTACAATCTGCTCTTCGATGAGACGTCCATTTTCAAGGTTTGGTGCTGTAATTTCATTTCCCAAAGCGTCAATGATTCTCATTGCAAGTCTCCTTATGCCGTCCGCTTCCAGACATAGACGGACAGGTAGGGCGGCATATTGTTATGAGCGCCGCCGCCCATATTACCGCCATTAAAATTGATTGTGGGGTATTGACTGTCGAAAGTGAATGTAATCGTACTTGCCCAGTCACCGCGTCCAAGCGCACCGCCAGTGCCATTGACACTGACAGCGCCCAAAATGCTGCCGCTATGCTTATGATCCGGAATTTCAGCCACGGCCAGCGTGTGTTCCGCTTCGCCGCCCGTCGCCCCCGCAGCGTAAGTGTCACCCGATGCAAGCAAGAAGGCATCTTTAATCCGCTCCCATGTACCACCAAAAAGCGACGCCGGAGACGTAGAATTAACGGACATATAAATTGAACCAACAGGGTAGAGGTTCGAAATATCTTTTGCTACATGCGTATGCGCCGTATTCGCCTTCCCGTTCAATGCCGCCGTAATTACGGCATTTTGAACCGGGTTCGTGCTCGTAGAAGACATTGCCGCATCAATCGTGATATCCGCGCCGTCGCCTTTATCGCCTTTTGGAATGCCGAAATCGAAAATCGGTGCGGAATCCGGCGAACCGACACGTCGCGTTACCGTTGCACTGCTCCCAGCAGAAAGCGTTGTCGTTGTTCCGGCCTTAACGTTAGGCGTTACGCCTGACGCGCCGTCATTTCCGCGCGGGATTGTAAAATTGAAAACAGCAGCGCTTTCTGTGCCGGAATTTGTCACCGCCGCATTGCTTCCCGGCGCGCCAGTAGATACCGTGCCAACTGATACGGTCGCCGCCGCTCCGGGGTCGCCTTTGTCGCCTTTTGCGCCTTGCAATTGGCCTTGATCCTTCCACGTCGAGCCGTCCCACAAATAAATGTTGTACGGCGCGGACGATCCGACGTTATACATATCGCCGACGTTCGGATTCGTCACCGCCGCTTGCAGCGCCGAAAGCGTTGCGTAAGTGCCGAGAATCGTAAGCCCAGTTCCCGTATCGCCCTTGTCGCCTTTTTCTCCTTTATCACCGCGCGGAACCGTGAAATTCAGCACTGCCGCACTTGCTGTGCCGGAGTTTACAACAGAAGCATTCGTGCCTGCCGCACCCGTGGTCGTGGTTCCAACAGCAACCGTTGCACTGTCACCCTGCGACGGTTTGCCGGAATCCTTAAACTGCATCGTAGACGGATCGTAAACATACCAGTTTCCATTATCTCCGATATATGGCACGTTTTCGCTGCCGCCGGATTTTGCCGCTTCGTTAATTGCGGCGACGAGCGTCGTTTTGTCCGTCGTGGTTAAGTCCGTCAGCTTGCCAACCGCGCCGTCGATCACGTCCATATTACCGTTCAGATCGTCGACTTGAACGTAATCGCTTCCGGCAGGCTTTTTAAGCTGCATATTTGGCGTGTATGTTGCCATGTATTTCCTCCTTTCAAGTGCCTATTGCAATCCAAGAAATAACACCGCTTGAAGGTGTGCTACCACCAATAACAGCATTAAACCCAGACGTTGATACACTGGTTACTTTAATTGCGCCAAAATTACCGCTTCCATACGATCCAGCAGAAGACCAAGACGTAATTACTACAGGTTGAGACGTAAATGGAGTGCTTCCAAATGATATGTTTGTATTTGCATTCGAATTTATTTCAGCATATCCACTAATGATAATCGGAATCGGATATGTTATGCCGCGATTTATTAGGGTTACGTTAGGGCATTGCCCATTGTATCCCGCCTGAATCTGCGACGTTGGCTGTAACGTACTAGAATCAACCAAATCCACGCTGCCCGCATTCACAACCAATCCTTGCCCATAAGTGCTGATACTGCCGACTTCTTGCTTGTTTTCGCCCGTACCGTTGTACCACGCCGCACCGATTCGCGGTATTTCCGAACCGCCACCCGGAAGAACGCCAAACAGGGCAGACGCGTTTACCGTATATTCTCCTTCTGAATCTTCCGCCGTGAAGCTGATTTGATTCTCGATGTTCCCGACAAGATTTAAGTCGCCGGACGTGGAAACGGAAAATACTTCGGAATCGTCCGCGTTTATGATCTTGAAACCGCCGTTCTTAATCGTCAGACCGTTTGCGTTGAATTCCAGCTTCGACGCGTTTACCGCCGCCGTAATGCCGTCTACGGTCTGCGACATTTCAGATACGTTTCCTTCAACGTCCGTGATCGTGGACTTGATGCCGTCAATCGTATTCTCGATTTCGTGGAATTTTGCATTGCGTTGGATAATCTGACGGTTTGACGCCGTCATAATCGGGCGTTCACGGGAACCCGTGCTTTCGTAGTCAACAACCGCATTTCCGCCGCTCCAAGTGATCGTTTGACAGAAGATCAACAGCGCAAGCGCAGATTTTCCGTCGTTCACCATGACGATATCCCCGGCTTCAATCGACCAGTCACAGATAGCGGAAACCGCCATCGGCTTATATGCGCGCGTCGTTGCAAGGCGGTTGTAGATCGGTACGGCTTTCGTGCGAACTTCCGTATCGCTATTGCCGTATAAAAACGGGTTGTCGACAATCTGATAGCCGTTTTCTCCCGTTCCAATCACAACGCCGATGTCCTTCTCCGTGACGATAACTTGCAATTTATCGATAAGATCGATTAGAAATTCTGCACAATCGTTCTCGAAAATATTGCTTGCCGAGATCGTCACCGTCGTAGGATCGAACCACGCAAGTTCAAGTTCACCGTCGCGCGTGAATCGTGCGAACGTACAAGACGCTTCCGCAATCCAACCGAGCAGTTCGCGCCCGGTTACGTTCTCCATCTGCACGGGTGCTTCATCGAATGAAAGCGTTGAATTGATGAACGTCGTCGTCGCGCTCGTTACGCCGACGAAGTTACACAACCCGCTATAAATCTGTGCGAGCGTGATCGGGTATTTGATGCCGTTGATGTAATCGTCAACAATGACGTCAAATTTCGTCATGCGGTCGTTTGCTTCGACTTCGACGAGGTCTGCTTTGCGTTTCGTCGGTAGATCGGCAATAAAAATACCAAGTTTCGCATATTCGTACGTCGTTATTTTGCCGTTAGAGTAGAACTCATAAAGCAGATTGTCGTTCATCCACATTCCGCGTCCGGCCTGCGCCCAGCGTGAGATTTTCGCCGTCATGAACGCGTTTGTAGAGGACGACGGCGTAAATAACTGCGCCCACGTGAACCCTTCCAGTTCCGACCATTTCTTGCTTTCCAGCGAAGACCAGTCGGAAGAAGTATCGCCAATCGGCGTCAAGGTCTGCGTTGACGCATCCCATGCGGCAACCCACGTATAGCCGTCAACCGAGATTGCATAAAGCGTTGCACCGACAATCAACAGCGCGTGTACGTCAAACGGCGGTTGTACCGCCGCCGCGCTCCCGTTGATCGAAAGACGCGGCGACGATCCACCGAGAAACACCGTTTCATTCGCACCGCCGTAGTCAAACACGGCTTTGCAGTTTGCCGCAAATGCTTCGCCCTGTTCCGTGTTTACGCAAACGCCGAGCGACGCTTCAAATTCCCCGTATTCGAACCCATCAAGCAAGTGCGCGTAATTCAGAATCGTATACCCAATCGTAGACGCGGGACAGGCTCCGATTTTAAGATTTTCGTCGAGATTCGCGTTTTCAGTAAATTTAACGCCGTCAATGTGAATATCTTCGTTCGTAATCAGCGTGGAATTGAATTTCATCAATGCGCGCACGTCTGGGTTTGGATTCATAACAGCCGTATGAAACGCGTTGCTTGCAGTTCTCAAGCTGTCACCTCCTTAATACTCGATAATACCGACCGTCAGATCGGCAATCCACTCGCCGTCCGTCGGCAGCCACACAGCCGTCCAGTTGCGATCACCCGCATAACAGGTCGTCGTGCGATTCGTACCAGTATTCGGGTCTGGGAATGTAAACGAAAACTGCGGCGTATTCATAAGCGTCAAAATTTCTTGCAGTTTGCCCCATGAGATATTTTTATACTGCAATTCCGTCGGAATCTTCCGCGCAACCCAGTTTCTATGGAGATACCCGTCAACGCCGCGTTCGGCAGACGTATCAAGGTCGCTTGTAGAACCGCTGAAACCGTGCGGATCGGGAATCGGCGTGCCGTTGATAGCAAAGCCCAGATTATAACTATACTGACGCATCACACATTCCCCCTCACAATATTATACGCATCTAACGCTGCCTGTATTGAGCGCCCGGTCTGCGCGTTCGAGCGAAATCTGCTGCCGAACTTTGCAAGCAACGCGGCAAGCAGTCTGTTCTGTTCGCGCAGAAGTGCGTTCTGTTCCGCGTTCGCACGCGCGACACCGCTTGCAACGCCTTCGACAATCTGATCGTTGTTCGCAACGGCAGAACGCCCGTTCATCGTACCGACCATTTCCGGGCCATTCTCTCCGGCAATGAAAAGCTGTCCCATATCCGGGAAGCCACCTTGTGCGTACCAGTCAACGCTAAGTTTCGGCATGCTAAACGTTTGACCGAATATCTTTGTTTGCGTTGTAGTAAACCGAAAATGTGGAAGCTTAATATTCAGCTTCGGCAAGGACAGACGCGACCACCAAGACGTCAAGTTGCTCCAAACAGATTTGATACCGTCCCACAAGCCTTGAATGAGGTTTTTGCCCTTCGTCTCGAAGACTTTGGAGGGAGAATTGATATCATACACCTTATCAAACTCAATTCCGATTTTGGAAAACAACGGATTCAAGATCGACAGCTTGCTTGTGACTTCGCGCACCATGCCGCCGAAAAGCCCTTTAATTACATCCTTGCCGCCAGTTTCGAATACGCCCTTCAGTTTGTCAAACGTACCTTCGCCGTAAAGCCCGTCAATGATCCACTTTAACAGCTTTCCGGTAAGGCCTTTTGATTCAAACATTGCCTGCATGTCTTTCTGCCAGTTTTCAAGAAAATCGTCAAAATCGCCATTAAGAATGCTTTTGAGCATTCCGAATCTTGCTTCCGCGCTTTTCTTGATCGAATCCCAGTTGACAGCAATTTCCGTAATAGCAAAAGACAGAACAGCGGCAACGGGAATTGCCCATGCTCCAGCCCCAAGCGCCGTTAAGCCGATTCCGATAAGCACTCCAGACAGTGCGGTTTGAAGCATTCCGCGAAGGCTAACGAAGTCATAATCGCCAGCAAGAATGTTTGAAATATTATCAAACAACAGCGTAACGCCAAGCGAAATTGTGCCAATTCCAATTAAATTTTTAAGCGATCCAGTGGCCGTTGTAAGCGTTCCGAGATCACGCAAGAAATTGGCAGAGAATTTCCACAACAGCAACGCAACGCCGATATTCTTCACAGCCTCCCAAATCCAGTCAATATTCTTAACGATCCAGTCGACTTTAGGCTGAATAACCTTCATAATTTCTTCAACGCGCGTCTGCACTGCATCGCCGATAAAGTCATAGGACGGAAGATCAAGCCCAAGATCACCGCCGCTAACACCGCCGCTTCCACCAGAGCCACCGCCGGATTGCTGTGTGATAAGGTTAATCTGATCGAACCCAGCAAGCGTCTGTTTCAGTTTTTCCGCACTGCCTGTTGCGTCGTCGAGGGAAGAAGAAATGCTGCCTGCGCCAGTAGAAATATTGTTGCCCCACTCGACGTCGCTCATCGTGTAACCAAACAGGCTTGCAATTGCCGCCGCAACCTGTCTCGCGGCTTTCGCAAAAGCAATCAGCCAAGGCAAAACCTTTGTCAAGATCGGAATGAAAATGTTGCCGATTTCACGAGCGACCATACGAAGCTGCGATTGCAGGATTCTAAGCTGGTTCGCTGGACTGTCAAGCGTGCGTGCCATATCGCCCTGCACCTGCGTAACCTGTGTCATAAGGGCAATGTATCGCAGTTCGCTTTTTTCCGCCTGCGTCATCGCATTAACGGATTTCGCAATTCCGTTTTCAAGCGCGATTGCTTGTAGACGCGTCTGCGACAGGTCAAAACCGAGGTTTCGGACGGGTTCAATTTCGCCGGAAAAGCCGGAACGAATTGCGTTGACGGATTCCGTAATTGTTTTGTTGTAGTACGACGAAACGTCATACGCCAACTGCGTCAAATTTTGGCTCATGAGCGCCGCCTTGTCGCTTGCGACGTTAAAGCCCGTGGCAAGCGTCATAAATACGCCCTGTGCATTCGCCCATTCGGCAATGTCAATGCCCATAACTTCGCTAACCTGTTCTGCGTATTCGTGCGCGGATTTTGCGTATTCGCCCATAGAAACATTAAACAGGTTCATGGATTCGATGTAGTCAGAGGCGCGATCAATAAAAGTGCTTTTTATTTTTTTTAAAACACCCCATACAGCGCTAAGACTTCCAAGGTTTGAACCAAAACTCAAAATCGAAGTTCCAAGCTTATAAAACGACGCACGCGCTCTATCCGCCGATTCCGGGAAATTCTTCACCGCGTTTGCGGCCGCCTGCACGTTTACCGGAAGCTTCGAAAACGCCGTTGCGACGACGTTCATCTTATTCGCAAGCGGGGTAAGCGCGTTCGACAGCTTTTCCATGCGGTCGGCAAAATCGCTCATCGTCTGTGCGTCAAGCTGCGAAATAATCGCGGGAAGCTTCGACAACTGGTTTACAAACGTGCCAAGTTGCGCCTTCCCCAGTGTCGTAAGCGGCTGCAACCCGTCCGCAAGCGCAATCAGCTTGTCTTGCGCCGTCCAATCGAGACTGGAAACAGCCGTGCTAATCGCGCTCAACTGCGTTCCAATGTTTGCGCTGATCCGCACGTCTTTTACCGCCGACAATGCAGAAATGCCGTTTGCAAGGCTCGTCAACTTTGCGCCTGCATTCGCATCAAGCCCTGCAAGTGCGCCACTTATTTTGCCAAGCTGGTTCGAAAGCGCGGTCAAACCGGGCGCGCCGCCTTTCACTTTCTGCTTTAAATTGTCCAGTTTCGCCGCAAGCGTATCTACCGCACTGTTTGCGCTTGTCGCATTGCCTTCGATTGTAATTACAAGGCTATCAATATCTGCCATTCTTTGTTCACTTCCTTTTATAAAGGAAGAAGGGAACGTCATTCGGTTTTATGACGTTCCCTCCACACCCTTTCAAGATCGTTAAAATATGCAATCGCTTTCTGCCGCTCTTTTTCCGCGCGTTCGGCAGGGGATTCCCGCTTACGCTTTTCTGCCAAAAGATCAATCGGCTTACTGATGTATTCCTGTTTCTTTCGTCCTCTGCCTGACAGGGCGTTACCGACTACAACGCTAACGGCATTGTAAACGTACAGGCCGTTCAGCCATGCAAATTCGTTCTGCTGTTGCTGCTTGAAGCGAAACGCGTCGTAATAGGCGCAAACGGCAATCGGATCACCATACCAATATTCATCGGACGGCATACCGATTGACAGGAAGAAAGCGAAAGACTGGTTTAACAGGTCAGTAAGACTTTTTACAGACTCACCGACCACTTCGCGTTTTTTCGATCTTCCTCATCGCCGAGAATCAGCGCGTTAATCGGAGTCTGATACAGTTCGACCAGACGCGCCAGCTCATCCGTGGACAGACCGCCGATTTCATCGAGCATGGCGTCCGTTTTTGCACGGGCAATGTTCGGGTGATTCTTGCGGAAAGCATAGAACCAAAGAGCGCGAATGTTGGTTTCGGGGAACGTGGTCAGTTCCTCCAATTTAAACTTATTTGCTTCTGCAAAGCGCACCGCGTCACGGTTGAATTCCAGAATATAGGTTTCACCCGTCTTCGGATCGGAAATTTTAATCGGTTTCACTTCCATTTTTCGTTCCCCTTTTTAAAGATTAGGTCAAAGTAGGTTTCGTTCCCCAGCCTTCAATCTGCGTGGGGGCAACATAGGCGTCGACTTCAAACACGGAATCCGTGTCAACGGCAGAGAAGCCGAGCGGAGACGGTTCGCCCTTGAAGAAGAACGCCTTCGTAAGGCCGGGAACAACGTGGACAAACCACATTGCCTTGTCGTCTTTCGACGCCGTTTCATACGCCGTCACAAGCGCGGCCCATTCCGTCTGGAACTGTTCCGTCATGTTCGCCGTATAAGCAACAGCGCCGCCGACGTCCTTCAGGCCGGGAATGTATGTTCGATATTCCGTAGCGTCAAGCGTGGTCGTCTCAAGGGAGCTAGGTTCGGGGTTGAAGTCCGGGATAGACTTAATACCCGTAAGCTTCGTCCAGCCCGTAGTGGGCTTCGTACCAGCCGTAGCTTCCGCGCAATAGGCAACCTGAATGCCAGCCGTGGAAAGGTCAATAGCCATGAGCTTTTACCTCCTGTAAATTCTGTAGTCATCGGAGATTACAGCCGAATAACGCGCCGTAATCCTGTAGATTCGTTGGTCTGCGTTCTGTGTTCGCGCAACCATCACGCGATAGAACCCAAGATTCTGCATCGCAGAATCGATCAAATTCAGTACGTCTTTCGCTTCCTGTTTGGAGAATGCGTAGCAATTCAGTTCGTAGCTGATATTCGCATACGGCTCCTTCAATTCGCCGCCAAGACCGCGATTGTAGGCCGTATTATCAATCTCCATAAGCGTCATGCAGGGGAAAGACGGGGGAGCGTCAATCTGTTCTCCATACCGCGAACCGTCCGGGTATTTCGCATCAAAAATATCTGCGATGTGATTAAAAATCGCATTTTCCGCATCAATCACGACGAAAACACCTCCCGAGCAATTCGCATTATGTTTTGGCGCATTTCCTGCGCCGTATAGAACATCGGTGCATTCGCCGGGGTACCGCGCGTATAACCGCCCGGAGAATAGAACCAGTACTCGTTAGAGCCTTTGCCTTTGCCGTATTCGCCGATTCCCACAACGCCCGGGGGACGTTGTCCGGGGTATCCGTCTGCACCGTTGTAGTACACGCCAGCGCCAAACTCGATGAAACAGACGTCTTTACCGTTTGCAATGATTTGCCATCCGCCTGTTTTGGTGGACTGAACGTCAAGCTCAAAATCGTGCGAATCCGGCTCAAACGCCGCCGTTTGGAACCGAACAGTTGCCGTCTGAAAGCCGAGCAATGCAAGGCGTTTAACGATCAAATCCCCTCTCAGAGCAAGCGTTCGCTTGTATGCTTGCAACTGATTAATCGCGTTATCAATCGACTGCTCACTTAACCGCATTCGAATCGTGCGCTTCATTGCACGATCCTCTGGACGGCAAGCAGGACACTATTCTTCCAAACAGCTTTTCGACGCACCGTGTAGTTTGGCGTTTCGCTTCCGTCGAGATACAGCACCGACAATTCGTCAATGTCGCATTTCGTATCCGCCGTGCTGATTACACGGTCGTAATCCTGAAACAATCCGAACGCTTCCCGTGCAACATAGCCCGTGCCGGAGGAAACATACATTCGGGCTTCCTGCACCTCTCCATAAGAAGGTTTGAAGCTGCCTGTTTTATTTCCGTATGGATCAATCTGTTCCGTCTTTCCCGTGTAGTTCTGCCACTTTACGACGGTTGTATTCCGATGCAGATTTCTCATTTGATCGTCCCCGTCATAGGCACAACTTCTCTCAGCAAATCTTGTGATACGCTTGCGTCTGCCCAACTGCGATTTACGCCGTTTTCACTGTGCGACAACTGCCCCTCAGCACCCATGCGATCATATAGATCAATCGCAATGCGCAGTTGCAAATCAGCGTATCTGTCGGGGACGGTTTCACTTCCGTCCCCGAACGGATAACGCCGCGCAAGAATGGCCTGCTTCGCGCTTTCGAGCAGATCGAGAATCAGTTCATTATTCGTTTCTTCTGTCCGCACCTTGAAGCGCTCAAGCAAGTCCATTCTTATTCACTCCTTAATTAAGCCCCGGTTTTCGTGGTCAGTTCGCCGCCAGCAACATAAACCGCCTGATGATAGGTGGGCTTGCTGAACGTGCCGGACAGCCCGGTAATCTTGCCGTGATACCACTCAGCGCCGTAGTCAAGACCAAGCTGACCGTAAATCTGGTAGCAGTCAGCCGCACCAGTCTTTGCAAGCGGTTCAAGGAAGAAGTTGCCCTTGCCGGGAACAGGCATATACACGGGCGCGCACACATCGGGGTTGATGATAAGCGCCGTCTTTTCGGCAACGTACGGGTTCGCCATGATGCCGATAATGCCAAACGGCGTAACAAGGCTATCAATCTTAATGCCGTTAACGTCGCGCGCGCCGGGAACAACCGTCATGCCGTTCGCAGAAGCGTCTGCGTTAAGCTGCATAATATTGATCGGACGCGCCATCAGAACAAGATTGCTCGTCGGCGCATACGCATCGTTGATCTTCTGGATCAATTCGGCAACGAGCCAGAAACCGAGGTCTGCATTGCTTGCCGCCTTCGTATTGGTAGTAATCGCGTTTGCGATGCCGCGCGTCTTGTAAGCGACGTCGTCATACGTGCCGTCCTGATACGCGCCGTTCAGGAACGTGAACTCGATGTCGTTCTGCATCGCCTTCATTGCGTTCGCAACCTGAAAATCCAGTTCGTCGGACGGGTTCGCGGTCGCACCCACATAATTCAGGCCGGAAAGCTGTCCCATGGAAGACTGCTTGCCGTAAGAAATCGACAGCGACTTCTGGAAAATCTGACAGACGTTCGTGTTCTGCGTGCGCGTGACAAATTCGGGGGTAGGCGCAGTCAAAGACGCGGTTTCCGTAATTGCGGGCTGTGCCGTGCCGCCGCCCGTGGTATACGCAAGCGACGTCGGGAAGCTCCAATGCTGAACCGTGCGGGACTTGCCGCCAATCAGCGTGCTAAACGGCGTGCTGGTGTTACCCTTGTTAAAAAGCATACCGCTATAGTTCAGCAAATTGTGGGAAGTCATAACGGCAGTTTCATTCGTAGCCATACTCTTTTTTCTCTCCTTTGTTTATTCTTTCTGCTGCTGTTTTCGGATAAATGCCGCAACAGCCGTCATATCACCGCGACTGTTCGCATCGGCAATCGCCGCCGAATAATCCATAGCGGCGGGAGCCGCACTGCCAACGGGCGGTTTCGGCGCTTCCTGCATGAGTTTTTCACGCAACGTCTGCTCCAAGTGTTCGGCGTATTTACGCTGATTTTCAATCTGCGCTTTCATGTCTCCATCGACAATCGCCTGTGCCTGTGCGGTCGCAAGTTCTGCGCTCCACCCAAGCCCAAGATATTCATTCTGCATATCGGAAAATCTGATCCGCTTTTCCAGTTCGGCAATACGCGCTTCCGCGTCGGTGTTCTTCTCCGCGTTTTCACGCATCTGCCGCTTGTTTTCCGCAGCTTCCTTCATCACTTTATCGAACTGCTGTTTCGTATACATCCCAGCCGTGGGATCGTAACCCTTCAACGCAGCTTCAATTTCTGCGGCGGTCATGTCTTCCCGGTATTTTTCTCCCAACACCTGTTTCAGATCCATTTTGCGTTTCACTCCTATTTTGCGATTTTCGGCTTCTCTGCCACGCGTTTTTACGGCTTCTCTGCCAAATCTTTTATCGGTAACAGATAACACCTGCAATTGTAGTGCGGCTTATCTGGTACTTTATCAATCGGATAAATCTTCCCGTTTCGGTCGCGGCACGTTTTACACGTCCGCTCATCAATCGTCGCGATCCACTTTACTTTCTCAACGCCGCAATCTGAAAACGCGGCGATTACCGCTTCGTCCTCCGTGTCAATCGCATACTGCTGTGACTGTCTCCACCATGCGTTCGCCGCACGACGGATATCTTCGCGCATCGTCTGTTTCCCGGAGTCCGACATGAGTGCTTCCACCAAACGCATTCGCTTCCGCTCGACTTCGTGCTTATAAACGTATTTCGTCACCGCGTTATACGCGACAAGCAGCGCGGCAATCAGCAATACCGGGTCTGTTCTCTTTTTCTGCTCAAACCCCGCATCGCGCGCGTCTGACAGCGCGTCCGCATACGCCGTTTTCGCAATTCGCTTATATGCGGCTTCGTTTTCACTGTCCAGTTTTTCGTACAGCTTTGCGGAACTTCGCTTTACCGTCGTGATCGTATTCAACTGATCGAACGGCGCAAGTGCGAAATTCCCGAACGCCGCATTTATTCTGCGTTTTAACCATTCAAGTTCTTTATCAACCTGTCTGTACGGCGTCCGCATCGTCAATCACCATATCTTCATAATCCCACTTCCGCAGAAAATCTACGCTCTGTGCGGAAACGTCCATCGGATCGTTCCACAAACCGCACGTCGCAATCGCCACAACGGGCGCAATCCCCGCTTCCAGCATATGAAGCAAACTCTGTGTTTTCGTAAGCAGATTATCCGTATTCCGGCGCGAAAACTTAATATCGATATCCGACATTTCCAGTTTCAGCACGCCCTTATTCCGCAGAATCCTAAGCGCCAGCGCAAGAAATTTCCGCTCTGCACGCTTAAACATTTCTTCGTCTTCCCGCGCGCTCGATTCCGCTTGCTGCCAACCGTCGCGCATAATTACCGCCGCGCCAGTGTCCGACGTGGACGTGCCGCCCTTCGTCGTGGACGGAACGCCGCAGATCGTCAGAATCTTTTCGTAACAATAATCGACCAGCACTTGCACCTGTGACTGGTTCAATTCGCCGTCAATTCGCTCGACGTCCGCACCGTCACCCTTAATCTTAATTGCACCCAATCGCGCAAGCGACGCAAGGCCTTCTTCGTCAATATCGCAATTCACAAACTTCAAAAACGCCTGCACGAACTGCTCAACGTCATCAACGCGGTTCGACGTCAGATTATTCAGCGTGTCCAACAGCGGCAATACGGGTTCAAACGCGCCCATGCGCTCCGGGTTCAATTCGTATTCGAATATCGGGATCATTCCGAGCGTGTTTCGCTGTTCGCGCACGATGTTACCGTCAATCACTTCAAAGTAACTATTCGGCGTATAAATACCGAACACGCGATTCCCTTCTTCGTTTAAAACGAATACAACGCCCATAACGGGCGCGTGGCCGAATCCGGCGTTATATACGCAGAACGTGTTACACGGATTCATCGCGTCGATCTTAATCCCGGTTTCACTGTCCGGCTGGATCATACGAACCGCGACGCCGCAAATATACATCCACTGCGCAATCTCTCTGTCGCAACTCGCCTTTTCCGTTGCAAACATAACGTCGTTCAGCGTCGCAACGTCGTTCGTCTTTTCCGTGCCGCGCTGCACGTACGTGATCGGTTCGCCGACCATATACCCGGTTTTAAACCGTACGATTTCGTATGCGTGGTTCTCTACGATCTTATTTGCAATTTCGGGACGTACCGCTTTTTCACGGCATAAAATCGGCTGAATACCACGGAAATATTTATACAAATATTCCGTTTCATTCGCGTTCCGACTGTGAATCAGCATGGCTTTATTCAATTCATCAACCACATTATTCGCCGTGATTTCGGACGTTATCGTGTAAATTTTCGTTCTGCCATGCAAATATCATCACATCCCTTCTCATAAATATTATACGCAACTAATATACTTTCTTTACCACGGGCGCTGAAATACATACACCTTATTCTCGGTCAGCGATTCCGCAAATTCCGCAAGCATTGCAAACGCGTCCGGCACGTCGTCGTGCTTGTTCCTGCCCGCCAGCGTATAGCCGCACAGCATACGCAGCGCAGCGCGGTATTCGGAATCAACATTCTTTCCTTCGCGGAATAAACAATGCTCCTTCACCCACGGCGCGTTTACCATAATCTTCGTTTCTTTGTTCGCGGACGTGAATTTCGTCGTGATTTTACAACGTCCGTCACGCTGCTTTACGCCTTCCTGCACCTTTTCCGCGATCTTTCCTCCCGCCGCGTTGCTCTCAAATCGCGCCAAATGCACCTTCCTGTTCACCAGTTCCGCAATCAATCGCGCTTCAATCGATCCCGGTTCGCCGTTATCGCAAATTATCTTATCGATATAAAAATCTTTCCCGTATTGATACGCAATCGGCATAACGCAGTAATCGTTCCCGCGATCCTTCGTGTCGCATACCGCTAAAATCGCGTCGGGTTCACCGTCCGGCAGTTCGAAATAGCGACGCAGTTCGTCGTCAATATATAACTGTCCTTCCCGCTCAATCGGCTCGTTCATATACAGCGCACGCCACGACGCGTCGTCCATCATGCTTTTCTGTTCAGCGTAAAATTCATCGGAAAATCCGCAAACAGTAAAATTACTATGCCCATCTTCGTCCGTCGCGGGCATCGATAAAAACTCCGAACGCGGGTTCCCTTCATACGCGCGCTCCAAACGTCCGATAACATCGTGTACCGACCAGCGCGTCGCGATGTGCAACTCCCTGCAATCGCGGATTTTTCGCTGTCGTGCATCGTCCGTATATTTCTGCCAGAGCGAATCCAAACGGTCACGACTCATCGCCTGTTCGATTCCTTCGCACAAGTCGTCGCAGTACAACAGATTTTCGGCGCGCACCTTGCCAGCGTTTCCGCTGCCAATCGACGAAAATTCAAGCGTCGTGAATCGCTTCGGTGCGTCAACGTTAATCATCATGTCTTTCGCGTTCGTCTTTGTAACCGCCGATTCGGGGAATACGTCGCACCATCGGTAATCGCCCTTTTTATCCATAATTTGCAGGCATTCATCGTAAACGCCACCTAAAAACGCATTGCTGTGCGACATTCCGAGTATCGGCTTGTCCGGTTCGCGCCCGGCAAGCCACGTCATATAGAAAATTGCAAGCGTCGTTTTACCAACGCCGGGCGGCATGGACACCGCCAGCAAGTCCAGTTCGCCGTCCGCAAGGCGCTGCAACTGATCGACAATCGGTTTTATCGCTTTTCTGCGCGGGACGTAAAATCGCTTTGCACCGTCGCGCTCCTTCTCGATATACTGACAATAACAGTCAAAATTATGCGGTGCCATGAACAGCAACGCACGGTAATACATGTCGAACCGCTCCAGCGTCGGATTCTTCCGTACCTGTTGTCGTGCGCGCTCGACAATTCGCAGTCCGTGTTCGTGCGCCAGCGCCGGGTTTTCTTCCTCCAACAGCCGAACCGCTTCAAACCATTCGCGCGTCATACCCCTTCTGCGCTCCGCACGTTCCGCAATCGCAGTAAGCGACATATCTTTCGCTTTCGCCATTAAAAAAATCACCTCCACCCTTATTGGATGGAGGTTCGTTTGAAAAATTCACTTTAATACTGAAAATTCACTTTACCCGGAAATAAATTCCGGGCTTCCTATCCTTCCCGCATCCGCGCATACCACGTGCTTCGGCTGATTCCCAATTCACGACAACATTCGTCGACCGTCATTTCACCCGCCGCATGTCTGCGCGTCATTTCTTCCAGCCCGGAAACGTCTTTCCGTTTGCGCCCTTCTTTCCAGTGCGGATCGTGCGCACGGCAGGCCGCCTTGCCTTCGCTCGTTCGCGATACAATCATGTCGCGCTCAAATTCCGCAAACGCAAGAAATATCGTCCGCATCAGCTTTCCCGTCGGACTGCTGTCAAATTTACCCATGTTCAGTATGTTTATCTGAACGCCGCGCCCTAACAGTTCGTCGATAATCGCCAGTCCGTCACGCGTGCTTCGCGCCATGCGGTCAAGTTTCGTTACAACAACGGTATCGCCGTCACGCACAACGCTCATCAGTCTGTTGAGTTCGGGACGGCTTTTTTTCGTTCCCGTATAGCTTTCAAAGAAGATTTCTTCCGCTCCGGCTTCGCGCAATGACGCTTCTTGCGATTCAAGGCTTGTGCCGTACAGTTCCTGTCCCTTCGTGCTGACGCGTGCGTAACCGTAGATCATTCGATTTCAATACCTCCTTCGGGGATACGCGTTTCACGGGGAACGATTACGATTTTGTAATCGAGGGCGCGGAGCATTTCGTTAACCTTCGCTACCGAAATGTTGTTTTGACGGAATCTGTCAGTGATAAGACGCGGAGGAACATTCAGCCTATCGGCAAGCTTATTGATCGTAACATTCTGCTTTTTCAATATCGTTCTGATTGCTTCTGCGGGTTTCATTGATTCACACCTCCTACGTGTTGAAGCCATCATAGCACAGCAAAAGGCGCATGTCAAGGCTATATCCGTATTTCTTTTTTGTTTTTTCGGAAATTCGAACAGGTTTTTCGGCTGGTGAACGGGCGCCCATTCCCCCGGGGGTGGGTTTTTCGGCGTTGCGCGGGTGGACGCGGCAGCGCCCGTGTGCGCAAACTCTGAAAAAAAAGCACATTTTTACATGTACGGGTAAAATCGTATTTTTTTAAAAAAGTACTTGTAAAATACGGATAAATCCGTATAATAGTAGATGTGGAACGGATATATCCGTAACACAATTAACCACGGCGGGAGGGGAAAGGAAATGCAAGGCATGACGAACGAGCAATTGCGCACGCTGATTGAAGCGATCATCTTAATCGTCAAAAAAGCGGACACGCGCGACGAAATACTGGCAGCACTCGAGAAACTCAAAGAACAACACTAAAAAATAGCCCCGCGGGGGACGCGGGACTATCAAGGACGACCAGCAGGGGGCGCAAAACACCGCCTACACGCCCCCTATTATATATATAAGGCGGGAAAAATCAACGGGGGAAACAAAAAAATGAAAACGCAGACCACGAAAAAAAACATCCTGAACAGCTTTGATCTCGTTGTATCCGCGCCGTATTGCGCGCTACAACATGTTTTCGCGGGGACGGATCCTATCGCCTATACCGCAGGGGGATACGGCTGGAACGCAGATATTTACGACGTGGGCGACGGCATTGCCATTGTGACCGGGTCCCGCCCGTTTGGTAAAAAAATCGACCGCGATTTCTGGGAGACATGGGAAGCGGCCGCACGAAAAGCAGACGCGGCGGGCGGATCGCTCACCGAGATTGTCCGCGATATGGCGGGCGCGCTGCGGGCGATGAGCATGGGGGGTGTAAAATGAGAATCTTCATAAAGCCCTACAGCCCGGCGGGGTTTTTGATCGCAACGGCGGTCATTGGTGCGATTTACGGCGCTTTTTATCTAACGTGCGTTATCCTTGCAAAAATCTATCTTTGACTTGCTTTACCCCGCGCGGCATGGTACGATAAATAAAAACCATGCCGCGCAGCCTTTTAAAGGAGGAAAAACGATGCAGAATAGAAAAATTACGTTTTGGATGGTTATGCTTGCGTTACTGAAAACGATCGGACGCGCGGCATTTTGGGTTTTAGTGGTTTTTATTGGGATCATCCGCGCGCTTGTGTTAGACAGACGCTAAAACAATAGCCCGGCTGAACAGCCGGGTATTTTTTTACCCTAAAGCCCCGCCACAAGCGCCGGAAACACCCCGTTATTTTGCGTTTTACGCGACTTTTAGCGCTGCGTGTAGATTCCACGCTCGATACAAAAACGCCGTTATACGGCGTTTTACGGCGTGTAGACGCGTCCCGTTTTTTGGACGCGATCCTTTTAATTCCTACTGTTTTGGTAGGAATTAGGCGCGGCTAATCCCTACCGTTTTAGTAGGAATTAACGTCTTTTTTATTTCCTATCATTTTAGTAGGTTTTATAAGCTGCCATGTAATTACATGATGATGTGTAAACGTTTACACATGATAGTCGATAGTCGATAGTCGAACGAAAAATAGTCGAAAAAAACCTTTAAAATCAGCAAAAAAAGATTGACATTGTCCTGCTATAGCAGTAC